>Ga0325400_1000245_pt1 | contig 37238 bp, 38 predicted proteins | sample PopdelMetagenome_2_FD_205662 | JGI IMG/M metagenome (GOLD analysis project Ga0325400, IMG submission 205662) | Populus deltoides microbial communities from Bellville, Georgia, United States - Xylem-PdKOR-R1 | ecosystem: Host-associated > Plants > Phyllosphere > Stem > Wood/Secondary xylem...
GTGGTGGCGATGGGCGAACGGCTGCGCGGCGCCCTGGAACAGATGATCCCCAACCACGACCACCTGTTCGAGGCGGTGCGGGGCAGGGGGCTGATGCTCGGCCTGAAGCTCAAGACCGACAGCCGCCGCTTCGTCGCCTTCCTGCGCGACGAGCACCGGCTGCTGACCGTGGCGGCGGGCGACAACGTCGTGCGCGTGCTGCCGCCGCTGGTGATCGACGAGGGGCATGTGAACCAGTTCGTCGAGCGGTTGTCGGCGGCGGCGCGGGTCTACGTGCCAGCGGCGGACGATTGAGCCCGCCGGCGACGCGCACGTTCAACCGCCCGTGCTGAGCGACGTCGAAGCACATCGGCGAACGTAGCCGGGACATGCTCGGCTTCGCTCGCACAAGCCCTTCGACGTCGCTCAGGGCGAACGATGGGCCAAGGGGTATCCTCATGACCACCCGCCATTTCCTGTCACTGACCGACGCCGGACCGGACGGCATCGCCGCGATGCTGGCCGACGCGCACGACCGCAAGGCGGCGCGCGCCGGCTGGCCCAAGGGGCGCGCCGACGCCGACGCGCCGCTCGCCGGCCACGTCCTCGCCTGCGTGTTCGAGAAAAGCTCGACCCGCACCCGCGTCAGCTTCGACATGGCGATCCGCCAGCTCGGCGGCACCGCGCTGGTCCTCGACGGCGGCACCACCCAGCTCGGGCGCGGCGAGAGCGTCGCCGACACCGCGCGCGTCCTGTCGGGCTATTGCGATGCGATCATGCTGCGCACGGACGACCACGCCAAGCTCACCGAGATGGCGGCGCATGCCTCCGTCCCGGTCATCAATGGCCTGACGGACGCCTCTCACCCGTGCCAGATCATGGCCGACCTGCTGACGATCGTGGAGGCGGGCAAGCCGCTGCCCGGGCTCAAGGTCGCGTGGCTCGGCGACGGCAACAACGTCCTCGCCTCGATCGTCGAGGCGGCCGGGCTGATGCACTTCGACGTCGTCGCCGCCTGTCCGCAGGGGTTCGCGCCCGAGGAGGAGGCGATCGTCGCCGCATCCGGCCGCGCCCGCGTGGTGGCGGACCCGCGCGAGGCGGTGGAAGGCGCGGTCATCGTCGTCACCGACACCTGGATCTCGATGGGCCAGGCGCATGCCGAGACAAAGCTCGCCGCGCTCGCCCCCTACCAGGTCGACGAGGCGCTGATGGCGCTCGCCAAGCCCGACGCCCGCTTCCTCCACTGCCTGCCCGCGCATCGCGGCGAGGAGGTCGTGCCCGCGGTGATCGACGGGCCGCAATCGCTGATCTGGGCGGAGGCGGAGAACCGGCTCCACGCGCAGAAGTCGGTGCTGCGCTGGTGCTTCGGGCAGATCGGTTGATCGGAGCGTCCGGCCACCCCACATCCGCGGCGACCACCGAACCCCGTTCGCCCTGAGCTTGTCGAAGGGCTGTTCTTCTCCTCGCGACGGCGGCGAGGAAGAGCAGGGCTTCGGCAAGCTCAGCCCGAACGGCTTCAGATGGACCCGACCACCGATCTCGACCGCACGCTCGCCTTCGCCATCCCGTCGCGCCACGCGCGCGGGCGGATGGTGCGGCTGGGGCCGGTGCTCGACACCGTGCTCGCCGCCCACGCCTATCCACCCGCGATCGAGGCGCTGCTCGCCGACGCGCTGTGTCTGGCGGCGCTGGTCGGGGCGACGCTGAAGGACGCGTCGGGGCAGCTCACCATGCAGACCCGGTCCGACACCGGGGTCATCCGCCTGCTGGTCTGCGACTATCGCGGCGGCGAGCTGCGCGGCTACATCGACTACGACGCCGACCGCCTCGCCGAGCTGCCCGCCGAGCCGTCGCTGTTCGCGCTGTTCGGGCAGGGCTATCTCGCGATCACCTTCGACCTCGCGACCTCGAACGAGCGGTATCAGGGGATCGTGCCGATCGACGGCGACACGCTGGCGCAGGCGGTGGAGAGCTATTTCGTCCAGTCGGAGCAGATCCCGACGCTGGTCCGGGTCGCGGTGTTGAAGGATGCGGCCGGCCGCCGCGTCGCCGGCGGGCTGTTCCTCCAACACCTGCCGGAGGGAGAGGTGGGGCGCGAGCGGCTGCACGTCCGGCTCGACCATCCCGAGTGGGAGCATGTCGCGGCGCTGGGCCAGACGATGGGCGCGGACGAGCTCGCCGACCCCGCGCTGCCGCTGGAGACGCTGGTCTGGCGGCTGTTCAACGAGGAGCAGGAGGTCCGCACCCTCGGCTCGGTGCCGCTGGTCCGCGGCTGCCGTTGCAACCCCGATCATATCCGGGGCGTGATCGCCAAGTTCTCGGCCGAGGAACGGCGCGAGATGGCGGGCGAGGACGGGCTGATCCGGGTCGACTGCGCCTTTTGCGCGACCAGTTTCCCGGTGGAGGCGGACGCGGTGGCGGCGTAGGTCACCCGTACGTCCGCGGCCGTAGCCCGTATGCCGGAACGCGTCCGGCACGGGGCGACCGATCAATCCTTCCTTAATCCGCCGCCGCTATCCCCGTCCTCGTGCTTCATCGGCACGCTTTTCTCCCTTGTCGGGTCCGGCCCGATCACTTGGGGCCGCGTTCACCCGCGGCCCTTTCTTTTTGGCCGCTACGCGCCTAGCTGCCCCGCGATCATGCAGACGCAACCCCTAGCCGTCGCCCTCGTCTCGGGCGGCCTCGATTCGATGGTCTCCGCCGCCCTGGCGCGCGAGGGCGGTTATCGCCTCCTCGCGCTGTCGATCGACTACAACCAGCGTCACCGGGTCGAGCTCGCCGCCGCGGCGCGCGTGGTCGAGAGCGTCGGCGCGGTCCGCCACGTCGTCCTGCCGCTCGACCTGTCGCGGTTCGGCGGATCGGCGCTGACCGCCGACATCGCGGTGCCCAAGGAGGGCGAGGGGCTGGACGGTGACGCGGCGGGCATCCCGATCACCTACGTCCCTGCGCGCAACACCATCTTCCTGTCGCTGTGCCTCGGCTGGGCGGAGGCGGCGGGGGCGCGCGACCTCTTCATCGGCATCAACGCGCTCGATTATTCGGGCTATCCGGACTGCCGCCCCGAGTTCGTCACCGCCTTCGAGGCGATGGCCGATCTCGCCACCAAGGCCGGGGTGGAGGGCGACGCGTTCCGTGTCCGCGCGCCGCTACAGCACATGACCAAGGCCGACATCGTGCGCGAGGGCGCTCGTCTCGGGCTCGACATGGGGCTGAGCTGGTCGTGCTACGACCCGACCCCGGCGGGCGAGCATTGCGGGCTGTGCGACAGCTGCCGCCTGCGGCATCGCGGGTTCGTCGAGGCGGGGGTCGCCGATCCCACCCGCTATGCGGTCACCCCGCCGGCATGAGCTATGCGGTCAAGGAGATGTTCCTGACCCTGCAGGGGGAGGGGATGCAGGCGGGCCGCCGCGCGGTGTTCGTCCGCTTCGCCGGATGCAATCTGTGGTCGGGGCGCGAGCGCGACCGCGCGGCCGCCACCTGCCGGTTCTGCGACACCGACTTCGTCGGGACCGACGGCGAGGGCGGCGGCCGGTTCGCCGATGCCGCCGCGCTGGCCGCGGCGGTGGCGGGCTTCTGGGGCGGGGATGCGACCCGCCGCTACGTCGTCCTGACCGGGGGAGAGCCGATGCTCCAGGTGGACGACGCGATCGTCGACGCGCTCCACGCCGCCGGGTTCGAGATCGCGGTGGAGAGCAACGGCACGCTGCCCGCGCATCCCGGCATCGATTGGGTGTGCATCAGCCCCAAGGCGGGGAGCATCGTGGTCCAGCGTTCGGGCGACGAGTTGAAGCTGGTGTGGCCGCAGGCGGGGATCGATCCGACGGCGCTGGAGGCGTGGGACTTCGCCCACCATCTCGTCCAGCCGTTGGACGATCCCGCCCGCGCCGCGAACACGCAGGCGGCGATGGCGCTGGTGATGGATCGCCCGAGATGGAAGCTGACGCTCCAGACGCACAAGGCGCTCGGATTGCGGTAGCGCCGCGTCGCGCCGGCATCGGCGGACCGACGCTTCCCCAAGACGGGCATCGACGGCGATCGGACGCCGCCGTGCGTCCCACCCACCGCCGTTCGGCCTGAGCGACGTCGAAGGCCGGGCGCGGGTGCTTCGACCACGCTGAGCACGAGCGGGCTGCGCCGAGCGCGCCGGGAAACATCCTGGACGCCATCCGACGACCGGACGTCGCCGTCCGCGATCCGCGTCGGCGGCGGCCCGACGCATCGATCGACCGGGCGTCACCCCGCGCCGGAGCCGGGGTGACCGGATCGAGAGCCCGTCGCCGCGGCGCGGGCGGCTCTCCGATCAGCGCGCCGCCATGGTCGCGCCGGCCGGCTGCGCGGTCACCGGCGGCCACTGGAGCGGGCCGCACTTCTTGGCGACCCAGCGGGCCTTCTTGTCCCAGCATTGCGGGTCGAGCCGCGGCAGCGCCGCCTGGTCGTAGCCGACGTAGAACGGGAACCGCTGCTCGCCATAGGGGGTCAGGCTGTTGCGCAGCTCGCGGCTGCGCGCCGCCGCCACCGCGCCGAACTGCCCGCGCGGCGCCCACTTGGCATCGAGGCCGATCGCCGCGGCGGTCTGGCAGAAGTTGAACTGCGCCGCGATGGTCGAGAAGCTGGAATAGGTGCGGGTGCCGTACTGGTCGAGCGCGGTCTGACCCGCCTTGGGCAGCTTGTTGACCCGCGTGAAATATTTGGTGAGCGTATCGAACGCGCCCTTCAGCTCGTCGCGATGGTTCCGCAGGATGGCGTTGTAGTTGTCCACCGTCAGCAGCGTCGGCTCGAACTGGCACTGGAGCGCCGCGACGTTGAGCGCGGCGCGCATGTTCCAGACGAGATTGGCCCGCACCTCCGCCGGGGTCGCGCCCGGCATCGGCTGGGCGATCCCGGTCTCGTCGCCGGCCACCGGCGCACCCGACATGTCGCGCGACCGGAGAAAGAACTGCGCCTCCGCGGGGATCGCCGCCGTCCCCGCCACCATCACCGTCGCCGCCGCGACCGCCACACGCCACATCGCCATGAAATCCCCCACCTGTCCCTCGACGGCACGGATTCTATCGTGAATCGAGCCGGATAGGAAACGCTCTTAACCATGGTCGCGGCGAAATCGTGGCAGGGTGCGACCAACCGCCGGTCGCAGGCGCAACGATCGTCGGCGGCATGTCCATCGTAAGGGAAGGGCCGGCAGAAGGTGAGCGCCGGAAACGAAGAAGGGGCCGTCCGGTCGCCCGGACGGCCCCTGCCTCACACGATAAGTCCCGACTGGCGGGAGATTACATCGCGTTGCCGGTCATCATGCCGCCGTTCGACATGGCGCCGTCGTTGGCCATCATGGTGTCGTTCGACATCATGGAGGTGTCGTTGGCCATCATGCCGCCGTTCATGCCACCGTCGACGGCGGTCATGTTGTCGGTCATGGTGTCCATGCCCTCGGTCGAGTTCATGTCGGTGACCATGGTGTTGTCGACCGCCGTGTTGGTCGAGTTGCCACCGCAGGCGGCGAGCGACAGCGCCGCGGCGGCGATCATCGAACCGGTCAGAACCTTGGAAAGTGCACGCATCGGAAGCTCCCTAGATAACGGATTTGGACGGCTTGCCTGCCCTTTGAAAATCCCAAATCGAGATGGACATTAATCGCAATCGAGCCGCCCCTCAAGCCTCGATTTCACGCCCGCAAGCGGAGCTATCGCGGCCCAGTCGATCGAGGAACTGCCGGGCGCACAACGCCAGCGCCGCGTCGAAAGTTTCCAGGGACGCGTCACGGCCGAGCGCGGCCAGGCTGGTGACCGGATAGTCGGGCAGTCCGCACGGCACGATGCCGCCGAAATGCGACAGGTCGGGATGCACGTTGACGGAGAAGCCGTGAAGCGTGACCCAGCGCTTCACCCTGACCCCGATCGCGCCGATCTTCGCCTCCCGCCCGCGATCCAGGGTCCAGATGCCGACCCGCCCCTCGGCGCGGAACGCCGCCACCCCGAGATGGGCGAGCGCGTCGATCACCCAGCCTTCCAGCGCGTGGACGAAGCAGCGCACGTCGCGCCCGCGCGCCGCGAGGTCCAGCGACAGGTAGCCGATCCGCTGCCCCGGCCCGTGATAGGTGTAGCGTCCGCCGCGGCCGGTGGCGATCACGGGAAAGGCGGGGGAGCGCAGGTCGGCGGGGTCGGCGCTGGTGCCGCCGGTGTAGAGCGGCGGGTGCTCCAGCAGCCACACCCGCTCGCGCGCGCGCCCCTCGCGGATCGCCGCGGCGCGCGACTCCATGTCGGCCACCGCCTCCTGATAGGGGACGGGGGCGGCGTCGACGCGCCATTCGACGGGATCGAGCTCGGAAGCCATGGTGGCGCCGCATGTGCGGGCTCGCGCGGCGCGGCGCAACCGGCTATCCCGGCCGTCGCAACAAAGGGGAACGGGGCATGACGGAAGCGCGCACGCGGATCGGCGACGTGTGGGACAGCACGGTGGACGCGGCACGCGGCCGGGCCGGGGTGATCGCGCCGGTCGCCGCGATCGGCTTCTTCCTGCCGGGGGTGGCGCAGGCGCTGGCGCAGCTGCTCGCCCCGTCGCGGCCGGGCACCGCGGGGGTGCTGATCGCGCTGATCGGGATCGCGACGCTGGTGGCGGCGGTATGGGCGCAGCTGACCATCATCGGCATCGCCACCGACCCCGCCACCACCCGCGCCGAGGCGAGCGCGGCGGCGTGGCGGCGCTTCCTGCCGGCGATCGGCGTGTCGCTGCTGATGGGGCTGATCGTGACGATCGCGGCGGTGCCGCTGATCGGTGCGCTGGTCGCCTCGGGGATCGACTTCCGTGCGTTGTCGCAGGCGCAGCCCGGCACCGCGCCCGACCTGACCGGCGCCTCCACCGGCGCGATCATGTTCGCCTTCTTCTACATGCTGGCGCTGGCGGCCTTTCTGGTATGGCTGGGGGCGCGGCTGCTGCTGACCACCGCGGTGGTCCTCAACGAGCGGCGCGGGGCGGGGGCGATCCGCCGCTCGATCGCCTTGACCCGGGGCATGACCTGGAAGCTGCTGGGCGTCCTCATCCTCTATCTGGTGGTGCTGCTGGTCGCCGCCTTTGCGGTGCAGACCGCTGCTTTCCTGCTGATCCGGCTGCCCTTGGGGGAGGACGGCGCCGGGCTCGCGACCTTCGTCGGGGCGGTCGCCGGCGGGCTGGTCACCGCCACCTTCAGCGCGGTGTTCAGCGTCTTCACGGCGCGGCTCTACGTCGCGCGCGCGGGCGCCCCGGACAAGTACGCGACCGGCCCCGCGGGCGGGGACCTGCCCCCCGCCGCATGACCGCGCGCTACCTGGCCGATGCGTGGGGGCTGTGGCGGCGGCACCGCGCGGTGCTGCTTCCCGCCGCCGCGCCCTGGTTGTTCCTGCCGCCGTTCGCGCTGGGGCTGCTGGTCGCGCCGCCCCCGCCGCTGCCGGCCGGCGCCGACCGGGAGGTCGCGCAGGTGTGGGCGGAGGCGTTCGTGCGGTGGGCGGCGGGCGACGGGCTGTGGTACCTCGTCGGCCACCTGGTCGCGTTGATCGGCGCGGCGAGCCTCTACGCGCTGCTCCTGCGCGGCGACGCGGTGGGGCGGGCGATCGGCACCGCGGCGCGGACGCTGCCGCGGCTGGTGCTGGCGGCGCTGCTGACCGCACCGCTGGTGCTGCTCGGCCTCTCGCTGTGGCTGGTGCCGGGCTTCTACGCGATGGCGCGGCTGGTGCTGGTCGCCCCGGCGCTGGTGGTCGAGCGCCGCGGGGTGGTGTCGGCGATCGGCGCGAGTATCCGCCGGACGCGCGGCCACGGCCTGCCCCTGACCTTCGCGGTGGGGATGCCGTTCCTGGCGGGTTGGCTGGCCGGGGAGCCGTTCCTGGCGCTCGACCGCTGGCAGCGCGCGGGCGCCGCCAACCCGGTGGTGCTGGCGATGATCGAGGCGGGCGGGGCGGCGGTCGCCCTGGCGGCGACCCTCGCCCACGCGCTGGTCGCGGTCGCCGCCTATCGCCGGCTGGCGAGGTAGGGCACCTGCGGCGCGGCGTCGGCGGGCAGCAGCCCCAGCGCGCGCGGGTCGGCGAAGGTCTCAACGGTGCGCGCGACCGGCGTGAACCCCGATGCCCGGTAGAAGCCGAGCGCCGAGGGGTGGTCGAGGGTGCAGGTGTGCACCCGCACCCGCGCCGTGTCCCCGCTCCAGGCGAGCGCCAGCGCGTGCCCCATCAGCCAGCGGCCGTGCCCCTGGCCGGTCAGTTCGGGAACGAGCGCTAGGTAGGACAGCACGCACGCCCCCGCGTCCCGGCGGTCGAGTTCCAGCAGGCCGACCTCGATCTCCCGCGGATCAAGGACCGCGTGCACGGCCACCGCGGGATCGTGGACGATCGCGGTCAGCGCCGCGTCCGGCATCGCCAGCCGCGAGAACCACAGCCAGGGCGCGCCCACCCGCCGGAACAGCGCGCGGTAGCGGTCGGGCGCCGGCCGCTCCCACCGTTGCAGCCTGAGCCGGGAGGCGGGCAGGGGACGGGGACGCGGCCGCCCGGTCATCTCCAGCGTGGTGACCACCGCGGCGAGTTCGGCCGGATCGACCGGGATCAGCGCCACCCCGTCGGCTCCCCCGGCCCCTCGGCCGTCCCACCCGTCAGCTCCACGTCGCGACCGGGGGAAGGCTCATCAGGATGGCGTCGATGTTGCCCCCGGTCTTCAGCCCGAACAGCGTGCCCCGGTCGTAGACAAGGTTGAACTCGGCGTAGCGGCCGCGCCACTCGTCGCGGCGCGCGAGGTCGGCGGCGGTGAAGGGATCGTCCATCCGCCGCCGCACGATCGCCGGATAGATGTCGAGGAACGCCTCGCCCACGTCGCGGGTGAAGGCGAAGTCGGCGTCGAACCCGCCTTCGAGATGGTCGAAGAAGATGCCGCCGACGCCGCGGTGGACATTGCGGTGGGGTATGAAGAAATACTCGTCCGCCCACGCCTTGAACCGCGGGTAGTAAGCGGAGTCGTGCCGGTCGCATGCCGCCCGCAGCCGGGCGTGGAAGTCGGCGGTGTCGGCCGCGTCGGGGATCGGCGGGTTGAGGTCGGCGCCGCCGCCGAACCATTGTCTGGTGGTGCGCAGGAAGCGGCAGTTCATGTGCACCGCGGGGACGTGCGGGTTGGCCATGTGCGCGACCAGGCTGATGCCGGTGGCGAAGAAGCGCGGATCCTCGCCCGCACCGTGGATCGAGCGGCCGAACTCGCCCTCGAAGGTGCCGCCCACGGTGGAGACGTTGACCCCGACCTTCTCGAACACCCGGCCCTTCATCACGCCGCGGACGCCGCCGCCGCCCGGCTCGCCCGACGGATCGGCGCGGTCCCAGGCGATATAGGCGAAGGCGGCGTCCGACCCGGCGTCGCGCTCGATCGCCTCGAACGCCGCGCAGATGCGGTCGCGCAGCGATTCGAACCAGGTGCGGGCGGCGGTCTGCTGTTGGTCCAGTTCCATGGCGCCGCCCATCGGCAGGGGCGGGCGGGGCGTCAACCGGTCAGATCGTCCCACCCGGTCTGGCGGAGCGCCTCGCCGAGCACCATCGCCGCCGCCACCGCGACGTTCAGCGAGCGGAAGCCCGGGCGCATGGGGATGACGACGCGCAGGTCCGCGCGGTCGTGCACCGCCGCGGGCACCCCGGCGCTCTCCGACCCGAGCAGCAGCACGTCGTCCGCGCGGAAGCGCGCCGCGGGGAGCGGCACCGCCCCCGCGGTGGTGAGGAGCACGATCCGCCCGCCGCCCGCGCCGCGAACGCCGCCCAGTCGGCGTGCCGCCGGACCTCGGCGGCGGCGAGGTAGTCCATGCCCGCGCGCGCCAGCGCCCGGTCGCTCCAGGGGAAGCCCATCGGCTCGATCAGGTCGACGCCCACCCCCATGCACGCGGCCAGGCGCAACACCGTGCCGACATTGCCGGCGATGTCGGGCTGATGAAGCGCGATCCGCATGGCCGCCCCCTTAACCCGGGATGCCGCCGGCGCCAAAATGCCGTTGTCAAAACCGCGCCCCCCCGGCTATCAGGCCGCGATCCCCCGCGAGGCTATGGGGGCGTCCACGCATGCTCGCGGCCGGTCGGCCGCCGCGCGAGGGGCGGGCAACAAGGGTTCAGGTGCATGGTGACTGTCGAAGACCAGCTTCCCCCGGGCGAGGACCCGACGCTCCTCCAGGAAGAGGTCCACGACCCGCGCCGCCGCGACTTCATCAACATCGCCGCCGTGTCGTTCGCGGGGGTCGGCGCGCTCGCCATCGTGCTGCCGCTGGTCAACCAGATGAACCCGTCGGCGGACGTGCTGGCGCTTTCCTCGACCGAGATCGACATCTCCAAGATCGAGCCGGGCCAGGCGATCAAGGCGAGCTTCCGCAAGCAGCCGCTGTTCGTCCGCAACCTGACCCCCGCCGAGATGGCCTCGGCCAACGCGGTGCCGGTCGGCAGCTTGCGCGATCCCGAGACGCTGGAGCAGCGGACCAAGGCGGGCAAGAACAACTGGCTGATCACCCTGGGCGTGTGCACCCACCTCGGCTGCATCCCGCTGGGCGCGGCCGAGGGCGAGAACAAGGGGCCGTTCGGCGGCTATTTCTGCCCGTGCCACGGGTCGGCCTACGACACCGCGGGCCGCATCCGGCAGGGGCCGGCGCCCAAGAATTTGATGGTGCCGCCGTACGAGTTCAATTCCGACACCGTCGTGACGGTGGGTTGAGGTAACAGCAGATGAGCTTTCCCTGGGCCAAGCACTACGAGCCTAAGCAGCCGCTGATGCGGTGGCTCGACGAGAAGCTGCCGCTGCCGCGCCTCGTCTACAACGCGGTCGGCGCCGGTTACCCGGTGCCGCGCAACCTCAACTATTTCTGGAACTTCGGCGTCCTCGCGGGCCTCGCGCTGACCCTCCAGATCGTCACGGGCGTGACGCTGGCGATGCACTATGCCGCCAATGGCGGGGTGGCGTTCGCGTCGGTCGAATCGATCATGCGCGACGTCAACGCCGGCTGGTTCCTGCGCTACGCCCACGCCAACGGCGCGTCGATGTTCCTCCTGGTGGTCTACATCCACATCGCGCGCGGCCTCTACTACGGGTCGTACAAGGCCCCGCGCGAGATGGTGTGGCTGCTCGGCGTGGTCATCTTCCTCCTGATGATGGCGACCGCCTTCATGGGCTACGTCCTGCCCTGGGGCCAGATGAGCTTCTGGGGGGCGCAGGTCATCACCGGCTTCTTCTCGGCGATCCCGATGGTGGGGGAGACGATCCGCATCTGGCTGCTCGGCGGCTACGCGCCGGACAACGCCGCGCTGAACCGCTTCTTCTCGCTCCACTACCTGCTGCCGTTCGTGACCATGGGCGTGATCATCATGCACATCTGGGCGCTGCACATCCCCGGCTCGAACAACCCGACCGGGGTGGACGTGAAGTCGGAGGCGGACACCGTGCCGTTCCACCCCTACTACACGGCCAAGGACGGCGTCGGCGTCGGCGTGTTCATGCTGGTGTTCGCGGCGTTCATCTTCTTCGCGCCCAACATGCTCGGCCACCCGGACAACTACATCGAGGCGAACCCGCTCTCGACCCCGGCGCACATCGTCCCCGAATGGTATTTCCTGCCGTTCTACGCGATCCTGAAGAGCTTCACCGCCGACTTCATCCTCGACGCCAAGCTGTGGGGCGTGCTGGCCATGTTCGGGTCGATCCTGCTGCTGTTCTTCCTCCCCTGGCTCGACACGTCGCCGGTGCGCTCGGCCAATTTCCGGCCCAAGTACCGCATGTTCCTCATCGTGCTGCTGCTCGACGTGCTGCTCCTCGGCTATGTCGGCGGGGCGGAGGCGAGCGCGCGCAACGTGATCCTGGGTCAGCTCGCCAGCGCCTACTACTTCATCCACTTCCTGGTCATCCTGCCGCTGGTGTCGCGGTCGGAGCAGCCTCGGCCGCTGCCCAACTCGATCACCGAGGCGGTGCTGGAGAAGCATGCGGGCACCAGCCCCGCCAAGACCGCGCTGGCGTGAGCGAAAAGGACTAGAGACACACCATGGTTCGTTTCCTCGCCATCCTGATCGGCGCCGCCTTCACCTTCGTGCTGGGGCTGGCGCTGTTCGGCACCATCTCCACCGCGATCACCAATCCCGCGCCCGAGACCGCCGAGCACGAGTTCCACCTCCACCCCAAGGATGCGGCGCTGTCGTCGCAGGGCTATGCCGGCAATTTCGACCGCCAGCAGCTCCAGCGCGGTTTCCAGGTCTACAAGGAGGTCTGCGCGGCCTGCCACAGCCTGAAGTACGTGTCGTTCCGCGACCTGGAGCACATCGGCTATTCGGAGGCCGAGGTGAAGGCGATCGCCAACCAGTGGGTGATCGAGCAGCCGTCGGTGAACCCGGACACGGGCGAGGCGGGGACGCGCAAGAACCTGCCGAGCGACCGCTTCCCGCTCGCCTTCGCCAACGACGTCGCCGCGCGCGCCGCCAACAACAACGCGGTGCCGCCCGACCTGTCGCTGATGGCCAAGGCGCGCCACGACGGCACGAACTACATCTACTCGCTGGTCGGGCCCGACGCCTACCGGGCACAGCCGCGCGAGCTGCTTGCCAAGTTCCCGGACCTGAAGACCCCGGCCGGGCTCCACTACAACCCGTATTTCGCCAACCTCAACATCGCCATGCCGCCACCGCTGACCGCGGACGGGCAGGTGACCTATACCGACGGGACCAAAGCGACCCGCGGCCAGATGGCCAAGGACGTCGCGGCCTTCCTGACCTGGACCGCGGAGCCCAACCTGGAGGCGCGCCATGCGGCCGGGCTCGCGGCGCTGATCTTCATCGCGATCTTCTGCTTCCTGGCCTGGGGCGCGTACCAGAACGTCTGGCGCGACGTGAAGCATTGATCCCCGGCTGACTGGATCGGACGACGGAGAGGGGCGGCACCGCACGGTGACCGCCCCTCTCCTTTTCGGCCGCGTCACCGGTCGCGTCCGCGTCCGCGTGCTCCTCCAAGGGTAGGGCGAGATGGCGGGCGCGCCACCTCCGGTTCATGTACCGGGGATCATGGTTCCCCCAAGGCCCGGAACAAGCGGTCGATCGGTCTCGTTGTTGAACCGTCGGCGCGTATCAGCCGCGCCTCGATGTACGGGGAAAGCGACCATGAACATCAAGCAGCTGGGCCGTCTGGCCCTCATCCTCGCGGGAAGCGCGACGCTCGCCGCCTGTGCCGACACCTATGGTTATGGCGGCGGGGTCGGCTACGCCTCGGGCGGTTATTACGACGACGGCTATTACGACAGCGGCTATTACGGCTCGGGCTATGGCGGGTACGGCTATGGCGACCCGTATTTCGGCTGGTACAACGGCTTCTACTATCCGGGCACCGGCGCCTATGTGTACGACCGGTATCGTCGCCCGTTCCGCTGGAACGACAACCAGCGCCGATACTGGGAGGGACGCCGCGGCAATCGCCGCAACGGCGAGATCCGGGCCAACTGGAACGATTTCCGCCGGGACGTGCAGCGGGAAAGGCGCGACTATCGCGGCGATCTGCGCGACAACCGGCAGGCGTATCGCAACGGCACGATCAACCGCGACCAGTTCCGGCAGGGGCGGCAGGATGCCCGCCGCGAGTTCCGCAACGACGTCCGCCAGGACCGGCGCGAGCTGCGGCGCGACAACCGGCAGGATCGCGGCGTCGGGCCGGGCGCGCGTGCCGACGACGGCCGGCAGTTCCAGCGGGGCCCGCGTGCGGACGGCGGCCAGCGCCAGCGACCGCAGGTCCAGCGGCGCGGGCCCGCCGCGGGTGCGCGCGAGACGCCGTCCGACTGACCGGACGGGCGACGCGGCTCAGCCGGGCCGCGTCGCCACCAGCGCGTTGCTGACGAAGGACAGCACCGCGACGTCGTCCTGGTTGAACACGGTGGTGCGCGACCGGACGATGCCCATCTCCGGCCGCGAGGCCGACCGGCGCTTTTCCAGCACCTCGCCCTCGCAGCGCAGCGTGTCGCCGGGATGGACGGGCCGCAGCCAGCGCAGCTCGTCGATTCCGGGCGATCCCAGCCCGGCCTCGCCGGACGCCTTCAGATCCTCGACGATCATCGCCATGGTCATGGCGCAGCTGTGCCATCCGCTCGCCGACAGCCGCCCGAAATGGGTCGCCGCCGCCGCCTCGTCGGACAGGTGGAAGGGCTGGGGATCGTACTTCGTCGCAAAGGCGATCACCTCTTCCCGGGTGACCTCGTACCGGCCGAAGCGGCGGACGACACCGACCTCCACGTCCTCGAGGTAGCGGGTCACCGCGCCGGCCTCAGCACGCGACGGAACGGGCGGTCGTCGCCGTCCAGGTCGGTGCCCGCGGGCAGCCCGACGAGATCGCGGAGCAGCGGCGCGACATCGGTGTTGTCGAAGGTCGGCAGGCGCCTGCCGCCGACAAAGGCGGGGCCGCTCGCGACGAACACCGCCCGCATCGACGGCGCGTCGTTGTCGTACCCGTGGTTGCCGCCGGTGAACGGCTTCTCCGGCGCGGCCTTCTGGACCAGCCAACCCGGCTCGGCGAGGCACAGGAAGGCGGGCACCCGCGGATTGCGACCGTAGCGGAAGCGTGCCGGGATCGCGGTCTTGCGCCAGCATTGCATGTGGTTGTGCCGCCGCAGCAGCGCCGCCGCCACCGCCGCGTCGCGACCGGGGGCGGGCTCCAGGCTGGCGTAGCTGCCCGACTCGACGATCCGCGCGTCGGCGGCGGGGAGCAGCCGGTCGAGCGCGATCACCCGCTCGCTGGCGGTGGCGGCCATGCCGTGGTCGGCGACCACGACCATGTTGACCGGCTGGCCGAGGGCGGCGAGTTCCCGTGCCAGCTCGCCCAGGGCCGCATCGACCCGCGCCACCGCGGCGTTCACCTCGGCCGAATCGGGCCCGGCCTCGTGCCCGGCATGGTCGACCTCGTCGAAGTAGAGCGTGACGAAGCGCGGGCGGATGGCCGCGGGGCGGCGCATCCAGTCGACCACCGCGCGCACCCGCTGCTCGTCGGTGATCGGGTCGGCGAACGGCCACCAGTCGCTGGGACGGACCCCGCCGACCTCGTCGCCGTCGGCATCCTCGGTCGCGCCCCAGGCGACCGCCGACCCCGGCCAGAACATCGCGGCGGTGCGGATACCGGCGCGCTCGGCGGTGACCCAGACCGGCTCGGCCTCGTTCCACCACTTGGCGTCGGTGTTGTCCATCTTGAACGTCTCGGTCGGCCAGCGCGGGTCGACCATGGTGTTGCCGACGACCCCGGCCCGGTCGGGGACCTTGCCGGTGACCAGCGTCCAGTGGTTGGGAAAGGTCTTGGATGGGAAGGAGGGGCGCATCGACGCGCGCACGCCGTCGGCCGCCATCCGGCCGAGCACGGGGGTGATGCCGCGGTCGAGATAGTCGGGACGGAAGCCGTCGATCGAGACCAGCAGGGTGACCGGCGGGCGCTGTTCCGTCGCGGCGAGCGCGCCCGTGGCGGGACCGGCCGGAGCGGTGACCGGCGACAGGGCGGGGGGCGTGTAGGGATAGGCGCACGCCCCGAGCGCGAGCGCCCCGAGGAAGGGGGAGAGCAGCTTCTTCATGGCGCGGTACGCTCCGTCAGGGATGCCGCGCCCTACCATGCCCCGGCCGCCGCGCCACCCACACCCGTTGCCTTGCGACGAGCCGGGGACGACGGCCGGGCGCGCGCGGCGCGGGGATCGGCGGCTCAGACGTTGAAGCGGAACAGCATCACGTCGCCGTCCTTGACGACGTATTCCTTGCCCTCCTGGCGCAGCTTGCCGGCGTCGCGCGCGCCCGTCTCGCCGCCGAGCGCGACATAGTCGTCGAACGCGATCGTCTCGGCCCGGATGAAGCCGCGCTCGAAGTCGGTGTGGATCTCGCCCGCCGCCTGCGGCGCCTTGGCCCCGGCGTGGACGGTCCACGCGCGCGCCTCCTTGGGCCCGACCGTGAAGAAGGTGAGGAGGTCGAGCAGCCGGTATCCCGCGCGGATCACCCGGGCGAGCCCGGTCTCGGCGAGGCCGAGCTCGCCGAGGAACTCGGGCCGGTCCTCGGCGGGCATGGTCGCGATCTCCGCCTCGATCGCCGCCGACACCACCACCGCCTGCGCCCCCTCCGCCGCCGCCTTGGCGAACACGCGGGCGGAATGGACGTTGCCCTCAGCGGCGTTGGCCTCCTCGACGTTGCAGACGTAGAGTACCGGCTTGGCGGTGAGGAGTTGCGCCTGGTCGAGCAGCCGCGCGTCTTCCGTGTCCTTGACCTCGGTCAGCCGTGCGGGCTTGCCGTCCCGCAGCAGGTCGAGCGCGCGGCCGAGCACCGCGGCCGCCGCCTTGGCATCCTTGTCGCCCTGCTGTCCCTTCTTCTGGAGGTTGGGGACGCGCTTCTCCAGGCTTTCCAGGTCGGCCAGCATCAGCTCGGTCTCGACCGTGTCGGCGTCGGCGACGGGATCGACTTTGCCCTCGACATGGGTGACGTCGCCGTCCTCGAAGCAGCGCAGCACGTGGACGATCGCATCGACCTCGCGAATGTTGCCCAGGAACTGGTTGCCAAGCCCCTCGCCCTTGGATGCGCCGCGGACCAGCCCGGCGATGTCGACGAAGCCGAGCTGGGTCTCGATCACCTTGGCCGACGACGCGATGCTCGCCAGCGTCCGCAGCCGCTCGTCAGGAACCGCGACGTTGCCGACGTTGGGCTCGATGGTGCAGAACGGATAGTTCGCCGCCTGCGCCGCTGCCGTCTCGGTCAGCGCGTTGAAGAGAGTGGACTTGCCGACGTTGGGCAGGCCCACGATGCCGCAGCGAAAACCCATGACATTCAGCCTTCGGGATGGGGAAAGCGCGCGCCATAGGCGAGCGCGCGCGCCGACGCCAGTCGCGCACGGGTACGGCGGCTCGTCGCAGCCGAGTGTTGCCTGGGCGTGCGGCCGTCCGCCCGCACTTGACGTTCATCGGTGATTCATGGCCATGTCGGGTCATCCGGTTCATCGACCGGGCATCGGGGGGACGATGCGGCGACAGGCGGGAAGAGCGGTCACCACCACCATCATCGGCTGCTGCGCGGCATCGGCAGCGATCGGCGGCGAGCCCGCGCGAGTCGCCCCCCCGGCCCATATCCGCGCGATCGCGAGCGATGCCCGCCTCGGTCCCGCCGTGCCGGTGCTGGACCATCGCCTGCGTCTCGATGATCCCGCCGGACAGGTGCGCCACGGTTTCGGTGGTACGCTGGTCGACCTGTTTCCCTTCGAGTCCAGCCGTTTCCACCTGTCGGCGGGCGGTCGGCTGTTCGGCCGTCCTCGTGCCAACCGCGCGCTGGACGAGCGCGGGCTGCTCGCGACCCCGCGCGCCGGCGGTGGCGGCATGCGTTCCGGCGGACGTCGCTTCGCGCCGGCGCTGCTGATGGGGATCGGTGAGGCGGCGGGCGGGGGCGTGGAGCTGGGTGTGGATGCGGGCGTGGTGATGGGGCCGGCGATGGAGCGCGGCGCCCGGATGCCGCGTGGTGCGCGGCTCGGCGGGAGCGACCGCGGCGCACCCCATGGTCCCAACGGCATCGCGCGGATGACGGTGGAATATCGGTTCTAGGCCGATTCCCGCCACCGTAGCATCCGTTCGCCCCGCGGGTCGTCCAAGAGCAAGCGCCGGCACCTCGACGTCGCCCAGCACGACCGAGGTGGCACCAACCGGGCGGACCGGAAGCGACGAGGCATGGCCCGATTGCCCAGCCGACTGAAACGTGCCGGGATCGTCGACGTCGCGGGGGACGGTCGCGCAGGCACCGCGGGACGGCCGCTCATGTGCCGTGGAACGGCCGCGCAGGCGCCGTAGGACGGCCGCTCATGTGCCGTGGAACCGCAGCGCAGGCGCCGTAGGACTGCCGCTCAGGTGCTACGGGCCCCCGCTCAGGCGGCGAGGAGGCCGTGCACCCGGTCGCGGCCGCGCCGCTTGGCCTCGTAGAGCTCCGCGTCGGCGGCGCGGACCGCCTCGGCCAGCGTACATCGCGCGGCGGTACGAGTGGCGAGGCCGAAGCTCGCCGACTGGCGCCAGCCGAGCCCGTCGGCGGACCAGTCGCGCTGCGCCATCGCCGCCCCCAGCCGCATCGCCACCGCCCGGCTCTGCGCGGGACCGTGGCCGGGCAGGTAGAGGACGAACTCCTCGCCCCCGACCCGCGCCGCGACGCCGCCGGGAGGCAGCACCGCGCGGACCAGATCGGCAAAGGCGATCAGCACCCGGTCGCCCACGCCGTGGCCGAACGTGTCGTTGACCCGCTTGAAATGATCGAGGTCGCAGGCGATCACTCCGTCGACCCGCATCGCACCGGGCGATCCGACCCCGGCATCGAGGCCGCGGCGGTTGAGAAGGCCGGTCAGCGGGTCGACGCTCGCCTCGCGCCGGTATCCCGCCACGAGGTCGGCGATGACCGCGACCAGCGCCAGCACCCCGAACGCGGCGCTGGTCAGGGTGACGTCGGCGTACATCAGGTAGCTGTAGGTCGTGCCCAGGAACGACTGGATGGTCGCGCCGGAGGCGGTGACGGGGAGGCTGAGGGCGCGGGCGATGTTGATCGCCACCACCAGCCACGACAGCCCGAGCATCCCCCGCTCAGTCCAGTTCGCGGGCCAGCGACCCATCAGGATCAGCGGCAAGGCGATCTGCGCCGCGCAGCCGAGGTCGGAGCCGAACAGTTCCAGCGACAGATCGTCCGCCACCAGCACCGCGAACACCGGTGCGGCGATCGCGACGGCGAGCAGCGCCCGCCTGAGCCCGGCAAGGGCGCGCACGCCGTAGCGCCGGACCAGCGCGTCGCCGAAGTGGAAGCAGGCGAGGGCGAACAGCGTATCGGCCGCAACGGCGATGACCTGGGACGGCAGCACGGGATCGAGCGCCACCACCGCGAACCCGGCGGCGTTGAGGAAATAGCCGAGGCCCCAGCACCGCGTCTCCGGCGCGGCGCCCGCACGCCGAGCGGCGAGGAACAGCATGGCGAAGCAGCACTGGATCAACGGTATCGTCCAGGCGAAGCCGCCGGCCATGTCTCGTGTTCCCGCCCCCGCAGTCCGACCGGACGGGTGATGCCCCGGCTATGCTTTCGAAAGGATTGACGGGATGCGGGTCACCGATAGTTGAAGCTGACGCTGATCCGATCGCCCTTGGCGGCGTTGGGCACGACTTCGTGGCGGAGCCAGCTTTCCCACAGGAGCACGTCGCCGACCGCGGGCTCGACGGTGACGAAGGTCGCGCGCGACTCACCGGCATCGGGATGCCGGGTGGGAGCGGCCATCATCATCGGTAGGCGCGGGTCTTCGAGCTTGAGCCCGCCGGCGCCCGGCGGCAGCGCGACGTAGAGCGTGCCGGACACGGCGCTGTGCGGATGGAGGTGCGCCGAATGATGGCCGCCGGGCCTGAGCAGGTTGACCCAGAGGCTGTCGAGCTTGAGCCGCCGCCCGCCCAGGTCGAACGCCGCAGCCGCCGCGAAGCGGGCGACGTGGCGGTCGAGCAGCCGCTTCAGGTCGGCGAACGCCGGGTCGCGGACGGGCAGGTCGTCGAGCGACGCGTAGCTGGTGTAGCCGCGATAGCCGTGGGCCTTCGCCCAGCGCCGCCCGGCCGCGTCGTCGTCGGCGAGCGCGCGGACCGAACGGTCGAGATCGACCACCAGCGCCGCGTCGCCGAGCGGTTCGCGGTAGAGGAGGGTAGGGAAGAGTTCGCTGACGGGCATAACGGCGGCTTGGCCCCGCCACGATGCATTCGTCAATCGCGCGTCAGTCGCCCAGTGCGCCGAACGCCGCCATCGCGCGGACCAGATCGCGCGCCGCGGCGGGAGTGACGAGGCGTGCGGCGGCGGCGCAGGCGGCGCCGATCCGGTCGCCCTGCACCAGCCGCCACAGGCCGAGCACGATCGCCTCGTCCTCCTCGACGGTGGCGTGGCACGGGCGCTGAAAGGTCAGGGTGTCGGTCGAGCCGCGATCGAGCGCGCGCATCGCCTCGTCGAACGCGGCCTGCCGCCCGGCGAGCCCGCGTGCCTCGAACCCGCCCGCGATCGCGCGGCCCGGATCGCCCGCCAGCGTCAGTGCATGCACCCAGGCACGCATGGCATCGAGGACGAACCGCTCCTCCTTGCCGAGCAGGGCCACCGGACGATCAACCAACGCGTACATGCCGCTCTCCCGCCGCCGGGCCGACGCCCATTGTTGCGAATGCCTCTCATTACGGAGCGGATCGTGCGTGGTCAATCCGGAATATGCGAACGACTTGCAGAAAGTGACGTCCGGGCGCGGGACGCGCGGCAGGAGAGGATCGATCGGGCAGAGGGACCGGAATGCCATGTGGCGGGCCTAGGCGCCGCAGCGCTCATCTCGCGGAAGCCAGAATGGCGAGGCGCCGCCGCTGCCGAGCATGGCCGCAACCTCGTTCTCGGCGCCTCCTCGCCGCTTCCCGACCTTCTTCGCCCGTGCGCCCGACCCGGCGTCGCCCGGACGGCGAGCCAGGCGTGGCTCAACGGAGGCCGGCAAAACGAAGAACGTCGGGCATGACCTTCCCCGTACCCGGCGCTCAACACCGGCCGCGGCCGGACGGAAGGGGTCAGGCGAGGGCCGCGTCGAAGTGCCACACGCTCCCCACCGCCGGGTGATCTTCACCCGTGCGTCCGGCCCGGCATCGCGATGGCGGGGCAGGCGTAGCTCGACGGCCAGCCGCCAAACGAAGAGCGCCGGGCACGACCTCCGTCGTACCCGGCGCTCTTCACCATCCGCGGCCGGACGGGAGAGATCAGGCGAGAGCCGCCTCGAAATGGCCGCACCAGTCGTTCGCCTCAACCTTGGGCCACACCCCGGCCTGGTCGCCCGAGGGCTGGCTGATCGGTGGGTTGTAGCGGCACAGGCCGAGCGCCTCGCCGCTCGCCTCGGTGTCGAAGAACTTGCACTTGGCGCAAGCGGCGGCGCCGGCGGTGGTGAGGGCCATGAGTGTACTCCTGCAATTGCTTCCGGCGGCGGCCGGCGTTGATGACAGGAATGGAAGTAGAGCCGTGAAGTTCCCGTTGCCAAGCAAAATCAACTCTTGCGATTTACTCTCACGCGGAGGTGAGAGTCGGTCGCAGGATGACGGCTACACTTGCGATCCGCTCTCAACCGGGGCGGTAAAGATGCAAGTGGGTCGCAGCTAGAGCCGGTTACTTGCGAATGAGTATCGATCGCCGACGGTCGCGCGAATCAGTGCTGGCGGAGCGCGACGTCGTTCATGAAGCGCACGTCGTCGCCGTCCGCGAGCCAGCGCGACTCGGCGGCGACCGCGCCGAGCATGTCGGTGAGGTCGTCCGTTTCCGCCTTGGCGAAGTTGCCCAGCACGTGGCCCGTCACCCGGTCCCTGTGCCCCGGATGGCCGATGCCGAGCCGGACACGGCGAAAATCCGGGCCGAGATGCCGGTCGGTCGACCGCAACCCGTTGTGCCCCGCGGTGCCGCCGCCCTGCTTCACCTTGACCTTGAAGGGGGCGAGGTCGAGCTCGTCGTGGAACACGGTCAGCGCGTCGGTCCCGAGCTTGTAGAAACGCAGCGCCTCGCCGATCGACCGGCCGCTGTCGTTCATGAAGGTCGCGGGCTTCAGCAGCAGCACGCGGGCCGCACCGATCCGGCCCTCCTGCGTCCAGCCGCCGAACTGCTTGCGCACCGGCCCGAAACCGTGGAGCGCGGCGACCGCGTCCACCGCCATGAACCCGACATTGTGCCGGTGCATCGCATATTGCGGCCCCGGATTGCCCAGACCGACCCAGACCTGCATGCGCCATTCCCCCAACGAGAAGGGGGCGGGAGGACAGCCTGTCCCCCCGCCCCCGACGATCATCCGGTCCCCGCCTCAGTTCGGCTGGGTGGTGATCTTGTCGTCGTCGTTATCGTCGTCGTTCGGCTCGACCGGGGTCTCGTCCTCGGCAGCGGCCTCGGCGGCCTGCGCCTCGGCGACCTCGGCATCCGCGGCCTCGTCGGCGGCGGTCGGGACGGTCGGGGGTACGATGGTGGCGATCGCGAAGTCGCGGTCCTCGATCGCGGCGGTCGCGCCCTGCGGCAGCGCCACGTCGCTGATGTGGATCGCGTCGCCGACCTGGCGGCCCTTGAGCGAGATCGTCAGCTCCGACGGGATGTCGGCGGCGTCGACCACCAGCTCGACCTCGTGGCGGGTGATGTTGAGCACGCCGCCCTGCTTGATGCCGGGGCAATCGTCCTCGTCCGCGAACACGACCGGCACCGCGACGGTCACGGTGGAATGCTCGCCGATGCGCAGGAAGTCGACGTGGAGCGGACGGTCGGTGACGGGGTGGAAGTGGACGTCCTTGGGCAGCGTCCGCTGGCCGTCGACCATCACCACCGAGTTGAAGAAGTGGCCGGTGCCCAGCGCCTTGACCAGCGCCTTCTCCTCGAGGTGGACGCCGGTGGGCGCCTTGTTCTGGCCGTAGATGACGGCGGGGACGCGGCCCTGGCGGCGCAGATCACGGGAGGCTCCCTTGCCGACCCGGTCCCGCGCCTCGGCCGCGAGCGTGATGGTGTCGCTCATGCGGTTATCCTTCGAAAGCGTTGGTGTGCTCCGCCCACGCCTCCAGGGATGACCATGGCCGGAAGCCGCGCGCCTTAGCGGCGGCGGGGGGCAAAGGCAATGGTGGGTGGTGGTGAGGGGAAGGCCGCGGCGGAGCCGGCCTCGTCGGTCGGGTTCGGCTGGTGCCGGCCCGCCGGCCGGGCCGGCGCGCGTCCCGGTGCGGGCTGCGCCGGTCCGGGCCGCGCCTGACCTCAGTACTTCACCCGCTTCGCCTTGATCTTGAGCTTGGCGAGCTGCGCCTGCACCGAGTCCGGGCCGGCGAGATGCCCGGCGCCCACCGCGACGAACACCGTGCCCGGCCGCGCCATCCGCTCCTTGATCCAGGCCGCCCAGCGGATGTTGCGGTCGGTCAGCAGCACCTTGCCGACCTCGGGCGAGTCCTTCAGCGCGTCGTTCATCTCGGCGGCCAGTGCATCGGGGTCGCCGCGGCTCCAGTCGGCGACCATCCGGGCCATGGTGTCGTTGGCCTTGGGCAGCTCCTTGATCGTGGCGGCGAGGAAGCGGAGCTGGGCGGGCTCCGACAGCATCCCGAAATAGCCGATCTGCTGCGCCGCGGTCTCCAGCCCGACAACCGGCTTGGCGCTCGCCCGGGCCGACCCCGACAGCACCTCCTCCGGGCCGTTGGCGGGGGCGTAGCCCGCCTTCTGGATCGGCCCCAGCGACAGGGTCACCGCCGCCAGCCACGGCTTCATCCGGTCGAAGGCCGCGGCGGGCACGCCGCTGTCGGTCAGCGCCTTGAGGTAGGCGGCACGATCGCCCGCCGGGATTTTCTCGGTCAGGGTCGGGCCGGTCGGGTTCAGCCCCTGGCTGACCACCAGCTGCTGCATCGCCGCGTCGTCCGGCTTGACCATCTCCAGCACCAGCTCGCCCGAGCGGTCGAATGCGGTCTTCACCGCCTCGTCGAACCAGGTGAGGCCGGGCTTCAGGATGTGGATGGTCCCGAACAGGTACACGGTGGTGTCCTTGTCCTTGACCACCCACAGCGCCGGATCGGCGTCGGTCGTGGCCGCAGCGGGTGCGGGCGCGGAGGCCGTCTGCCCGCAGGCGGGCAGGGCGAGGAACAGGCCGACGGCGGACAGGGTGGCTTTCATGATCGTCTTCATGGGATTGATCCTTGATCGGGTAAAGTTCGTCAACGGAAGCGTTTCACGAGAAAGGTGCCGAGCGTGACGGCCGACACCGCGGCGAACACCGCGCCGTCGAGCGCCGGCAGGCCGGGCACGACCTTGCGGATCAGCAGCTCGGCGAAGAACAGCACGAAGTAGGTGGTGAGCCCGGCATAGCCCGACCAGAGGTTGGCCTGCCGCTCCTGCTCGTCGATCACCTTCATGTAGACCAGCGTGCCCCACAGGCCGCCGATCACCGCCAGCGCCACCGCCGCAATCATCAGGGCGAGCCCCGCGGCCGTGCCGATCCCCAGCCACGCCGCGAAGGGCACGAGCATGCCGGCGACGGCGAGCGTCGCCACCGTGCCGATCCACGCCCCCCAGGTGCGCCGTGCCCGGGTGGCGGCGCGGCGTTGCCATTCGTCGCTCCCCGGCCTCGTCGTCGGCCAGTTGCGCCGCAGGGCGGCCCAGCCGACGCCTCCGAACACCAGGAGGGCGATCAGCGGCGCCGTTGCGCTGATCCGTCCCGACCAGACCCGCGCGCCCGTGCCCGCGTCCAGCCACGCGGCGGTGAACCCGGCCGCGACCCCGGCGACGAACAGCAGGATCAGCGTCAGCCCGATCCATTTCGCCACCCGGCCCAGCGTCCAGGCGGGGGCATCCGCCCGCCACCCCTCAACCACCATGGTCTCCATCATCGAAAATCTCCTCGATCGGCATCGCGAACAGGCGCCCGATGCGGAACGCCAGCGGCAGGGACGGGTCGTACTTGCCCGTCTCGATGGCGTTCACCGCCTGGCGAGACACGTCCAGCCGCCCGGCGAGTTCGGCCTGGCTCCAGTCGCGTTCGGCACGCAGCACCTTGAGGCGATTCTTCATCTCCTCCTCCTCCGGCATGTCGGCCCCTTTGTCACTGTCACATGACCGAATGTCAGGTGACCATTACAAAGTGTCAGCCATGTGCGTCTATGTCAACAACCCCTGACAAAAAGTTTGGCTTGGTTGACTTGCTTGACCCTCCCCATGTCCTCCGCCAAGGCCGCGGGCGTGAGCCAGACGCTATCCTTCCAGGCCATGATCCTCGCGCTCCACGCCTATTGGGCGGAGCGGGGATGCGTGATCCTGCAGCCGTACGACATGGAGATGGGGGCGGGGACCTTTCACCCCGCGACCACGCTGCGCGCGCTCGGCCCCGAGCGGTGGAACGCCGCCTTCGTACAGCCGTGCCGCCGGCCCACGGACGGCCGCTACGGCGAGAACCCCAACCGGCTCCAGCACTACTACCAGTACCAGGTCATCCTGAAGCCGAGCCCGCCCGACCTCCAGGACCTCTATCTCGGCAGCCTCGCGGCGATCGGGGTCGACACCGCGCTCCACGACATCCGCTTCGTGGAGGACGATTGGGAGAGCCCGACGCTGGGCGCCTGGGGGCTGGGCTGGGAAGTGTGGTGCGACGGGATGGAGGTGACCCAGTTCACCTATTTCCAGCAGATGGGCGGGTTCGACTGCAAGCCGGTGGCGGGCGAGCTGACCTACGGGCTCGAGCGGCTCGCGATGTACATCCAGGACGTCGACAACGTCTACGACCTCGCCTTCAACGACGCCGGCATCTCCTACGGCGACGTGTTCCTGGAGAACGAGCGGCAGATGTCGACCTGGAACTTCGAAGTCGCCGACACCGACCGACTGTTCGACATGTTCCGCAAGGCCGCCGCCGAGTGCGAGAACTGCCTCGCCCGCGACCTGCCGATCCCCGCCTACGAGCAGGCGATCAAGGCCAGCCACAGCTTCAACCTTCTCCAGGCGCGCGGCGTCATCTCGGTGGCCGAGCGCCAGGCCTATATCGGCCGCGTCCGCGACCTGGCGAAGGGCGCCTGCGCCGCGTGGATGAACAAGAACGGATGGACGGCGTGACCGACTTCCTGCTCGAACTCCGCTCCGAGGAGATCCCGGCGCGCATGCAGGACCGGGCACGGGACGATCTCGCCCGGTTGTTCGCCGCCGAGCTGGCGAAGGCCGGCCTCCACGCGGCCGCGCTGGTCACCTTCGCCACCCCGCGCCGGTTGGCGCTGATCGCCCGCGGCCTGCCGGACGCGACCGACGCGGTCAGCGAGGAGGTCAAGGGCCCCAAGACCGCCGCGCCGCCGCAGGCGCTTGAAGGCTTTCTCCGCAAGACCGGCCTGACCCGCGAGCGGCTCACCGAGCGGAACGGCGTCCTGTTCGCGGTCACCGAGAAGCCCGGCCGCGCGACCGCGGATGTGCTGGCCGAGGCGATCCCGGCGATCGTGCGCGCTTTCCCCTGGCCCAAGTCGATGCGCTGGGGCGCCGCCTCCGCCAGCCCCGAGTCGCTGCGCTGGGTGCGTCCCCTCCACGGCATCGTCGCGCTGTTCGGGGAGGAGATCGTCCCCGTCGAGATCGCCGGGGTCACGAGCAGTGCCGCCACGCTCGGCCACCGTTTCCACCATCCCGGCCCGATCACGATCGGCTCGGCGGTGGATTACGAGGAGAAGCTGCGCGCCTGCCACGTCATCGTCGATCAGGACCAGCGCCGCGCCGCCGTCCGCGACCGTGCCGCCGCGCTCGCCGCGGCGGCGGGCCTGGCGCTGGTCGAGGACGAGGGGCTGGTGGCGGAGAATGCCGGGCTGACCGAATGGCCGGTGCCGCTGCTCGGCCGCTTCGACCCGGCGTTCCTCAGCGTCCCGCCGGAGGTGATCCAGCTCACCGCCCGCGTGAACCAGAAATATTTCGTGTGCCGCGGTGCCGACGGCGCCCTCGCCGATGCCTTCATTTGTACCGCCAACATCGACGCCACCGACGGCGGCGCCAAGATCATCGAGGGCAATCGCAAGGTCCTCGCCGCCCGCCTCGCGGATGCGCGCTTCTTCTACGACACCGATCTCAGGGTGCCGCTGGAGGAGCAGGCGGGCAAGCTAGATCGAATCGTCTTCCACGAGAAGCTGGGAACGGTCGCCGACAAGGTCGACCGCGCCGCCCGGCTGGCGCGGTGGCTGGTCGAGGGGGGGATCGTGACGAGCGACGCCGGACTCGCCGATCTCGCCGAGCGGGCGGCGCGGCTATGCAAGGCGGACCTCGTCACCGGCATGGTCGGCGAGTTCCCCGAGCTGCAGGGGCTGATGGGCGGCTATTATGCCGCCGCGCAAGGGGAGCGCCCGGCGGTCGCCGCCGCGATCCGCGATCACTACAAGCCGGTCGGGCAGGGCGACGCGGTCCCGACCGATCCCGTCACCGTGGCGGTCAGTCTGGCCGACAAGCTCGACACGATCGGCACCTTCTTCTCGGTGGACGAGAAGCCGACCGGATCCAAGGACCCGTTCGCGCTGCGCCGTGCGGCGATCGCGGTGATCGCGCTGGTCACCCGCAACGGGCTCCGGCTGCCGCTGCGCCAGGCGATCGCGGCGGCCGGCGGGATGGCCGGGTTCCAGCGCGGCACCGCCGACGGGATCGAGGCGGCCCACGCGCTCGCCGCCTCGTTCAACGAGCTCTACGACGGTGACGCGCGGCTGGTCCGCAGGGCGCTTGCGGGCGCGCTCAAGGCGCGGCTGGACGAGGCCGGGGCGGAGACGGCGCCGACCCGGTTCGTCGACGAGGCGCTCGACTTCTTCGCCGACCGGCTCAAGGTCCAGCAGCGCGAGGCGGGGGTGCGCCACGACCTGATCGACGCGGTGCTCGCGCTCGGCGGCGAGGACGACCTCGTCCGCCTGCTCGCGCGGGTCGGGGCGCTCCAGCGCTTCGTCGGCACCGAGGACGGTGCCAACCTCCTCGCCGGCTACAAGCGCGCCGCCAACATCCTGAAGAAGGAGGGGTATGCCGCAGCCCCCCTCCCGGCAAGCGAGCAAGGCCCGCTCGCGACGGGCGGTGAGGTCGGCACCGGTGCGCCGAAACCCACCCCTTTCTTTTCTGGGCGGGGAGCAGAAGGGGCACTGTCCTACACGCCCGAACGGGACGAGGCCGCGCTGATCGCCGCGCTCGATGCGGCCGAGCCGCGCGCAGCGGTGGCGGTCGCCGCGGAGGATTTCGAAGCGGCGATGGCCGCGCTCGCGTCGCTGCGCGCGCCGATCGACGCCTTCTTCGATACCGTCACCGTCAATGACCCCGATGCTGCGAAACGCGCGGCGCGGCTGGCGCTGCTCGCCCGCGTCCGGGTCGCCGTCCACGCGGTCGCCGACTTCTCCCGGATCGAGGGTTGAGGGACGCGGTCGCGCCGCAACTCCCCTACCTCGCCCCATAGGCGGAAGCGCTTGCCCCGTGGCGACGTCCGTGCTGCAACGCACAACATAAGACTGTCAGGAGAGTGACCGATGGCGACCGCCCCCAGCCCCGCGACCGACGAACGCTACGTCTATCGCTTCGGCGGCGGCGCCGGCGATGGGGAGGCGGGCAACAAGAACCTGCTCGGCGGCAAGGGCGCCAACCTTGCCGAGATGGCGTCGATCGGCCTGCCGGTGCCCCCCGGCTTCACCATCTCCACCGCGATGTGCGCCCGTTATTACGATGAGGGCGAGACCTTTCCCGATGCGGTCAAGGCCGAGGTGGCGGCCGGGATCGCGCATATCGAGGAGATCACCGGCAAGCGGTTCGGCGACGCTGCCGATCCGCTCCTCGTGTCGGTCCGCTCGGGCGCGCGGGTGTCGATGCCGGGAATGATGGACACCGTCCTCAACCTCGGGCTCAACGACGCCACGGTGGAGGGGCTGGCGGCGAAGGCCGACGATGCGCGCTTCGCCTGGGACAGTTACCGCCGTTTCATCCAGATGTACGCCGACGTGGTCCTCGAACTCGACCACGGCGCCTTCGAAGAGGCACTGGAGATCGCCAAGGAGGACAACGGCTTCACCCTCGACACCGAGCTGTCGGCCGATCACCTGCGCGCGCTGGTCGCCGAGTTCAAGGCGCTGGTCGAGAAGGAATGGGGCCGCCCCTTCCCCCAGGACGTCCATGACCAGCTGTGGGGTGCGGTCGGTGCGGTGTTCGGATCGTGGCAGTCGGAGCGGGCCAAGGTCTATCGCCGCCTGAATGCCATACCCGGCGACTGGGGCACCGCGGTCAACGTCCAGGCGATGGTGTTCGGCAACATGGGCGACACCTCCGCCACCGGGGTCGCCTTTACCCGCGATCCATCCAAGGGCGACCGCGCCTACTACGGCGAATTCCTGATCAACGCGCAGGGCGAGGACGTGGTGGCCGGCATCCGCACGCCCCAATACCTGACCCGTGCCGCCCGCCAGGAGGCCGGGGCCAAGCCCGCTTCGATGGAGGAGGCGATGCCGGCGGTGTTCGCCGAGCTCGCCGGCGTGTTCGACACGCTGGAGACCCACTACCGGGACATGCAGGATATCGAGTTCACGGTGGAGCAGGCCAAGCTGTGGATGCTCCAGACCCGGTCGGGCAAGCGCACCGCCAAGGCCGCGCTCAAGATCGCGGTGGACATGGCGAACGAAGGACTGATCACCCGCGATGAGGCGATCGCGCGGGTCGACGCCGGCGCGCTCGACCAGCTTCTCCATCCGACGCTCGATCCGCAGGCGAACCGCGACGTGATCGCCTCCGGGCTCCCCGCCTCGCCCGGCGCCGCGTCGGGGCAGGCGGTGTTCGACGCCGACACCGCCGAGCGCTGGGCCGCCGACGGCCGCGCCGTGATCCTCGTCCGGACCGAGACCAGCCCGGAGGACATCCACGGCATGCACGCCGCCCGCGGCATCCTGACCGCGCGCGGCGGGATGACCAGCCACGCCGCGGTGGTCGCCCGCGGCATGGGACGGCCGTGCGTCTCGGGCGCGGGCGGGCTGTCGATCTCCGCGCGCGACAAGGTGATGCGGGTCGGCGGGCGCGAGGTGCGCGAGGGCGACGTGCTGACCATCGACGGGGCCACCGGCGAGGTGATGGCGGGCGAGGTCGCGACCGTCCAGCCCGAGCTGTCCGGCGACTTCGCGGCGCTGATGGAGTGGGCCGACGCCGCCCGCCGGATGAAGGTCCGCACCAACGCCGACACCCCCGCCGACGCGCGCACCGCGCGCGAGTTCGGCGCGGAGGGGATCGGACTGTGCCGCACCGAGCACATGTTCTTCGAGGCCGATCGCATCACCGCGGTCCGCCAGATGATCCTCAGTCAGGACGAGGGGGGCCGCCGCGCCGCGCTGGACAAGCTGCTTCCCGCCCAGCGCGAGGACTTCACCGGCATCTTCGAGGCGATGGCGGGACTGCCCGTCACCATCCGCCTGCTCGACCCGCCGCTCCACGAGTTCATGCCCCACGAGGACCGCGAGTTCGAGGAGGTCGCGACGGCGTCGGGGATCGGGGTCGACCAGCTCAAGCGCCGCGCTGCCGAGCTGCACGAGTTCAACCCGATGCTCGGCCACCGCGGCGTCCGCCTGGGGGTCACCTATCCCGAGATCTACGAGATGCAGGCGCGCGCCATCTTCGAGGCGGCGGTGTCGCTCGACGAGCCGCCGGTGCCCGAGGTGATGATCCCGCTGGTCGGGACCAGGCGCGAGCTGGACCTGATGAAGGCGGTGGTCGACCGCGCCGCCGAGACCGTGTTCGCCGAGCGGGGCCGCCGTGTCGATTACCTGGTCGGCACCATGATCGAGCTGCCGCGCGCTGCCTTGCGGGCGGGGGACATCGCAGGGGCGGCGGAGTTCTTCTCGTTCGGGACCAACGACCTGACGCAGACGACCTTGGGGGTCAGCCGCGACGACGCCGCGCGTTTCCTGGGCGCCTATGTCGAACAGGGCATCTACGCCCGCGACCCGTTCGTCAGCCTCGACGTCGAAGGGGTCGGCGAGCTGGTGAGCCTGGCCGCCGAGCGGGGCAGGGCGACCCGCCCCGCGATCAAGCTGGGCATCTGCGGCGAGCATGGCGGCGACCCGGCGTCGATCGCCTTCTGCGAGGCTGTCGGGCTCGACTACGTCTCCGCCTCGCCCTACCGCGTGCCGATCGCGCGGCTGGCGGCGGCGCAGGCGGCGCTGAAGGGCTGAGGGTCGTCCACTCGGCCTGGGCAGGGTCGAGTCCCCCGGCTTCGCTCGGGTCGAACGGGGCGGGGCGGTCGGCGGCGTCGACGACCGGCACCTTTCCCGCCGTTCGCGCCGGGCGAAGGCGACGCGCGTCGCCGCGCGCGGTCGCGGGGCCCCACGGCGCCGCCCGGACGAAGGCTTCGACCCGGCTCAAGCCGGACGAGACGGGTCAGCGCTGCGCGTCCTGGATCGGCGCGGTCAGGATGGCGCGCAGGCCGGGAGCGTTGTCGACGAACTCGATCTCGCCGTCGATCCGCGCCACCACCGCCTTCATCATCCGGCTGCCGAACCCCGAGCCGCTGCCCGCCTTGCCGCGGCCCTCGTCCGCGACGATCAGGCGCAGGCGGTTGCGATGCTGTTCCAGCGCGATACCGACCGGCCCGGCGGCACCGCCATAGGCGTATTTGGTGGCGTTGATGAGCAGCTCGGTCATCACCAGCCCGACATTCACCGCCCGGTCGGTGGGGATCAGGATCGGGGTGAGGTCGAGCGTGATGCGGCTGCCCCAATCGGCGCCGAGCGACGCCTTCATGTCGCCCGCCAGTTCCTCGAGGTAGCGTGACAGGTCCACCGTCTGGACCTGATCGTCGCGGTAGAGGCGGCGGTGGACCAGCGCCACCGCCGACAGCCGCGCCTGCGCCTCGGTGAGGTGCGCGACCACCGCGGGTTCGTCGCTGGCCTCGCGCGCCTGGAGCGCGAGAAACGCGGATACGAGCTGGAGGCTGTTCTGGACCCGGTGGTCCACCTCCTTCATCAGCACGTCCTTCTGCACCAGCAGCGCCTCGCGTTCGGCGAGCGCGCGGGTCAGGTCGGCGTTGAGGACGCGCAGCTGATGCGCCTGACGCACCTCGCGCAGCGATCGGCGGAGGCGGTGCGCGGCCTCGACCTCCTCCAGGCCCCAGGCGCGGCTCCGCCCGCGGACCAGCTCGCGCCAGGTCTCGAACGAGTGGCGCGGGTTGAGCACACCTTCCACCGGCTTGTTCGGGTTGCCCGCCCAGGCGATCTCCTCGACCTGCTCGGGCCGGAACCAGAGGAAGACGCCCTCGTCGTCGGCGAGCGGCAAGGCGAGCAGGCCCGAAGCCTCCGCCGCATAGTCCGCCGCGGGCAAATGGCCGGCGGACAGTTCGCGGGTGGCGAGCACGTCGCCGCCGCCCCGTTCAGCGACGTGGCGGGCGATCGCCAGGATCGCCGGGGTGCCCGGACAGCGCCCTGCGGATTCGACCGCCCGACCGCGAACGTACGCGAACCCGCCCGCGCCGAACATGCGGCAGAGTTCCGCCTTGTTGTCCGCGACCACCTGCGCCAGCGGCGCGTCCGCGGCGAGGCGGGACAGCAACGCGTCCTCGGCGCCGTGAAGCCGCAGCCGCTCGCGATAGGTCGCCGCTTCCTCGCGCGCGCGGATCTGCCGGGCGAGGCCGCCGGCCAGCGTCGCCGCCGCGGCGCGGATGCCCGGCGGCATCAGCCGCGGCGAATCATGGTGACAGGCGATCAGCCCCCACAGCAACCCGTCCTTGACCACCGAGATCGACGCGGAGGCGTCGACCCCCATGTTGCGGAGATATCGGAGGTGGATCGGCGAGACGCTGCGCACGGCGACGTCGCCGAGGTCGATGCCGGCATAGGCCGCCGGGCGGATCGGCTGCGGATCGTAGCTCGCCGCGGGGATCGCACGGGTACGGTTGCGGACGTACAGCGCACGCGCCTGCCGCGGGATGTCGCTGGCCGGGAAATGATGGTGGAGGAAGGTGCCGAGATGCGGCGCCTTGTCCTCCGCGACGACGCAGCCCGAATCATCCTCGCCGAAGCGGTAGATCATCACCCGGTCGAAGCCGGTCAGGGTACGGATCGCCACCGCCGCGCGCTCGCACGCCGCCTCCAGCGAGGCGGCGCGCTCGAACGCCACGCCGGCCTGATCGAGCCAGGCGAGCGTTTCGGCACCGGTCATCTGGTCGGTCTCGGTCGGCTCCAGCTCGGCGAGGAAATGGTCGCCGGCACGGTGCACGCGGACGGCGAACCGCTCGGCCGCGGTCTCCACCATCGGCGCGGCCATGCTGCCGCCGAGCGGCGCGTCCGCAGCCAGCGCGGCGACGTCGCAGCCGATCAGCTCGCCCAGCGGGCGGCCGAGCCAGTCGGGGGCGAGTCGCCCTTCCAGGTCGCCGGCTCCCGCGACCACCGCGAGCCCCGCGGCCTCGGCGATCAGCAGCAGCCCGTGCGGCTGGATCGCACCGGGGACGTGGATCGGTTCGCGGTCGCAGGCGGTCAGGTCGAGCGACGGCTCGATCAGCGTTGATGGCGTCATTCTCTTCCCTTGGGCGTCAGGGAGCCTGCCCCATCGCGAACCGCTTGGCAAATATCGCTATGTTGCCGTCAGCGACCGGCATCGCCGAGGAAGCGGTCGACAAGCCCGCGCGCGACCCGCACCGGGCGGAGCGTCGCAGCGTCGATGCAGCACCAACGCGACTTCACCTCGGCCAGTATCTCCTCGCCGCGGCGGATCACCGTGTCGTAGAAGGCCGATGCACCCTGCACCTTCTCCAGCACCACCGTGGCGATCACCTCGTCGTCCAGGAAGGCGGGCTTGCGATAGGTGATCTCGTGCTTCAGCGCGACCCACAGGTTCGCGGCCACCGCGTCGGCGGGCGCCAGCGTCCGCCAGTGGCTCAGCACCGCCTCCTGCACCCATTTCAGGTAGCTGGCGTTGTTGACATGACCCATGAAGTCGATGTCCGCGGGCTCGATGCCGACGGGGTAGCGGTGGGCGAGGATGGTCACACCATGACCATAGCGCCCCATGACCGTTACTGACAACAATGTAGGTGTGAGAGGCGATTGAGATGAGCGTGGCGTTCCGACGCGAGAGCGACGAGGAGCATCTGGAGCCCAGGTTCGAACGGCCGATCGCGCCGGGCCCGAACCTCGTCACCCGGCGCGGGTTGGCATTGCTGGAAGCGTGCGTAGCGCGGGCCGGGGCGTCGGTCGCGGCGGCGGCGGACGAGGCCGCGCGCGAGCGGCTGCGCCGCGACCTGCGCTACTGGCAGACCCGCCTCGCCACCGCGCGGGTGGCGCCGCCGCCCGCCGACGGTGAAGTGGGCATCGGCAGCCGCGTCGGGTTGATGCTGGACGGCGCCGCACGGACGGTGGAGATCGTCGGCGGCGACGAGGCGGACCCCGACAAGGGCTTGATCGCCTTTTCGGCCCCGCTGGCCCGAGCGCTGACCGGGGCGGGGGAGGGCGACAGGCTGGCGTTCGCGGGCCGTGCGGATGCGATCGAGATCCGGAAGGTGGAGGCGCTCGACTGATGGCCGAGAAGTTCGAACGTCACCGCCAGCCGTGGAAACCCGACGAGATCCAGAAGCTGCACCAGCTCGCCAAGAAGGGCATGGCGTTGAAGGCGATCGCCAAGGCACTCACCCGCAGCGAGGAATCGGTCAAGGCGCGCGCCAAGGAGGACGGGCTGTCGATCGCCAAGCTGCGCTAGGACAGGATCGAGCCCCGCCGGATCGGCCATGGACCTGATCGCCGGTGCGTCCCGCGGACGGATGGCGGGTCTGGATCGGGCATTCCGAGCGCGACCGCTCCCGAGCCTGACTGGTCCGGGCGAACGCCCTTGTGAGGGCGGTGTCTCGCTTGCCGTCGGTCGGTCGGCCACGCTTGGGGTGACGCGGGGGAGCCGAACCGCTACGGCCCCCCGCCTCCATGACCCACGACGCGATCATCCTCGGCGCCGGTGCCGCCGGCCTGATGTGCGCTGGCATCGCCGGGCAGCGCGGCCGGCGGGTGCTGGTGATCGACCACAATGCCCGGCCTGGCGCCAAGATCCTGATCTCGGGCGGGGGTCGGTGCAACTTCACCAACCTGCACACCACGCCCGACCGCTTCCTCTCCGCCAATCCCCATTTCGCCAAGTCGGCGCTCGGCCGCTACTCCGCCGCCGACTTCGTGGCGCTGGTCGATCGCCACGGCATCGCCTGGCATGAAAAGACGCTGGGGCAGCTGTTCTGCGACGGATCGGCGCGGGCGATCGTCGACCTGCTGCTGGCCGAGTGTCCGGCGTCGGTCGACCTGTCGCTGGGACAGGGTGTGGGCGAGGTCGATCATGCCGACGGGCGGTTCCGGGTGGCGCTGGCCGGCGGCCGGATCGCCGAGGCGCCCGCGCTGGTGCTCGCCACCGGCGGGCCGTCGATCCCGAAGATCGGGGCGACCGACCTCTCTTACCGCCTCGCCAAGCGGTTCGGGCTCAAGCTGGTCGAACCGCGACCCGCGCTGGTGCCGCTGACGCTGGGGCCGGACGAGGCGCTGTTCCGGGAACTGGCCGGGGTGGCGGCCCCGGTCGAGGCGCGGTGCGGCCGGGGTCGCTTCCGCGAGGCGGCGCTGTTCACCCATCGCGGGCTGTCGGGGCCGGCGGTGCTCCAGGTCTCGTCCTATTGGCGGCAAGGGGAGGCGGTCGCGTTCGACCTCCTGCCGGGTAACGCGCCCGGCTGGCTGGTCGAGGCCAAGCGCGCCGCGCCGCGCACCAGCCCTCGGCGCAGGCTGGCGCAGCAACTGCCCGAGCGGCTGGCCGACGCGCTCGCCGAACGATTGGCGCTGCCCGCGGAACTGGGCCACGCCACCGATCGGGCGCTGGCCGACGCCGAACGCCAACTCGCCGACTGGCGCTTCCGCCCCAGCGGGACGGAGGGGCATGCCAAGGCGGAGGTGACGGTGGGCGGAATCGACACCGCCGGCCTGTCGTCGCGCACGATGGCGGCGACCGGCCTGGCCGGGCTCTACGTCATCGGCGAGGCGGTGGACGTCACCGGCTGGCTGGGCGGCTACAATTTCCAATGGGCCTGGGCGAGCGGTCATGCCGCCGGCCAAGCGCTCTGAACCCTTTCAACTGGCGCCTTACGGCCCCATCTGGCGGACCTCATGCCCTTTTCCCATCTTCCCGGCGTCTTCTCGGACGCACTCGCCGCGCGCGGCTATGCCGCGCTCACCCCCGTCCAGGCCGCGGTCACCGCAGAGGAGGCGAGGGGGCGTGACCTTCTCGTCTCGGCGCAGACCGGTTCGGGCAAGACCGTCGCCTTCGGGTTGGCGATGGCGGGCGAGCTGCTGGGCGACGGCGGCTCGCTGCCCGACGCGGGGCCGCTGGCGCTGGCGATCGCGCCGACCCGCGAACTCGCGCTCCAGGTGGCGCGTGAGCTGCAGTGGCTCTACGCCGGCGCCAAGGCGCGCATCGTCACCTGCGTGGGCGGGATGGACGCGAGCCGCGAGCGGCGCGCACTGAACGCCGGGGCGCACATCGTCGTGGGTACGCCGGGGCGGTTGCGCGATCATCTCGAACGCGGCGCGCTCGACCTGTCGGCGCTGCGGGTCGCGATCCTCGACGAGGCGGACGAGATGCTCGACATGGGCTTCCGCGAGGACCTGGAGACGATCCTCGACGGCACCCCGGACGGGCGGCGGAGGCTGCTGTTCTCCGCCACCCTGCCGAAGCCGATCGTCGCGCTCGCTAAGCGCTACCAGCGCGACGCCTTCCGCATCTCGACGGTGGGGGAGGAGCGGGGGCATGGCGACATCGCCTACCAGGCGGTGGCGGTGGCGCCCGCCGACATCGAGCATGCGGTGGTCAACCTGCTCCGCTTCCACGAGGCGGAGACCGCGATCCTGTTCTGCGCGACCCGCGACAACGTCCGCCATCTCCACGCCAGCCTGGTCGAGCGCGGCTTCACCGCCGTGGCGTTGTCGGGCGAGCATTCGCAGAACGAGCGCAACCACGCGATCCAGGCGCTGCGCGACCGGCGCGCGCGGGTGTGCGTCGCGACCGACGTCGCCGCGCGCGGCATCGACCTGCCCTCGGTGACGCTGGTCGTCCATGTGGAATTGCCGCGCGATCCGGAGGTGCTCCAGCACCGCTCCGGCCGGACTGGGCGCGCGGGCAAGAAGGGGACGGCGGTGCTGATCGTCCCCTATCCGCGGCGACGGCGGGTCGACATGATGCTGAAGGGCGCGCGCATCGCCGCCGAGTGGGTGCCGGTGCCGAGCTTCGAGGCGATCCGCGAGCGCGACCGCGAACGGTTGCTGGCAACCCTCATGGAACCGGTCGAGATCGACGACGAGGATCGCGCGCTCGGCGCGCAGCTGCTGGCGGAGCGCGCGCCGGAGGAGATCGCGGCGCTGCTGGTGCGCGCCCATCGCGCGAGCCTGCCCGCGCCCGAGGAACTGGTCGAGCAGGCCCCCACCCCCGAGCGGCGCCAGGACGGGTTCGGGGACGCGGTGTGGTTCCGGATCAACGCGGGCCGTCGCCACAATGCGGACCCGCGCTGGATCCTGCCGCTGCTCTGCCGCCGCGGTCACATCGCGCGGGGCGACGTGGGATCGATCCGGGTCGACCAGTACGAGACCCGCTTCGAGATCAGTCGCGCCGCCGCCGAGCGGTTCCAGCGCGCGGTGGGCAAGGCGGCGGGCGACGATAGCGGGATCGAGATCGCTCGGGCGGACGGGCCGGGAGCCGCGGCGAGCGCCGCCAGGGGTCAGTCCGGGCATCAGGGGGCAAAAAAGACATCTCGATGAAAAAACCCGTTGACGGTGTGATTTGCTCCCCCTAGATG
>Ga0325400_1000246_pt1 | contig 37006 bp, 36 predicted proteins | sample PopdelMetagenome_2_FD_205662 | JGI IMG/M metagenome (GOLD analysis project Ga0325400, IMG submission 205662) | Populus deltoides microbial communities from Bellville, Georgia, United States - Xylem-PdKOR-R1 | ecosystem: Host-associated > Plants > Phyllosphere > Stem > Wood/Secondary xylem...
GCGCGGTGCCCGTGCCCGACGTGGCCGGCGCGGTGCCCGGGCGGGGCGCGGTGGTGGTTTGGGCGGTGGCCGCACCGCTGGCGAGGGCGGCGGCGGCGAGGATCAGGCTACGGTACATGGGTTTCTCCGATATCGACGTCCTGGCGTCCGCGCGGTCGGCGTCGCCCCTGAGGGCCGCGGCCGGGAACGCATCCACGAACAGGGATCATAACGCCCCGGACGCCGATCGGATGCCTCCCGTCGCTCACGCACCCGCGGCGAGCACCCCGGCGAGCAGGCGGAAGTCCTTCTCGCGCGGGGAGGCGCGGCGCCAAACCAGAGCGATCCGCCGGGTCGCATGCTCGGCGTCCAGCGGGCGCGCGGCGATGCCGGTGTTGTCCAGGATGCCGGCGCGGATCGCCATTTCCGGCAGCATCGTCAGCCCCAGCCCGTTGTCAACCATCTGGACGATGGTGTGCAGCGAGGTGCCCATCATGGTCGCCTCCGCGCGCAGTTCGGGCCGGTTGCATGCGGCCAGCGCGTGGTCCTTGAGGCAATGTCCGTCCTCCAGCATCAGGAGGCGGGTCTCGTCGATCAGCCCGGGCGGGATCGCGGCGGGCATGCCGCTGAGCTCGCCCTCCGGGTAGGCGACGAACAGCCGGTCCTCGAACAGCTCGGCCGCCGCCACCTCGCCGCACGCGAAGGGAAGGGCGAGGAGGACGCAGTCGGTGCGGCCGTTCTGCAACGCCTCGCACGCCGCCGCGCTCGCTTCCTCGCGGAGGTAGAGCTTCAGGTCCGGATAGTCCGCGCGCAGCCGCGGCAGGATGCCCGGCAGCATGAAGGGCGCGATGGTGGGAATGACGCTCATGCGCATCTCGCCCGACAGCGGCCGGCCGGCGGCGCGTGCCATGTCGGCGAGCTCCTCCGCCTCGCGCAGCACCCGGCGGCCCTTGGCGGCGATCGCCTCGCCCAGCGGGGTGAAGCGGACCACGCGGCGGGTGCGCTCCACCAGCGTCACCCCGATCAGCGTTTCCAGCTCGCGCAGGCCCGCCGACAGGGTCGACTGAGTGACGAAGCACGCCTCCGCCGCCCGCCCGAAATGGCCATGGTCCTTGAGTGCGACGAGGTATTGGAGCTGCTTCAGCGTCGGCAGGTAGGTCGCGGTCATCGCCGCTGATCTAGGCTCACGCCAGCGCGCGGGCGAGCCCGTATATGCTGGTGGCGGTCAGCACGATGCCGACCAGCAGCATCAGCGTCCGGGTCGGCACCCGCTTAGCCAGCATCGCCCCGAACGGCGCCGCCACCACCCCGCCGATCAGCAGCCCGACGGTGGCGTTGGTGAACGCCGCCCAGCCGAGCTGGCTGATGAAGGTCGCCGAGATGGTGGTGGTGAGGAAGAACTCGGCGGTGTTGACCGTGCCGATGGTGAAGCGCGGGTGCGATCCCTGGATCAGGAGGTTGGAGGTGACCACCGGCCCCCAGCCGCCCCCGCCCGCCGCGTCCAGGAAGCCACCGGCGAGGCCCAGCGGCTCGACCACCTTGGGCTTGCGCGGCGCGGGGGGCTTGTGGGTCGCGCGCCACAGCAAGTAGCCGCCGATCGCGACCAGATAGGCGAGGACGAACGGCCGCGCGACCTCGGCATGGATGTTGGCGAGGACGTAGGCGCCCAGCGCCCCGCCGATCATTCCCGGGATCGCCAGCCTGACGAACAGCCGCCAGTCGACGTTGCGCTGGACCGCATGGCTGATCCCCGAGGCGGCGGTGGTGAAGCTTTCGACCAGATGCACCCCCGACGAGGCGACGCTGGGCGGCACCCCCAGCGACAGGAGGAGCGTGTTCGAGATCACCCCGAACGCCATGCCCAGCGCCCCGTCGACCATCTGCGCCGCGAACCCGACCGCGATGAAGGGAAGAAGGGCGGCGGGGTCGAGGAAGGATAAATCGGGCATCGGTGCTCCCTGAACGTCCGCCGCGACGATTGGTGACCGAGCCCGGGTTCATCCACAAGATAGATAGACTTTACGCCACCGTCGGAACGGGCTCGCCACGGGGTCAGCCGTTCGCCGGCAGGCGAGCGGCGGTCGGCGCGGCGGCTCGGGTGCCGGGACGCGCCCGGCGCGACGGATCGGCGGCAGGATGTATGCTGGCATTCTCCGCCGGGGCTTCCTAGATCGAGCCGCGACAAGGGGAATGCCCGCTCATGCCATCCGCCCTCGGCGCCTATCTCGACTCGATCCGCGCCCGCGATCCGGCGCCCCGGTCGCGCCTGGAGATCCTGACCTATCCAGGGGTGTGGGCGTTCGCCTGGCACCGCGTCGCGAACCGGTTGTTCCGTTCGCGGCTGTTCCTCCTCGCGCGCGCGGTCAACCACCTGTCGCGCTTCCTGACCGCGATCGACATCCATCCCGGCGCCACCATCGGCCGGCGCCTGTTCATCGATCACGGCTTCGTGGTCATCGGCGAGACGGCCGAGATCGGCGACGACGTCACGATCTACCAGTGCGTGACGCTGGGCGGGACCAGCCCCGACAACGGCGTCGGCGGCAAGCGTCACCCGACCCTGCTCGACGGCGCGATCGTCGGGTCGGGCGCGCAGGTGCTGGGGCCGATCACCGTTGGACGCGGCGCGCGGGTCGGGGCCAACGCGGTGGTCACCAGGGACGTGCCGGACGGCGCGGTGATGGTCGGGATCCCGGCGCGCCCGACGATGGTCGAGGGCGGCCGGAGCGAGGGGGTGCGCTTCGTCCCCTACGGCACGCCCTGTTCGGAGATGTTCGACCCCCAGACCCAGAAGGTGGAGCTGCTCCGCTGCGAGTTGGAGACGATGCGCCGCCGCCTGGACGCGCTGCTCGCCGAGCAGCCCGGCACCGAGCGGGACCGCGCCTGATGGGGATCGTCACGCCCTTTCCGGCGGCGGCGCAGCCGGGGCAGGTCGGTTTCGAGCGGGTGGAGCTGCAACGCATCCTCGACCTTTACGGCCGCATGGTCGCGGCGGGGCACTGGCGCGACTATGCCATGGAGTTCGGCCGCGACGCGGCGAGCTTCGCGGCCTTCCGCCGGGCGGCCGAGCGGCCGGAGGTCAGGATCGAGAAGCGCCCGGCGTTGCGTGCGAGGCAGGGCATGTGGGCGCTGGTGGGCGAGCAGGGCGCGGTGCTGAAGCGCGGCCACGACCTTGCCCCGGTGCTGGCGCCGGTGGAGCGCCGGTTGCTGAGGCTGGTCGAGGAGTAGCGGGTCGTCCGGTCCCCCCCCCCCCGGACGGGGGAGGACCGGTCGCCCTCAGGCCGCTGCCGACACCGGGGGCAGGTGCCGTCCGGTGGCGCCGAGCAGCGCCACCACCCGCGCGCGTGCCCGCTGCCAGAAGGCGGACAGCAGCAGCAGCGCCGAGCCGATGACGAGGCCGGTGAACGCCGCCGACAGTTCAACCGCCCCCGCCTGCCGGAACAGCGCGTAGAGCGCCCCCAGCACGTAGACCAGGCTCGACACCAGCAGCGCGCGGCGGTCCACCGCCAGCGCCACCAGCGCGAAGGCGACGTAGAGGAGGAGCACGAGGACGGCGCGCCCGCCGTCCATCTGCGCCCCGAACACCCCCAGCATGTTGAACAGCGCGTGGGCGATCATCGGCGCGGCGGCGAGGTGGAGCCAGAAGGCGACGTCCGACCGCCGCGTCCGCCGCTCGGTATCGGTCATGTCCCAGCGCATCGCGAAGGCGAACATCGCGACGCCCGCGGCGAGCACCAGCGGGTACACCGCGTCGCGCGCCGGCGGGATCAGCCCGACGATCAGCGACAGCGCGACGACGACCACCGCGACCGCGCCGGCGGCGACGGTGATCGGCACCATGAACCGGCGCCAGTGGACCCAGGCGGCACCGGCCGTCACCGCGCCGATGACCGCGGCGATCGCGCTGATGATCGCGGCCTGCGCGTCACGGCCGTAGCCGTTGGCGTTCAGCCACTCGCCGATCGCCGGCGCCGATGCCAGCACCGGCGTCGCCAGGGTCGCCGCCACCCCGCCGACGAACGCGATCAGGAGGATGATCGACGGCAGGGCCATGCGTCGTTGCCGGGTGAAATACTCGGCCAGCCCCCACGCCGCGGCGGTGACCAGCGGCGCGGGCAGGTAGGGCGAGACCTGCCCGCCGATGCCCGCCACCGCGGCGAGCAGCAGCCCGATCGCGATGGACACGAAGATGTCGTTGAAGCCGGTGAGCAGCCGGAACGACTCCTCGTCCGCCACGGGCGTCCGCCGCACCGCCGCGACATGGGCGCGCAACGCCTCGGCCGCCGCCGGCGAGATCATCCCCGCCGTCACGGCACCGTCGATATCGCTTTCGCTGTACATGAAGTCCCTCCTGTCGGAAGATCATGCCACGAGCGTATTAGCGTTGCAATACACATCGGGACGGGGCAGCCGGAGGCCGGCCTTCGGCCTCAGCCCTGGAGCATCCTGCCGATCAGCATCGCCTGCTCGGCGCCGGTCCCGGGCACGATCTCCCCCGCCCGGTCGGTGATCGCCGCCCAGTTCCCGGCGACGCCTTCGGGCGACAGCGCATCGCCCGCCAGGTGCCGCCCCGGCGTCAGCGTGACGTAGCTCGCCTGGAACACGCCTGCGCCCGCACCCACGATCGCCCCGGACGGCGCGTCCTCCGACACCAGGTACAGCGCGGCGGGCACCACCTTGTCGGGGGAGAAGGCGGCGAACGCCTCCGTCGGGAACAGGTCCTCCGTCATGCGGGTGCCCGCGGTGGGGGCCAGGGTGTTCACGCGGATGTCGTTCTTGGCGCCTTCCAGCACCAGCGTCTTGGCGAGCCCCGCCAGGCCCATCTTGGCGGCGCCGTAGTTCGCCTGCCCGAAATTGCCGAACAGCCCCGACGACGAGGAGGTCATCAGCACCCGGCCGTAATTCTGGGTGCGGAACGTCTCCCAGCATGCCTTGGTGGCGTAGGCGGAGCCGAGCAGGTGGACGCGGACCACGAACTCGAAATCGGCGGGCTCCATCTTGGCGAAGGTCTTGTCGCGCAGCACGCCGGCGTTGTTGACCAGGATGTGCACCCCGCCCCAGCGCTCGACCGCGCCGGCGACCATGTCCGCCATCTGGTCGTACCGGGCGACGTCGCCGCCGTTCGCCATCGCCTCGCCGCCCGCGCGCTCGATCTCCTCGACCACCCGGAGCGCGGCGTCCGACTGGCCGGTGCCGTCGCGCGAGCCGCCAAGGTCGTTGACCACGACCCTGGCGCCGCGGCGGGCGAGTTCCAGCGCGTATTCGCGACCCAGCCCGCCGCCGGCACCGGTGACGATCGCGACCCTGTTGTCGAAGCGGATGGGCATGGAAAAAGGCGCTCCCGAGATGGAAGCGCCTTTCCTTAGGCCGTCACTGCGGCGGTGCAAGCCGGGGCGAGCCCGGCGCGCAGCTCACTTGCCGCCGCGCTGGATGCACTTGTCGTACTGGCCCTTCTTGCAGACCGGATAGCTGGCGAGCGGCGCCGGCGCCGGATAGGCCTGGTCGACCGACGGGCCGGGGGTGAAGACCGGCTGCCCGCCGGCGTTCGCCATCGGCATCGGCTGCGAGGGCTGGTAGCCGCCCGCGGTCATCGTGCCGCCGGTGGACGGGGCGCCGGGCGTGGGCGTGGACTGCGGCATCGGCATGGATTGGGACATGGGCGCGGACTGGCCGTTGGCATCGGTCGCGGGCATGTCCTGCCCGGGTGCCTGCTGGGTGGTGGTCGCCTGGTCGGGCGTGGTGGTGGGGGTCTGGTCCGCCGCGGTGGCGGTGCCCGGCGCGGTGGTGGGGGCGCCCGCGGTCTGGGCGAGGGCGGGAGCCGCGATAAGCGCGGCGGCGACGAGCAGAATGGTCCTCATGACGTTTCTCTCCAGAATGGGGGCGCCTGGATAGCGTCAGCGCCCCCACCCAACGTCCCTGCCCGGACTTGGGTCCATCGTTGCGCAGGCGAACCGCTCCGTCGGCGGCCAGCGCACAGGGCGCTCACATGCCGACGTCGAGCGCGTAGCCCGCCGAGCGCACCGTGCGGATGATGTCGGCCCGATCGCCCGCGTTGATCGCCTTGCGCAGCCGGCGGATATGGACGTCGACGGTGCGCGCCTCGATGTCGCTGTCGTGTCCCCAGACGCTGTCGAGCAGCCGCTCGCGCGAGAAGACGTGGCCGGGATGTTCCAGGAAATGCTTGAGCAGGCGGAACTCGGTGGGGCCGAGCGGCACCACCTCGCCCCCCCGGCGCACCTTGTGGCTGGCGACGTCCATCTCCAGGTCGGCATAGGCGAGCGCCTCGCCCGCGAGGCCGGGGCGCACCCGCCGCAGCACCGCGCCCACCCGCGCCACCAGCTCGCGCGGGGAGAAGGGCTTGGTGACGTAGTCGTCGGCCCCGGTCTCCAGCCCGCGCACCCGGTCCTCCTCCTCGCCGCGCGCGGTGAGCATGATGATGGGGACGTTCTGGGTCTCGGGCGCGCGGCGCAGGCGGCGGCACACCTCGATTCCCGACAGGCTCTCGACCATCCAGTCGAGGAGGACGATGTCGGGCACGCGCTCGCGGGCGAGCAGCAGCGCCTCCTCGCCGTCGGGGGTCTGGACGACGTCGAAGTCCTCGCGCTTGAAGTGGAAGCTCAACAGCTCGGCGAGCGCGGTGTCGTCCTCGACGATGAGCAGGCGGGCGCGGGTCATGGTCATTCCTTTCCCGAGAGTTGCGTGCCGGTGGCGGCGAAATGGACCATCTCGGCGACGTTGACGGCGTGGTCGCCGACGCGTTCCAGGTTCTTGGCGACGAACAGCAGGTGCGCGACCTGGCCGATCGTCTTGGGATTCTCGACCATGTGGGTGACCAGGGTGCGGAAGATCGAATCGTAGAAATCGTCGAGCGCCTTGTCGGAGCGGCAGACCTCGACCGCCGCCTCCGGGTCGCGCGCGGCAAAGGCGTTAAGCGCGTCGCGGACCATCTCGGCGGCCATCCGCGCCATCGCCGGCAGGATCGAGATCGGCTCGATCCGGTGCTCGCCCTCGATCAGCGCCACCCGCCGGGCGATGTTCTTGGCATAGTCGCCGACGCGTTCGAGGACCGCGGCGATCTTCAGCGCGGCGACCACCTCGCGCAGGTCCACCGCCATGGGCGCGCGCAAGGCGATGATCTGCACCGCCAACCGCTCCACCTCCGCCTCGATCGTGTCGAGCTTGCGGTCGTCGGCGACCACCCGCGCGGCGAGTTCCAGGTCGGCGCGGCTGAGCGCGCGCATCGCCCGGTCGATCGCCTCCTCGGCGAGGCCGCCGAGCTGGCTGACCAGCCCGCGAAGCTGGCCGATGTCCGTGTCGAACGCCTTGACGGTGTGCTGCTGGTTCATGGGTCCTCTTTGTCACGGTGCCGGCCCGGGGGCGGGCCGGTACCGCCTATCCATATCGTCCGGTGATGTAGTCGCGGGTCCGTGCCTCGCGCGGGTTGGTGAAGATCGCCGAGGTGTCGCCGTATTCGACCAGCCGGCCCTCGTTGAAGAAGGCGGTGCGCTGGCTGACCCGTGCGGCCTGCTGCATGTTGTGGGTGACGATCCCGATGGCGTAGCGGCCGCGCAGCGAATGGATCAGCTCCTCGATCCTGGCGGTCGCGACCGGGTCGAGCGAGGAGCAGGGCTCGTCCATCAGGATCACCTCCGGCTCCACCGCCAGCGCGCGCGCGATGCAGAGGCGCTGCTGCTGCCCGCCCGACAGCGACGTGCCCAGGTCCTTCAGCCGGTCCTTGACCTCGTCCCACAGCCCCGTGCGCCTGAGCGCGCGCTCCACCGCCTCGTCCAGATCGCCGCGGGTGCGCCCGAGCCCGTGGATGCGCGGGCCGTAGGCGACGTTCTCCCAGATCGACTTGGGAAAGGGGTTGGGCTTCTGGAACACCATGCCGACCCGCGCGCGCAGCTCCACCACGTCCATCGCGGGGGCGTAGACGTCCTCGTCGTCCAGCCACACCTCGCCGGTCACCCGCGCCGAGGGGATGGTGTCGTTCATTCGGTTGAGGGTGCGCAGAAAGGTCGACTTGCCGCACCCGGACGGGCCGATGAACGCGGTGACGTGCTCGGTGGAAAGGTCGATGGACACGCCGTCCAGCGCGGCGACGCCACCGTAGGACACGCTGACGTGCCGGGCCTGCATCTTGGCGGTCATCGCCCCCCCTCCCGACGCGCCTCGTAGCGGCCGCGCAGCCACACCGCGACGCCGTTCATGCACAGCAGCACCGCGAGCAGCACCAGGATCGCGGCCGAGGTCTTCTCGACAAAGCCATGGCCGACCTCGTCCGACCACAGGAAGATCTGCACCGGCAGCACCGTGGCGGGATCGGCGATCCCGCCGGGCGGAGCGGCGATGAACGCGCGCATGCCGATCAGGAGGAGCGGCGCGGTCTCGCCCAGCGCGCGCGCCATGCCGATGGCGGTGCCGGTCATGATCCCGGGCAGCGCCTGGGGCAGCACATGGTCGAACACCACCTGCATGCGGCTGGCCCCCACCGCCAGCGCCGCCTCGCGGACCGACGGCGCCACCGCCCTGATCGCGCTGCGCGACGCGATCACGATCACCGGCATGGTCATCAGCGCCAGGGTCAGCCCGCCCACCAGCGGCGCCGACCGCGGCAGCCCCAAAGTCCCCAGGAACAGCGCCAGTCCCAACAGGCCGAAGATGATCGAGGGCACGGCGGCGAGGTTGTTGATCGACACCTCCACCATGTCCGCCCAGCGGTTCCGGCCGGCGAACTCCTCCAGCCACAAGGCGGCGCCGACCCCGACCGGAAAGGCGAGCGCGAGCGTCACCGCCATGGTCAGGAGCGATCCCTTGAGCGCGCCCCAGATGCCGACCCGCACCGGATCGGTCGCGTCGGCCCCGGTCAGGAACGGCCAGGCGAACTCGCTCCGCAGCGCGGGCCTGAGTGCGGCGACGCGGCGCTCGGCCACCGCCGTGCCGTTGCCGGCGAAGGCGGCGTCGATCGGGTCGGCGGCGGCGACGCGGATCACCTGCCGGCCGGCCGCGACCCGCTCGCGCGCGGTCCGCCACGCCTGGTCGGCGAGCAGCGCCGCCCCGTCCGGGCCGTAGGCGTGCACCGCCGCCGCCTCGACCGCCGCCTCCGTGACCGGCGCGGTGCGGTCGACGGGGACGATGATCGTCGTCCGGGTGAAGCCGCCGAGCCCCTGGCCGACCATGGCGACGAGGAGGAAGCCGAGGAACCCCGCCGACAGCATCACCGCGGCCATCCCCAGCCGCCGGAAGCGCGTCTCCGCGACCTGCCGGCGATGGAGGCGCGCACGCATCGCCGGGGTGCGCCAGTCGGTGGGTAAGGGGGGGCTCATGTCGCCGCTTCCGTCACCCCGGCCTCGTGCCGGGGTCCATCCGCCGGCGACCGGCGTGGCACATCCACGGAGCGCTGCGCGTCGCCGCCGAGCGGACCCCGGCACGAGGCCGGGGTGACGATCGAAGGCAGCTCGCTATTCATACGCCGCCCGGTACCGCTTCACCACGGTCAGCGCGGCGATGTTGAGGACGAGGGTCACCACGAACAGCGTCAACCCCAGCGCAAAGGCGGCCAGCGTCTTGGGGCTGTCGAACGCGGCCTCGCCGGTCAGGAGGTCGACGATCTGGCGGGTCACGGTGGTGGCGGGCGCGAACGGGTCGAGCGTCAGCGTCGCGACGCCGGAGGCGGCCATCACCACGATCATGGTCTCCCCCACCGCGCGGCTGACGCCAAGCAGCACGCCGGCGACGATCCCCGGCAGCGCGGCGGGCACCAGCACCCGCGCGATCGTCTCCGCCCGGGTCGCGCCGAGGGCGAGGCTGGCATCGCGCAAGGTGGCGGGCACCGCGGCGAGCGCGTCGTCGGCGAGCGAGGAGACGAAGGGGATGATCATGACGCCCATCACCAGCCCGGCGGCCAGCGCGCTTTCCGCCGACGCGTCCGCGATGCCCAGCGCCATGCCCAGGCGCCTGACCGCGGGCGCGACGGTCAGCGCCGCGAAATAGCCGTAGACCACGGTGGGGATGCCCGCCAGCACCTCCAGGATCGGCCTTACCCGCCGCCGGGTCACGGCGCGTGCGTATTGGGTCAGGTAGATCGCGCTCAGCAGCCCGAACGGGATCGCCACCGCCATCGCGATCACCGCACCGATGAAGAAGGTACCCCAGAACAGCGGCACCGCGCCCAGGCCCGCGCCGGGATCGCGCGGGTCGATCACCTGTGGGCTCCAATGCGTGCCGAGCAGGAAATCGCCGACCGGCACCGTCGCGAAGAAGCGTCCGGCCTCCCAGACCAGGGAGACGAGGATGCCGAGCGTGGTCAGGATGGCGAGCAGTGACGCCGCCGCCAGCGCCGCCCGGACCAGCCCCTCCACCCGCCGGCGCGCGGCGAAGCCGGGGCGGACCCGCCGCCACGCCGCCGCGCCGCCGCCGAGCGCGAGCAGCACCGCGACCGCGGTGGCGATCCGGTCGTACCGCGCCTGCGCGGCGGCGTAGGCGGGGGCGAGCACCGGGGCGAGCGGGTTGAACGCCGCGCCCGCCCGCCCGGCGGCAAGCGCGCGCGCCTCCGACAGGATCGCGGCGCGCGCATAGCCCGGGGGCGGCAGCGCCGCCGCGGCGGGCGCGGCCAGCACCGTGTCGGTGACCAGCGCCGGCGACGTCGCCGACCAGATGCCCAGGAACAGGAGCGGGGGGGCGATCACCAGCACCGCCGCATGCCAGCCGTGATGCCGCGGCAGCGCGCCGCGCGCGCCCGCGAAGGTCGCGGCGCGCGCGCGGGCGGCGACCCAGCCGACCAGCGCCAGTCCGGCGAGGAGGAAGAGGAGCGCGGGCGCGGGCATCAGCCCAGGCTCCGCGGGTCGAGCGGGGTCTCGCCCGCGACGATCGCGGCGGCGCGCGCGCGCATCGCCGCCGGGCCGGCGATCAGCCCGCGCCGGACCAGCGGCCCGCCGGGACGCCACGCATCGGCGTAGAGGCGCAAAAACGTGCGCAGCCCGGGGACCGCATCGAGGTGCGCCGCCTTGACGTAGAGGAACAGCGGCCGCGACCCCGGATAGCGGCCCGCCGCGATCGCGGCATAGGTGGGCGGCACCCCGGCGATCGGGACGCCGCCGACCGCGTCGCGGTTCTCGTCCAGGTAGGAGTAACCGACCACGCCGATCGCCCGCGGGTCGGCGCGCAGCTTCTGGATCACGAGATTGTCGTTCTCGCCCGCGTCGAGATAGGCCCCGTCCTCGCGGATGCGGGTGCAGCGCGCGGCGTGGGCGGCAGGATCGAGGTGGGCGAGGGCGGCCATGCGCGGTTCGATTTCGGCGCAGCCGCGCGCCAGCACGAGGTCGGCGAACGCGTCGCGGGTGCCGCTGGTCGCGGGCGGGCCGTAGACGCGGATCGGGGTCGCGGGCAGCCGCGGGTCGACGTCGCGCCAGGTGGTCGCGGCATTGGCGCGGCCGCCCGGCGCGGCGGCGAGCGCGCGGTAGAGGACGGCGGGCGAGAGGGCCAGGCGGGGGCCGCCCGGCGCCTCGGCGACGGCGATGCCGTCCAGGCCGATCGGCACCTCGACGATCCGGTTGACGCCGTTGGTCGCGCAGCCGCGATATTCCGCCGCGGTCATCCGCCTGGACGCGTCGGCGATGTCGGGAAAGGCGGGGCCGATCCCGGCGCAGAACAGCCGCAGCCCCGCGCCCGTGCCCGTCGCCTCGATCACCGGCGCGGGCAGGCCGGGCAGGCTCGCCACCAGCCGCTCGGCGACGGCGGTGGAGAAGGGGTAGACGGTGGAGGAGCCGACCACGCTGATCTGCGCGCGCGTGCCGGTGCCGCCTCCCGCCTGGTCGTGGCAGGCGGCGGCCGGCAGCGCCGCGAGGGCGAGCAGAAGGGCGGCGCGCATCGGTGTCGAGGTCCCGGACCCGCCGTGTGACAACAGGGTTACGCGGTGATGACAGCGGCCCGGGTGCCTCCTGTTCGGGGAGCGGGCGTCACCGCATCGCGGGCAGGATCACGGTCACCACCGTGCCCTCGCCGAGCCGGCTGGCGACGTCCAGCCGCCCGCGGTGACGCTCGACGATGTGCTTGACGATCGCCAGACCCAGCCCCGTGCCGCCGAGCGAGCGGCTGCGGCCCGCGTCGACGCGGTAGAAGCGTTCGGTCAGCCGCGGGATATGCTCGGGCGCGATGCCGTCGCCATGGTCCGCGACCGTCAGCCGCAACCCGTCGCGTTCGCCGCGGTCGAGGCTGAGCGTCACGGGCGTCCCCGCCTGGCCGTACTTCATGGCGTTGCCGACGAGGTTGTGGAGGAGCTGCGCGAGCTGCGCCTCGTCGCCCGCGACCGGCGCCAGGTCGGGCGCGACGCGGCAGGCTATGTCCGCCGCCCGCGCGCTGCCCGCGCGGCGCAGCTCGTCGCACACCCGGCCGATCAGCGCGGCGAGGTCGACCCGCGCGGTCGGCAGCCGGTGCTTGTCGCCCTCGATCCGCGACAGCGACAAGAGATCCTCGACCAGCCGCTGCATCCGCCGCGCCTCGTCGGTCATCACCTGGAGGAAGCGGGCGCGCAAGGCGGCGTCCTCGCCGGCGCCGTCGGCGAGCGTCTCCGCATAGCCGAGGATGGAGGCGAGCGGGGTCCTGAGTTCGTGGCTGGCGTTGGCGACGAAATCGACCCGCATCCGCTCGGCGGCGTGATGACCGCTCTCGTCGGTCAGCTCGATCAGCCGCGCGCCGCCCCCCGCCGCCCCCACCCGCATCAGCCAGCGCTGGTCGATGAGCCCCAGCCCGGCGAGCTCGACCTGCCGGTCGGTCGCGTCCGTCGCATCCGTCGCGTCCGCCAGCGCCGCCGCGGCGGCGGGATGGCGCAGCGCCACCCGCACGTCCTCGCCGACGATGTGCCGGCCGAGCAGCGCCCGTGCCGGCGCGTTGGCGAGCGCGACGCGCCCGTCGCTGACGAGGAGCGCGGGCGAGGTCAGCCCCTCGATCACCGTGTCGGCGGCGATGCCCGCGGCGTCGGCGGCGGGGCCGGGGGCGGAGGCGACCGGTGCGGACGCCCGGTCGCCGCGATCGCCCGGCAGCGCCAGCGCGGCGGCCCCGCCCGCGCCGAGCAGCGCGATCACCCCCGCCGCCGCGCCGCCCGCCGCCCAGGCGAGCCCGGCGGTGACCAGCGCCACCGCGATCCCCGTCGCCAGCCGTGCGTTCGCCGCTTCCACCCCGTGTTCATAGCGGCTGACGCGTGACAGCATAGCGACATGGAGCGACATGGAGCGACATGGAGCGACATGGAGCGACACGGGGCGATACGGGCGGCGCTGTCCCGCGGCGGGACCGTCCGCTTGCGGGCGTTCACGCTTTGTGAAAGGGCCTGCGCTATGGGGGAGCGCATGACCGACCCGACCGACCGGCCCGACGACGCCGCGCGTGACACCCGGCCCGAGACCCGGCGGCGGGTGCTGGCGCTCGGCGCGGTGGGGGCCAGCGCGGTGGTGTCGATCCGCCCGGCGCTCGCCCAGACCGCGGGCTCGGTGCTGACCTGCCAGGTTCCCGTGCCCGACCCGCAGCGCGCGGGCGGCTTCGTCGCCGCCGACGGCAGCGTCGTGCCTTCCGGCACCAAGGGCGCCTTCGCCCCGCCGCCGCGCCCCTTCACCGGCGAGGAGGTGAAACGCGCGCTCGCGGGCAACCAGCTGCCGGGCACGACCTTTGAGTCGAACCAGGCCTATGTGAAGTACATCCGCCGGCTTCAGCGGGGGCAGGGGGGCTTCACCTGCTTCGCGTCGATCCAGACGCCGCGGGTGTAGCGGGCGGCGCGCGACCTGTTCGCGTCATCCCGGACTTGTTCCGCGGGCGGGCGTGCGGCAGGACATAACGGCCGCGGTTTTCCGCGGCGCGGTGGACCACGGAGAAGGTCCGGGGCGACGGACCCTCCCGGTATTTCCCCGCCGCGAGACCAAGGGATGGCGACCTGACCGTGACCACGCCCGCCCGTTACCGCGCCCCGCCGGCCGACGCGCTGCTGGTCGAGCCGCTCGACGCGCTGACCGCGATCTACCACCGACCCTCCGGCACCACCCACCTGCTCGCCGAGCCCGCGCCGCAGATCCTCGCCGCGTTGGCCGCCGCGCCGCTGGACCCGGCGGCGCTGGCCGCCGCGCTCGCCGACGCCTACGAGGTGGAGGGCGGCGGCGACGCGCTGGCCGAGCGGCTGGGCGAGCTGGTCGAGGCGGGGCTGGTGGAGCGGCTGTGAGGCACGCGACCGCGATCCGGGTGGGGCCGGTGACCTTTCGCGTCGGTTCGGCCTGGCCGGCGCCGGTGGCGGCGCTCGCCGACCTCTACCGCGACTATCCCCCGCCCGGCGACGTGCCCGACTTCACCGTCCGGCTGGAGCCGCCGCGCCCGTGGCGGCGCGTGTTCCGCCCCCAGGTCGCGATCGCGGGCGACTTCACCCTGCCCGAGGCGGTGCCGCTGCCGCTCGCCCACGGCCTGCTCGCCGCCGAGATGGGGATGAACCTGCAGATGGCGCTGGGCCACCGCCGCCATCTGCTGCTGCACGCGTCGAGCGTCGAGCGCGACGGGGCCGCGCTGCTGATGACCGGCGAGTCGGGGGCGGGCAAGTCCACCCTGTCGGCGCTGCTGGCGGCGCGCGGCTGGCGGTTCATGGGCGACGAGTTCGCGCTGGTCGCCCCGGACACCGGGCTCGTCCACCCGTTCCCGCGCCCGGTCAGCCTCAAGAACGAGAGCGTCGCCGCGGTCGCGTGGGCGGGGGCGCGGTTCGGGCCGGTCCTGGCGGGAACGCCCAAGGGCACGATCCGCCACCTCGTCCCCGACGCCGCCGCGCTCGTGGCGATGGATCGGCCGGTGCCGCCCCGGCTGCTGGTCTTTCCCCGCTTCGGCCACGCCGCCGCGGTGCGGCCGGTCGCGCCAGCCGAGGCGTTCGTGCGGTTGACGGAGGCGTCGACCAACTATGTCGCGCTGGGGGAGGCGGGGTTCCGCGCGCTGACCGGGCTGGTGCAGGCGGTGCCCGCGGTCGCGGTCGACTATCCCGACGGCGCCGGCGGGATCGCGGCGGTGGAGGCGTTGTGGACCGCACGCTGAGCCCGGCGGCGACCCTTGCCCGCGCGCTCGCCGCGCCGACCTCCACCGCGACGCTCGCCGGCGGCGACTGGACCGCGTTGCTGGCGGTGGCGCGCGCGGAACTGCTGATCGGTACCCTGGCGCACCGGCTGCACGGCGTGGCGGTGCCGGCGGCGGTGGCCGCGATCCTCGCCGACGCCCGCACCGCCGCGGTCGAACAGCGCCGCGCCGCCTTGTGGGAGGCGGAGATGGTCCGCCGCGCGCTGGCGCCGCTCGGCTGTCCGGTCGTGCTGCTGAAGGGTACCGCCTACGCCGCGGCGGGGCTGGCGGCGGGGGCGGGCCGGTCGATCGGCGACTGCGACATCCTGGTGCCCCGCGCGGCGCTGCCCGCGGTGGAGGCGGCGCTGCTCGGGGCGGGGTGGGAGTGGGTCAAGCCCGACCCCTATGATGACGCCTATTACCGGCGATGGATGCACGAGCTGCCGCCCCTGATCCACCGCGCGCGCGACCGGATGGTCGACGTCCACCACACGATCCTGCCGCTCACCGCCCGTCCGACCCCCGACGCGGACGCTTTGCTGGCGGACGCCGTCGACCTCGGCAGCGGCGTCGCGGTGCTCTCGCCGGAGGACATGGTCGTCCATGCCGCCGCGCACCTGTTCGCCGACGGCGACCTGGCGGGGGGCTTGCGCAACCTGTGGGACCTGCGCTGCCTCCTCGACGAGGCCGACCCGGCGGCGCTCGGCGCGCGGGCCGCCCGGCACGGCCTGTCGCGCGAGGTCGCTCGCGCCCGGCGGCTCGTCCCGGCGATCTACGACGGCGGCCGCGCCGCCGGCACCGACGCCCTCTACGTCCGCCGCCTGCTCGCCCGCGACGGCTGGGGCCGCGCGACCCGGCCGGCGACCCGGCTCGCCTTCTACGTCCGCTCGCACGGGCTGCGCATGCCGCCGGCGATGCTGGCGCGGCACCTGTGGATCAAGTGGCGCCGGCCCGGGTCGCGCGCCTGATCCGCCGCCACGCCGCCACCAGCAGCAGCACCGCGGCGATCGCGGCGGTATCGGCGAGCCAGTCCACCGTGTCGCAGTCGCGGTGGAGCGACGGGATCGACTGGAGCAGCTCGATCATCGCGCCCAGGAACGTCAGCCGCTCGCCGATGCGCAAGAGCGGCTGCCTGGGATAGGCACAGGCGGCGAGCAGGGCGAGCACGGCGAAGGCGGTCATGTGCTGCCACTTGTCGCCGACGTCGACCAGCTGCGGCGGGCGGGGCAGCAGCGCCATCGTCACCGAAAAGGCGAGCGCGGCGGCGAGCAGCAGGCGAAAGGCGGTGAGCCGCTGCCCTTCCGTCATCACGCGGGCCGCTCCCCCAGCGTTTCCAGCGTCGGGATCAGCGCGTCGAACCCGTCGATCGCCGCGTCGGCGCCCAGCGCCTCGACCGGTCCCGTCAGGAAACCGAACGCGCACGCCACGACCGGCAGTCCCGCCGCGCGCGCCGCGGCGACGTCGTAGATCGAATCGCCGACGAACGCCGCCCGCCCGCCGCCGCACCGTTCCACCATCAGCCGGATCGGCGCCGGGTCGGGCTTGCCCACCGGCAGCGTGTCGCCGCCGACGATCGCGTCGAAGCGCGGCGTGAGCCCGAGCGCGTCGAGCACCACCCGCGCCAGCCGCTCATACTTGTTGGTCATCACCCCCAGCCGGACGCCCATGCCGGCGAGCCGGTCGAGCGCTTCGAGCAGGCCGGGGAAGGGCCGGGTCTCGACCGCGATGTTGGCCTCGTAATGGTCGAGCAGGCGGCGCTGGGCCGCGTCGAGCTCCGCCTCCGTACAGCCGCCGGTCGCCGCCATCCCCTGCGCGAGCATGTGGCGCGATCCGCCGCCGATCATGGTCCTGATCCGCGCGGCCGGCAGCGGCGCCCGCCCCACACTCGCCAGCGCGTGGTTGACCGCGTTGGCGAGGTCGCCGCTGGTGTCGAGCAACGTGCCGTCGAGGTCGAACCCGACGACCTGAAAGGGAAAACCGGTCATGGCGGGGCGCGGTGGCCGGGCTTTATGGCCTTGGCAAGGCGTTCGTGGCAGGGCGTCCGCCATGACCCAGACGCCCCCCGCCGCCGCCCTGGCCATCGTCGTCCTCGCCGCCGGGCAGGGGACGCGCATGAAGTCCGACCTCCACAAGGTGCTCCACCCGATCGCGGGCAGGCCCATGCTGCTCCACCTCCTCGCCAGCGCCGCCGCGCTGTCGCCGACGCGGACGGTGGTGGTCGCGGGGGCGCGCGCCGAACAGGTGGAGGCGGCGGTGGCGCCGCTCGGGGTCACGGTGGCGTTCCAGGCGGAACAGCTCGGCACGGGCCACGCGGTCGCGCAGGCGGAGGCGGCGCTCGCCGGGTTCGATGGCGACGTGCTGGTGCTCTACGGCGACGTGCCGCTGGTCACCGCCGCCACCATGCGCGCCATGATCGACCGGCTTCACGCCGCGGACGCGCCCGCCGCGGTGGTGCTCGGGTTCCGCCCCGCCGATCCCGCCGCCTACGGCCGGGTGATCGCCGACACCGATGGGCGGATCGCGCGCATGGTCGAGTGGAAGGATGCAAGCGCCGAGGAGCGCGCGGTGACCTTGTGCAATTCCGGGCTGATGGCGGCGCGCGCGGCGGACCTGTTCGCGCTCCTGGCGCGGGTGGGCAACGACAACGCGGCGGGCGAATACTACCTCCCTGACGTAGTGATGCTGGCCGGCGCCGACGGGCGCGGATCGGCGGTGATCGAGACCGCGGCGGACGAGGTCGCGGGCGTCAACAGCCGCGCCGAGCTCGCGGCGGTGGAGGCGGGCTGGCAGGCGCGCCGCCGCGCCGCGGCGATGGCAGCGGGGGCGAGCCTGGTCGCGCCCGACACGGTGTGGTTCGCGCACGACACCGCGATCGGCCGCGACGTGACGGTCGAGCCCAACGTCGTCTTCGGCCCGGGTGTCCGCGTCGCCGACGGCGCCACCGTCCGCGCGTTCAGCCATCTGGAGGGCGCCGAGGTCGGCGAGAGGTGCGAGGTCGGCCCCTATGCGCGCCTGCGCCCAGGCGTGGTGCTCGGCACCGGTGCCAAGGTCGGCAATTTCGTGGAGATCAAGAAGGCGGCGCTGGGCGAGGGTGCCAAGGCCAACCACCTGTCCTACATCGGCGATGCCGATGTCGGCGCCGGGGCGAACATCGGCGCGGGCACGATCACCTGCAACTACGACGGCTTCTTCAAATACCGCACGACCATCGGCGCGGGCGCGTTCGTCGGTTCCAACTCGGCGCTGGTCGCCCCCGTGGCGATCGGCGCGGGCGCGATCGTCGGCGCGGGGTCGGTGGTGACGCAGGATGTCGAGGCCGACGCGCTGGCGCTGGTCCGGGCGGAGCAGCGCACGAGGCCGGGCTGGGCCGCGCGGTTCCGCCAGGCGATGCGAGCACGCAAGGCTGGACAATGATATCGCGATATCATATCGCGATATCATGCGCACGCTGGTCGACATACCTGACGACGTCATCGCTGATCTGGACGCCCTAGCGACCCGCAACGGCCGGTCGCGCGCTGCGGAAGTACGCGAGGCGGTGAAGGACCACATCCAGAGCCAGTCCAACAACGACTGGATCCGACGCGGCTTCGGCTATTGGCAACACCGTGACGACATCGGCGACGCGGTCGAGTATCAGCGCGCGATGCGCGAAGATCGGGACCTGGACTGATACCGCGGTGGCCGATCCGGTCTTCGACAGCAACATCGTCATCGACTGGTTGCGGCGCAAGCAGGAGGCGTTCGACGAACTCGACCGCTACGGCAAGCACCTCATCAGCCGGGTGACCTGGGGGGAGGTGCTCGCCGGAGAGCCGGTCGAGACCCGCTACAAGGTCGAGGCGCTGATTGCCGCCTTCGAGGTGGTGGAGGTGGATGGGCGCATCATGCGCGCCGCCGCCGACATCCGCTTCCGCAACCGGATCAAGCTGCTGGACGCGATCATCCTCGCAACGGCACAGCTGAACGGCTCGATCCTGGTCACCCGCAACACCAAGGACTTCCCGGCGAACATGCCGGGCGTCCGCGTCCCCTACACCCTCTAGTTACGGATCTCCCCATGTGCGGCATTGTCGGAATTCTCGGCCATGAGGACGTGGCGGATCGGCTCCTGGACGGGCTCCGCCGGCTCGAATACCGCGGCTACGACTCGGCCGGGATCGCCACCGTCGACCGCGGCGCGATCGAGCGGCGGCGGGCTTCGGGCAAGCTGCGCAATCTCGCGCGCGAGCTCGACGCCGATCCGCTGCCGGGCAGCGTCGGCATCGCGCATACCCGCTGGGCGACGCATGGCGGCCCGACCACCAGCAACGCCCACCCGCACGCCACCGATCACGTCGCGGTCGTCCACAACGGCATCATCGAGAACTTCAAGAGCCTGCGCGACGAACTGATCGCGCGCGGCCGCGTGTTCACCAGCGAAACCGACACGGAGGTGGTCGCCCACCTCGTCAGCGAGCGGGTCGAGGGGGGGGACGCGCCCGAGGCGGCGGTGCGCGCGGTGCTGCCCCGGCTCCACGGCGCCTTTGCGCTGGCGATCCTGTTCCGCGACCATCCCGACATGCTGATCGGCGCGCGTCTCGGCTCGCCGCTGGTGGTCGGGTACGGGGAGAGGGAGACCTATCTCGGCTCGGACGCGCTGGCGCTCGCGCCGCTGACCCAGCGGATCGCGTATCTGGAGGAGGGCGACTGGGTGGTCCTCACGCGCGACGGCACCCAGGTCTACGATGCCGCCAACCAGTCCGTCGAGCGGCCGGTCACCCTGTCCGGGGTCACCGGTGCGCTGATCGACAAGGGCAACCACCGCCACTTCATGCAAAAGGAGATCTACGAGCAGCCCACCGTGGTCGCGCAGACGCTCCACTCCTACCTCAAGCGGCTGGAGGGCGAGATCGCGCTGCCGCTGCCCGACTTCGACCTTTCCGCGGTGAAGCGCGTCACCATCGTCGCGTGCGGCACCAGCTTCTACGCCGGCATGGTCGCGCGCTACTGGTTCGAGCAGTTCGCCCGCGTCCCCGTCGACCTCGATGTCGCGTCCGAGTTCCGCTACCGCGCGCCGGTGATGGAGCCGGGCGGGCTGGCGCTGTTCATCTCGCAGTCGGGGGAGACCGCCGACACGCTCGCCGCGCTCCGCCACGCGCGTGCCGAGGACCAGACGATCGCGGTGGTGTGCAACGTCCCCACCAGCTCCATGGCGCGCGAGGCGGACCTGCTGCTGCCCACCCATGCGGGGCCGGAGATCGGCGTCGCCTCGACCAAGGCGTTCACCTGCCAGCTCGCGGTGCTCGCCGCGCTCGCCGCCAACCTCGCCAAGGCCAAGGGGCGAATGACCGCCGCCGAGGAGCGCGAGGTGGTGGAACACCTCGCCGAGGCGCCCGCCGCGATCAACGAGGCGCTGGGTCACGACGGCGCGATCGAGGCGATGGCGGGGGCGGTCGCGGGCGCGCGCGACGTCCTCTACCTCGGCCGCGGCACCGACTATCCGCTGGCGCTGGAGGGCGCGCTGAAGCTTAAGGAGATCAGCTACATCCATGCCGAAGGCTATGCCGCGGGCGAGATGAAGCATGGGCCCATCGCGCTGATCGACGAAAGCGTTCCCGTCATCGTCATCGCGCCGTCCGGTCCGCTGTTCGACAAGACCGTGTCGAACATGCAGGAGGTCCAGGCGCGGGGCGGCAAGGTGGTGCTGATCAGCGACGCCGCCGGGATCGCCGCCGCGGGCGAGGGCACGGTCGCGACCATCGAGATGCCGCGCGTCCACCCGCTGATCGCGCCGATCGTCTACGCGGTGCCCGTCCAGCTCCTCGCCTACCACGTCGCGGTGCTGAAGGGCACCGACGTCGACCAGCCGCGCAACCTCGCCAAGTCGGTGACCGTGGAATAGACGCGCGTCCGGGCCGGTCCTGCCGGTCGGTTCGGACCGCAGCCGCGCTGGCGGTCCGCGTGTCGAAACGGGAACCGATCACCGAACCCGGAAGCGCGCCGACCGGAGCGAACAGGGGGGCGAGAAGCCGCACCATCGCGGACCTCGGCCTACGGGCGCGGGTCCGCGGCGACGGCATCGTTCGGCACCTCGGCGGCGCTTCGCCTCCGCCCGGATGCAGGTCGCGATGCGCGCGGGAGGCCGACCTCCACATCGCGCACCGTCGCCAGGGCAAGGTCGGGCAACCGGCAGAAGCGAGCCCGCCGACGGTGCCGGCCGATGCACGCCGGGCCGAAAAGGTTCGCCGGTATGCGGACGGCAGGCCGACCGGATCGTGCCGCCGCCCTCGAAAAGGCCGCTTCGCTTCCCATATTGCCGGCATGACCCAAACCTACCGCAAGACCGATGAGGCGGTCGCCGCGCTCACCCCCGAGCAGTTCCACGTCACCCAGCGCAGTGGCACCGAGCGTCCCGGCACCGGCGCGCTGCTTCACGAGAAGCGTTCGGGCATCTTCGTCGACATCGTCTCGGGCGAGCCGCTGTTCGCCAGCGCCGACAAGTACGAGTCCGGCTGCGGCTGGCCGAGCTTCACCCGGCCGATCGAGCCCGCCAACGTCGCCGAGCTGCACGACGTCAGCCACGGCATGGTCCGCACCGAGGTCCGCTCGACCCACGGCGACAGCCATCTCGGCCACGTCTTCCCCGACGGCCCGCGCGATCGCGGCGGCCTGCGCTACTGCATCAACTCGGCCTCGCTCCGCTTCGTGCCGAGGGAGGCGATGGAGGGCGAGGGGTACGGCGCCTATCTCGACCAGGTCGACGCCGGCTGATCGCGCCCCGTCGCCGCGCCCGCGACGGGGCGGATCGATCGCCGCACTTCCGCCGGGCCGCGACGATCCCGGCGAGCCTCGTCGTCGGCCCCGGCGCGGCGGCGGGACCGTGACGGGCTTGTTCCCGTCGCCCCGCTGCCGCACACCCGGCGGAGAGCCGGGCATGACGAGGGAGCATCCGCGATGGTCGACGCGCCGCTGATCGCCGGGGTGGAACTGGGCGGGACCAAGGTCAACTGCATCCTCGCGCGCGGACCCGACGCGATCGAGGAGGAGGTGCGCATCCCCACCACCGCCCCTGACGAGACGATGGCCGCGGTGGAGGCGGTGCTGGACCGCTGGTCGGGGTTCGCAGGGCTCGGCATCGCCAGCTTCGGCCCCATCTCGATCGACCGCCACGCCGCCGCCTACGGCCGCATCACCTCCACCCCCAAGCCGGGCTGGGCGGGCACCGACGTCGCCGGGCGGCTCGCCGCGCGGTTCGGGCGGCCGACCGGCTTCCACACCGACGTGGTCGGCGCGGCGCTGGCGGAGGCGCGGTGGGGGGCAGGGCGGGGGCTCGCCGATCTCGCCTACGTCACCGTCGGCACCGGCGTGGGGGTGGGGATGATCGCGGGCGGGCGCCCGGTCGACGGGCTGACCCATGCCGAACTCGGCCACCTGCGCCCGGTCCGTGCGCCCGGCGACGACTGGATCGGCACCTGCCCCTTTCACGGGGCCTGCGTGGAGGGGCTGGTCGCCGGTCCCGCGATCCGCGCCCGCACCGGGGTGGCCGCCGAGGACCTGCCCGCCGACCATCCGGCTTGGGACGGGGTCGCCCACGCCATCGGGCAGCTCCTCCACGTGCTGGTCGTCACCGGCGTGCCGCGGCGGATCGTGATCGGGGGCGGGGTGATGACCGGCGGCCTTCTGCTGCCCCGCATCCGGACGGCGATGACGGCGAGCCTCGGCGGCTATGTGCAACTGCCCGAGGTCGCCCTCGCCGACACCTATGTGGTGTCGCCCGCGCTGGGCGACCGGGCGGGGCCGCTCGGCGCGGTGGTGCTGGGGATGCAGGCGGTCGAGGGGTAGCCGCCCGAGCCGGGCCGCCGCCCGCCGCATCCCATCCGTTTACGCCGCCTTAACCGACCGCGCTTACCCCTCGGCAAGGCCCCGACCCCTGCCGGTCGGCGCGCGGAGAGAAGTTATGCGGATCCTGATCGTGGACGACGAACCCGCGATGCACGACAGCTACGCGCGGAGCTTCGCGCGTGGCGAGGACACCGGCCTCGACGCGATGGCGGCCGAGCTGTTCGGCGACGACGCCGCGCCCGCCGCCCAGGGCGATCCCGCGCCGGTGTTCCGCCTGACCCATTGCCACCAGGGCCTCGACGCGGTGGCGGAGATCCAGCACGCGCTCAAGGCGGGCGACCCTTACGCGGTGGCGTTCATCGACATCCGCATGCCGCCGGGGATCGACGGCCGCGAGACGGCCCGGCGCATCCGCGCCCTGGATGCCGAGGTGAACCTGTGCATCGTCACCGGCTACTCCGATTTCTCGCCGATCGAGATCGCGCGGGTCGCCGGGCCGGTCGACAAGCTGTTCTACATCGCCAAGCCGTTCGAGGTCGCCGAGATCCAGCAGGCGGCCTCCGCACTGTCGCAGCGCTGGGCGACCGACCGCGAACTGGCGATGGCGCGCGCGCAGCTGCGCGTCCAGGTCCTCCAACTCAAGGAACAGGGCGCCGAGCTCGCCGCGAACGAGAGCCGCGCCATGCACATGGCGACCCATGACTCGCTGACCGACGCGCCCAACCGGCTCGCCTTCGTGCGTGCGCTCGCCGCCCGGGCCAAGGCGTCCGGCCTGTTCGCCACCGCGATGATCGACCTCGACCGGTTCAAGCTGGTCAACGACACGCTCGGCCATCTCGCCGGCGATGCGCTGATCCGCGAGGTATGCGGCATCCTCCAGCGCTCGGCACCGGCCGGTGCGGTGGTCGCCCGCCTCGGCGGGGACGAGTTCGGGGTGATGTTCGACACGCCGGGCGAGGAGGCGGCGCTCCAGGCGGTCGAGCGGATCGTCGCCGCCTGCTGCGGCAGCATGGCGGTGTTCGGGCACACGGTGCAGGGCGGCGCGTCGGCCGGCGTCGTCGTCGACGAGGGCGGCGAGGGTCGCGATCCCGTAGACCTGATGCGGCGCGCCGACCTCGCGCTCAACGACGCCAAGCGATCGGGCCGGGGGGTCGCGCGACCGTTCGACGAGACCATGGACGAGGGCGTCCGCTTCCGCCGCCGCATCGAGCACGGCCTGTCGGAGGCGATCGCCAAGGGCGAGCTGTCCCTCGTCTACCAGCCGATCGTGGGGCGCGACGCGCTGGAGATCGAGGGGTTCGAGGCGCTGGTCCGCTGGAACACCGGCGAATACGGCCCGATCAGCCCGGCGACCTTCATCCCCATCGCCGAGGAATCGAACATCATCCACGAGCTGGGCGACTGGATCCTGGGCGAGGCGCTGGCGGTGCTGGCCGAGTGGCCGGGCCAGTACGTGTCGGTCAACTTCTCCCCCCGCCAGTTCCGCCGCCACAATTTCGTCGGCCACGTCATGGAGGCGGTGCAGCGCGCGGGCGTGTCGCCCACCCGCGTCCAGATCGAGATCACCGAGACCGCGATCTTCGACGATGCCGAGCGCGCGGCCGAGACGCTCTACCGCCTGCGCCAGATGGGGTTCCGCATCGCGCTGGACGATTTCGGCACCGGCTATTCCTCGCTCTACAACATCAGGAAGTTCGCGCTCGATTCGCTCAAGATCGACCGGAGCTTCATCGACGGCATGGGGCGCGAGCGGGAGTCGGCGGCGATCGTCCATTCGATCATCCATCTCGGCCGCGCGCTCGGGCTCCACGTCGTCGCCGAGGGGGTGGAGACCTCCGCCCAGGTGCAGGCGCTCCGGATCGCGGGGGCGAGCCACCTGCAGGGCTATTTCCTGTCGCGACCGGTGGCCGCCGACCAGGCGCGGGCGCTCGCCGCGGCACGGTTCATCGGCGGCGAGCCCGCTTCCGCCCCCACCCCCACCACCGCCACCATGCCGTCGCCTGCGACCGGCACCCACGGATGATCCGGGTGATCGGCGGCCGGGAGTCGCTCGGCGCCAAGCTGGTGCTGGCGCTGACCGCTGTCGGGGTGGCGGGGGCGCTCGCCATCGCGGCGCTGCTCGCCTCGGTCATCGTGCCCAGCTTCAACACGCTGGAACGCCGCAGTCTCGACGCGCATGTCGAGCGGACGGAGGCGGCGCTGGCCGACTATGCCGCCAAGGTCGAGAACGCGGTGCGCGACTATGGCGACTGGAACGACAGCTACGCCTACATGGCGGCGCCCTCCGCCACGTTCGAGCGCGAAAGCTTCTCGCCGCTGGCGATGGCCAACCTGTCGGTGCAGGGCATGGCCTATGTCGCGCCGGGCGGCCGCATCGTCATCGCCCGTTGGCGCGACCCCCGCTCGGGGGCGGAGATGCCCGCGCTCCGGGCCGCCTTGGTCGCGACGGTCGGCCGGACGGATCTCGCCCGCGTGGTCGGCCGCAGCAATTCGGGGCGCTTCTACGCGCGGCTGGGGGATCAGGTGGCCGCGATCGGGGTCGCGCAGGTCCGCCGCTCCGACGGCACCGGCGTCCCCCGCGGCTGGGTGCTGATGGCACGCACGCTCACCTCGGCGCAGATGGGCGAGCTGCTCCAGGTCGACGCGCGGGTCGATCCGGTCGCGGGCGGGCCCGCGATCGAGCCCGGCGGCTCCACCGTCGCGATCAACGTCCCCGTGCTCGGCGCGGACCGGCGCCCGGTCGCCGCCACCCGGTTCCAGGTGCCCCGCGACGTGTCGCTGCTGGGCAGGCGGATGCTGCTCCTCGCGGTGGCGGGATCAAGCGTCCTCCTCCTCCTCGTGCTCGCGGTGCTGCGGCGGCTGATCGGGCGGCTGGTGCTGCAACCGCTCCACCGGGTCGAGACCCACATGCAGAAGGTCCGCGCCTCGGGCAGCCTCGCGCTGCTGGACGACGACGGCCGCGCCGACGAGATCGGCTCGCTGGGCCGGAGCTTCAACGCCATGCTCCGCCAGCTCAAGGATCTGCGCGAGCAGATCGAGGTGCAGAGCTTCGCGCTCGGCCGGTCGGAAAGCGCGGTGGCGGTGATGCACAACGTCCGCAACGCGCTCAACCCGATCAGCACCATCCTGAGCCAGGGAGTCGCCCAGTCGCCGCCGGTCGACCGCGCCATGCTCGACCGCGCGCTCGGCGAACTGGCGAAGGACGACGTGCCCGCCGCCCGGCGCGGGAAGCTGGCGGCCTTTGTCGCCGCCGGCATCGCCGCGGAGGCGCAGGCGCGCGAGCACGGCAAGGGCGAGCTGGAGGTGGGACGCACCGCGATGGCCCATGTGCTGGAGATCATCGGCCAGCAGCAGAAGCGCGCGCACGAGCGCCCCGAACTCGAACTGGTGGACGTGACCGACCTGGTCCAGAAGAACGCCGCCATCGCGCGCTACACCGACGACCGGTCGGTCGCGGTAGCGGTGCCGACGCGGGCTCACCACGTCCTGGCCAGCCGCGTCATCCTCAGCCAGGTGATCGGCAACCTGTTCGGCAACGCCGCCGAGGCGATCGCCGCCGCCGGGGTGCCCGCCGGTCGCATCGCGGTGTCGGTCGAGGAGGTCGCCGGCGAGGGTGGGGGCGAGGTGATCGTCCGGATCGCCGACAATGGCGAAGGCTTCGACCCCCTCAACGCGCCCTCGCTGTTCCAGCGCGGCTTCTCCACCCGCGCGCACAAGTCGGGCGGGCTGGGCCTCCACTGGTGCGCCAACTCGATGACCGCGATGGAAGGCACGCTGGCGCTGGAGAGCGAGGGGCGGGGCCGCGGCGCGACCGCGGTGCTGACCCTGCGCGCGCCGCAGGCGGTTGAGACGGCGAAAGCCGCCTAAACACCACCGTCGGCCCAGCGAAGGTGGGGGCCATGGCTCTCTCGTTCAGAGCGGATGCCGATCGATCAGAACCGCTCGCGCCGAGCGAAGTCGACGCACCGACCGCGGCGCTCGGCCTTGCATTTCGCTCGGGTCGAACGGCGATGGTGCAGATCGGTCGGACCCGCTCCAAGCTGCCGATGGTGGGACGAGACATGGATGCCGGCCTGCGCCGGCATGACGTGAGATCGGCTAGGCCGCCGCAACCCGCCGCTCGCGCTCCTCCGCCTCGGCGAGGTGCGGCGCGACCAGCCCGCGTTCCAGATACCAGTCGCGCAACGTCTCGGGCAGCGTCCCGAACGGCCCCACCATGCCCCGGCACGCCGTCGCCCCGCAGCCGCACGGCATCCGCCACGACGGATCGCCGACGGTGGTCGCGTAATCCCACGCGATCTCCTCGCCCGGCGCGATGGCGCGCAGCGCGACGAGCGTCACGCCCTCGCCGAAGGTCAGCCCGGCATTGGGCGCGCAGCTGTGATTGAACAGGTCGTCGATCCGCCCCGACGGCCCCAGCCAGCGGTCGTGCCCGATCTGGACGTAGCGGTCGTTGCGCCCCTCGACCTGGCGGGGCACGTCGGCGGCGCGCAGCACCGGCCCGCCGAACCGCACGATCCGCTCGCCCGCCGCGAAGCCGCGGGTGGCGACCACCGCCTTGCCGATCGGCCCCTCCGTCACCGCGAACGGGTTGCCCCCGCGGGCGAGCGCGTCGACCAGCACCAGTCCGCCGCCGTCGCCCCACGCGCGCCCCAGCGAGCGCAGCGGGTTGATCGAGGGCAGGCCGATCATAATCCACACCGCGGCATGGCACAGCAGTTCGACAAAGACGTAGGCGAGCTCGCCGACGTTCGCCCCCGCTTCCCCCGGCACCCCGCGCGTCGCCAGCACCAGCGTCGCGAGGTCGCCCAGCGTCCACAGTCCCCAGGCGGGCGACCGTTCCCGCGCGCGATCCTCGCGGACGCTGGCCCAGGTCGGCCAGAAGCTGACCGGCACCGCCGCCACCACCAGCATGTGCGCCCAGAAGGTCTCGCGGAACAGCAGCCACAGGAGCAGCGCGGCCAGTGCCGCGGCCATGCAGAAGGTCTCGGGCGGGGAGGGCGACCGCCAGCGCGACCGCCGCCACATCACCAGCGTCACCGCGACGCACGCGATCGCCGACAGCGCGAACACCCAGCCTTGCGGCGCGCCCGGGTTGACCGCGGCATAGGTCGCCGCCTCGATACCCGTCGCCGCCGACCAGATCAGCCAGGACGCGCGATTAGGTTCGACCAGGTGTCGGCGCAGGCCGACCAGGTACACCCCATAGCCGGCCGCACTCAGCGCCAGCGCCGTGATGAACCACCCCTCGATCGTCCCGCACCCCTCTTGCCGGGACGAATGGTAAACGAGGCGCGAGGGTCCGTAAACCATGTCGGACGCACCGCGCCGGTTCGCGGGCAGGCGTTCACAGGAGCAGCCGGGGCGCCTCCGCCGCCGCCGCCCCCAGCCCGGACAGCGTCAGCCCGATCAGCCGGTAGCCCGCCGGGGCCCGCGGCTCGGCGGCGAGGAGGGCGCGGCCGACGCCGAGGAAGTCCGCTTGGCTGACCGCCCCCGTGCCCGAGCGTGCGCGGGTGACGGTGCGGAAATCGGCGTGGCGCAGCTTCAGCGTCACCGTGCGCCCGCGCGCGTCGTGGCGCGCGACCCGCGCCCACGCCGCCTCCGCCACCCGCACCAGCTGCGCGTCGAGGTCGGCGGGGTCGGTGATGTTGGCGTGGAAGGTCCGCTCCGCCCCGATCGACTTGGCGCAGCGCCGTGCCCGCACCGGCCGGTGGTCCTCGCCCCGCGCCGCGCCGTGGAGGTATGCGGCATAGCTGCCGAAATGCCGCCTGAGCTCGTCGATCGACCGCTCGCGCAGGTCGGCGCCGGTCAGGATGCCCAGCGCCTCCATCCGCCGCGCGGTCACCGGCCCCACCCCGTGGAAGCGCGACACCGGCAGCGATGCGACGAACGCCGGGCCCTTGTGCGGCGGGATCACGCACAGGCCGTCGGGCTTGTTCTGGTCGGAGGCGAGCTTGGCGACGAACTTGTTGTAGCTGACCCCCGCCGATGCGGTCAGCCCGGTCGCCTCGCGGATGCGCGCCCGGATCGCCTCGGCGATCGCCCGCGCCGAGCCGAGCGCGTGGCGGTCCTCGCTCACGTCCAGATACGCCTCGTCCAGCGACAGCGGCTCGACCAGCGCGGTGTAGTCGAGGAAGATCGCGCGGATCACGTCCGACACCGCCTTGTAGACCTCGAAACGCGGCGGCACGAAGACGATGTCCGGGCACCGCCGCAGCGCCACCGCCGAGGGCAGGGCGCTGCGCACACCGAACGCCCGCGCCTCGTAGCTCGCCGCCGCCACCACGCCGCGCGCGCCCGCGCCGCCGACCGCGACCGGCCGCCCGCGCAGCCCGGGGTCGTCGCGCTGTTCGACCGACGCGTAGAAGGCGTCCATGTCGACGTGGATGATCTTGCGCTGGTCCGGCGTCACGCCTCCGGCTTACACCGGAGCGCGGCGCCAGGGTACCGTTCTCTTTACGTTCGCCGGTGATCGACCGGGCGCGCCGCGCGCCCTCGCAGCGCTTCGTTCTTAGACCCGGAGAACCGAAGGCGGGGCGACCGCCCGCCATTTGCCTCGCAAACGGCGCTTGCGCCGCCCAGACCCGCCCGTTATAGCCGCGCCTCCAAGCGATCCGGTCGGCTCCCGAAAGCAGAACGACCGGGCTCCGTCGGGGAGTAGCTCAGCCTGGTAGAGCACTGCCTTCGGGAGGCAGGGGCCGGAGGTTCGAATCCTCTCTCCCCGACCATTCCTCAGTCGTCCGACGCGCGCCGTGCGCTGTCGCTGCGCAGAGTCACCGCCAGCCCGATCATTCCGCCGATCGCGCCCGCCACCAGCAAAGGGTGGCGCGCAGCGGCCGTGTAGAGGCTGAACGGCTTGGGGCTGTTCTCGCCCGAATGGACCCGGCCCGCGCGCACCCCCTCGAACAGGTTGGACGGTTGCGGCTGTTCCTTGTCCGGGTCGGTGAAGCCCTTGGCCGCCTTGGGCGCGAGCTTCTGGGCGAGGCCCTTGAAGTGCTGGTAGAACAACACCTGCGCGCGGCCCGCGCCGCCCACCGTCACCTCGCGCGTGGGGCGCGTCGCGGCGTCCAGGATGGCGTCGGCGACCAGCTGCGGCTCGTAGGACGGCGGCGGGATCTGCGCCTCGCCGCCGATGTGGTTGGCGGCGTGCTGGCCGATCGGCGTGTCGATCCCGGCGGGCTTGACCAGCGTCACCGACACCGGCGTCTCCGCCTCGCCCAGCTCCATTCGTAGCACCTCGACATAGGCCTTCACCGCGTGCTTGCTGGCGGAATAGGCGCCCATCGCCGGGCTCGGCATGTCGCTCGCCACCGAGGCGACGGTGATGATCGCGCCACCCTCCCCCAGGTGCGGCAGCGCCGCCTGGCAGCCATGGACCACCCCGAAGTAATTGGTCCTGAACAGGCGTTGGTGCTCGTCGCGCGGCGTGTCGGCGAGCGTGGCGTAGATCGCGACGCCCGCGTCGTTGACCCAGGTGTCGATCCGGCCGAACCGCTGCGCCGCATGGGCGGCGGCGGCGCGGACCTCGTCCCACGCGCCCACGTCGGCGACGAAGAAGTCGGCGGTGCCGCCGTCGCGGGTGATGGCGGCGACCTCGTGCGCCAGTTCCTTCTCCGACCGCGCGACCAGCACCACCCGGGCCCCTCGCGCCGCCGCGCTGCGGGCGGTGGCGAGCCCGATGCCCGACGAGGCGCCGGTGATGACCATGACCTGGTCGGCCAGCGGCTTGAGCTTGATCTGCATGGGTTTTCTCTCCGGCACCCCGTTTCGGCCTTTCCAACCGCGGCGGCGGGCGGCGGTTCCGCTTGACGGCCGGGCCGGGCGTGCGAGGATCGGGTTCATGCCCGCGCTCTCCGCCCGACTGCTGCCTGCCCTTCTGCTTCTGGGAGCCGCGCCGCAGGAGCAGCCCGCCGCCCACGTCGCGGCGCCGCCGCTGATCGGCACCGCCACGCCGGAGGAGGCGAGGGCACTCGCCGATCAGGGGGTGGCGATCGAGCGCGACCGGCAGGCGGCGCACCTCCTCGCCGAGCATCGCCGCCTCGACGCCGCACTCGCCGGGTTGCGGCCGCAGCGGCCGGGCGTGGTCGACGCCTATGTGGTGTCGGTGGCGCTCGACAGCGACCCGGTCTTCGCGCGCGAGGCGCGGGAGGCGGGGCGGGTGCTCGCCCGCCGCTACGACGCGGGCGGCCACGCCGTCACCCTCGCCGGCCCCGACGGGCGCGGCGGCGCGCCGCTGGCGATGGGCACGCCCCAGCATCTCGCCACGGTCCTCGCCCGCGTCGCGGAGCTGATGGACCCCCGCGAGGACGTGCTGGTCCTCTACACCACCAGCCACGGCGCGCCGTTCGGCATCGTGTACAACGACGGCGATCAGGGGTTCGGCGCGATCGCCCCGGCACGGGTGTGGACGCTGCTGTCGCAGCTCGGCATCGTCAACCGGCTGGTGATGGTCAGCGCCTGCTATTCGGGCATCTTCGTGCCGATGCTCGCGTCGGAGACGAGCGCGGTCGTCACCGCCTCCGCCGCGGACCGCACCAGCTTCGGCTGCCGGTCCGACAACGACTGGACCTTCTTCGGCGACGCGCTGGTCAACCACGCGCTCCGCAAGCCGCAGCCGCTCGCGCAGGCCGCGGGCGAGGCGGCGGCGACGATCGCCGGGTGGGAACGGCAGGGCAGGCTCACCCCGTCCGGCCCGCAGGTGCAGGTCGGGACGGGGGCGGCGCGGTGGCTCGCGCTGCTGGAGGCGAAGCTGCCCGCGGCGACCGCCCCGACCGGCCGCCCGGCGACCGAGGCGTTGAAGGAATAATGGTCCGCCGGCGCCCGGCGTTCGGCCGCGGCGATCTTCGAGCCCCGTCGGTCTTGGCAAGGCAGGGCGTGCGGAACCTTCCGCAGGCGTAACCATTACGCGCGCCATGACCGACACCAACGCCAGCAACTACCCGCTCCTCGCGCGGCCGCACGTCCATCTCTACGGTCCGGTCGACGGGCAGATGTACGACCGCTTCCGCCAGGAACTCGCCGCGGCCCCCGCCGACGGTCCGCTGGTGGTGTCGATCACCACGCTGGGCGGCGATCCCGAGATGGGGCGCGCCATGGCCGACGACATCCGGCTGCTGCGTGACTATACGGGGCGCGAGGCGCTGTTCCTGGGCAAGGTCGCGGTCTATTCGGCGGGCGCGACCTTCATGTCGGCGTTTCCCGCCGACAAGCGGTTCCTGACCCGCGGCACCCGGTTGATGATCCACGAGCGGTCGATGCAGAGCACCGTCAACCTCAACGGCCCCCTGTCGACCCTGCCCGACGTGCTGCGCGCCAAGCTCAACGAGATCGAGCATTCGATGCGCATCCAGGACGAGGGGTTCGCGGCGCTGGTCGCGGGCAGCAAGGTGACGATCGACGATCTCAAGGCACGCGCCACCGCCAACTGGTACGTCGATGCGGAGGACGCGTGCGAACTGGGTCTGGTCCTGGACGTGATCTGAAGCGCTTGCCCCGGGACCGCGGCGGGCGCATATCGCGCCGCAACAACCCCGCGGGAACCGATCCATGGCCGAATTCAGCCTGCCCAAGAACAGCGTCGTCTCGAAGAAGGGCAAGGTCCACAAAGCGCAAGGGGCAAAGGACGCCAGGCGGGTCAAGACCTTCCAGGTCTACCGCTACGATCCCGACGCGGGCGAGAACCCGCGCTACGACACGTTCGAGATCGACCTGGACGCTTGCGGCCCGATGGTGCTCGACGCGCTCATCAAGATGAAGTCGGAGCAGGACTCCTCGCTCACCTTCCGCCGGTCGTGCCGGGAGGGGATCTGCGGGTCGTGCTCGATGAACATCGACGGGCGCAACGGGCTCGCCTGCACCACCGCGATCGAGGACGTGAAGGGCGACATCCGCATCACGCCGCTGCCGCACATGGAGGTGGTCAAGGACCTCGTCCCCGACTTCACCCACTTCTACGCGCAATACTCCTCGATCAAGCCCTGGCTCCAGACCGTCTCCCCCGCCCCCGCGGGCAAGGAGCGGCTCCAGTCGCCGGCGGACCGCGCCAAGCTCGACGGCCTGTACGAGTGTATCCTGTGCGCGTGCTGCTCGACCTCGTGCCCCAGCTACTGGTGGAACGGCGACAAGTTCCTGGGGCCGGCGATCCTCCTCCAGGCCTATCGCTGGCTCGCCGACAGCCGCGACGAGATGGCGGGCGAGCGGCTGGACGAGCTGGAGGACCCGTTCCGCCTCTACCGCTGCCACACCATCATGAACTGCGCCAACGTCTGCCCCAAGGGCCTCAACCCGGCCAAGGCGATCGCCGAGATCAAGAAGCTGGAGGCCGAGCGGATCGTGTGATGCGCTCATCCGGAACATAAGCAGAACCACTGCTGTCCTACAAGGCTCCCTGTCGCTTACCTGCTGCCTGCCGGGTCGGCGCAAGGAAGATAAGCGGTATGAACATCGTTGTTACCGGCAAGATCACCCGTGGTTCCAGCGGGGCCGCGAGCATCGGTTCGTTCTCGTGTGAGGGTTCTTGGGCTTCGTGGGAAGCCAAACAGAACGAGATGAGCACCAATCCCGAAAACGCAGGTGGAGGAAAATCTCGCGATAGAGGTTGAGGTGACAAACGAGGCAAACAGGAGTGAGGTGGAGCGCGCGGCAGAGCGTTACATGGAAGCCAAGTCAAACTGTTAAACCAAGTGCAGGACAAACTCGGCATCGTAATTACGATCGCAACGGGTGCGACTAGCAGTCAGCATGGCGTTACCGACTGCAATCCGATGTGGTAAACACCCGAGTGGTGATCACCGACCGGCGCGAGTTCGGGAACGGTGGCGTAGGATCGGCCGATCGAAGCTCGGAGAACGAGCATTTTCAAAAAGCTCTTTTATGGGGCGATCGTTGGCATACCCGGCGATCCGAAGTGCGGATCTAGCTATTACGGCCACCCCAATTACCAGGATGATGCAGGTTTGATTGCGATCATTCTTCACGAGATGGGTCATATATCTACGATAGGCGATAACTGGCGGACGGAGTCCGAGAACCTGCATCGGCAAGAGGTAAGAGACGGCACAATGTCAGGCCCTTTCCACAGCAGTTTACGCGGCAACAATCTGGAGGCGCTGGCTTGGGAATTTGCTTTCGCCGCAGCACGCGCGATTGGCCGTTCGGATATCGACCGGGCAACGGTGCCTCCTGCATTCGAGCACCAGAACTCACCTCTTGACCCCCAGGAGATCTGGCGCAGTCGCCATCCGTGATTGAGCGTCTACCCTGCAAAGTAGGACTTGGCAGGGTAGGTGTATCTGAGCGATCGAATGATGCGACTTGTCTAATAACCGTTCGATGATGGCGGCGGAGGCGGAGGTGATGTCAGGGCAGGGTCGGCGTAGCAGAAGGGTATGTCGCACGGAACTCGCGGTTCCATCCCCGCGTTCAGAATAATATCTACCAATAGCTCTCTAGGTTGTGGTATTCCTGCTAAGTTAGCTTGGTAAGAAACTACCGTGCTGTTAATTAGTCCGCTTGCAGATAAGGAGTTGTCCGTTGTTCGTGTGATGGAGCAGTGTGATAATTTGCCGAGACGGCTTACTCTGCACGATAAAGATGCCTGGATCTCTCCGGCAGGATAGTTGGATGTATAAGCCGCAGGGGCCGACGGCGTCTTTGGAGCGATCCATCTGACGCGCCGGGTTTGTCCATCCAGCAAGCGATCGTGATAGTGTGGGATGCCCACCAATCGAACGCGAGAATCGGACAATGTGCGACTCTGGCCAATGGCAGCCGCATCGTTGGGGGCTGCTATCACCGCCATATACGTGGCGGCGACAAGGATAAACATATCTTTGGTGTCGATCATGCCCATGCTCCACATCATGGTAGAATCGGATCATGGTAAAGCCGCTTTTCCAATACCACACCCTCCTCGCCGCGGGCGAACTCCGCCCCGACCCCGAACAGGCCGCCGCCGCCGCCCGGCTAGACGCACTCGCGGTCGAGCTAGAACACCCGCGCCGCACCGGCCTCCTCCGCCGCCGCATCGTCGCCCCCCGCGGCGTCTACCTCTGGGGCGGGGTCGGCCGCGGCAAGTCGATGCTGATGGACCTGTTCTTCGCGCACGCCGCGGTCGAGCGGAAGAGGCGGGTTCATTTCGGTGCGTTCATGCAGGAGATCCACGGCCGCATCGCCGCCGAGCGCCGAAAGGAAGCCGGCGACCCGATCCCGCCCGTCGCCCGCGCCCTCGCCGAGGAGGCGCGGCTCCTCGCCTTCGACGAGATGATGGTGACCAACAGCCCCGACGCCATGATCCTCTCGAGGCTGTTCACCGCCCTGATCGAGGCGGGGGTGACGGTGGTCACCACCTCCAACCGCGCGCCGTCCGACCTCTACCGGAACGGGCTCAACCGCGAGCATTTCCTGCCCTTCATCGCGCTGATCGAGCGCCGCCTCGACGTGTTCGCGCTCAATGGCCCGGTCGATTACCGCCGCGACCGGCTCGGCGCGCAGGACACGTGGCTCGTCCCCAACGGCGCGGCCGCGACCGCCGATCTCTCGGCCGCTTTCTTCCGCCTCACCGACCACGAGGTAACCGAGCCGATCCCGTCGGAGGACCTCCCCGTGCAGGGCCGCACCCTCCACGTTCCCAAAGCGCTCAAGGGCGTCGCGGTGTTCTCCTTCAGGCGGCTGTGCGGCGAGGCGCGCGGCACCGCCGACTACCTCGCGGTCGCGCGCCGTTTCCACACCGTGATCCTGGTCGGCATCCCCGTCCTCGGCCCCGAGAACCGCAACGAGGCGGCGCGCTTCGTGTCGCTGATCGACGCGCTGTACGAGCACAAGGTCAAGCTGCTCGCCGCCGCCGACGCGCAGCCGGACGCGCTCTACCCCGCAGGCGATGGCCGGTTCGAGTTCGAGCGCACCGTCAGCCGGCTCGAGGAGATGCGGTCCGAGGACTATCTGGCGCAGGGTCACGGCGGCTAATCGCTCTTGCGAGACGATATCAACAAAGCCATTTAGCGGTTGTGCCCTCAACCGCAAAGGCGTACGGAGCGCGCCAACTTCGACAACGAACCGGAGAGCTCATGGCCCGCAAGAAGATCGCGCTGATCGGCGCCGGCAACATCGGCGGCACGCTCGCGCACCTCGCGGCGCTCAAGGGCCTCGGCGATATCGTCCTGTTCGACGTGGTCGAGGGCGTGCCGCAGGGCAAGGCGCTCGACCTGTCGCAGTGCGGCCCGGTCGAGGGCTTCGATGCCGCGATCACCGGCTCGAACGACTATGCCGACATCGCAGGGGCGGACGTCATCATCGTCACCGCCGGTGTCGCGCGCAAGCCGGGCATGAGCCGCGACGACCTGCTCGGCATCAACCTTAAGGTCATGAAGGCGGTCGGCGAGGGCATTCGCGACAACGCCCCCGACGCGTTCGTCATCTGCATCACCAACCCGCTCGACGCGATGGTGTGGGCGCTGCGCGAGTTTTCGGGGCTCCCGACCCACAAGGTCGTCGGCATGGCGGGCGTCCTCGACAGCGCGCGCTTCAGCCACTTCCTCGCCGACGAGTTCGGGGTCTCGGTCAAGGACGTCAACACCTTCGTCCTGGGCGGCCACGGCGACACCATGGTGCCGGTGCTGGAATATTCGACGGTCAGCGGCATCCCGGTCAGCGATCTCATCGCGATGGGCTTCTCCACACGCGAAAAGGTCGACGAGATCGTCAAGCGCACCCGCGGCGGCGGCGGCGAGATCGTCGCGTTGCTCAAGACCGGCTCGGCCTATTACGCGCCCGCGACCAGCGGCATCGCGATGGCGGAGGCTTACCTCTACGACCAGAAGCGCATCCTCCCCGCTGCGGCGCACCTGACCGGCCAGTACGGGATCGACGACCTCTATGTCGGCGTACCGGTGGTGATCGGCGCCGGCGGGGTCGAGAAGGTGGTCGAGGTGCCGCTCTCGGATGAGGCAAAGGGCAACCTTCAGGTCTCGGTCGACGCGGTCAAGGAGCTGCTGGTCGCCTGCAAGGGGATCGACGGGTCGCTGAACTGATGAGCACCGCGCACGCTTGGCTTACGGGCAAGCGGCAATTTGCCGCGGTAGGAGCGTGCGCGTTCATTGTAACTGCGGTCATTCAAGCGGTGGCCGGGGCGCCG
>Ga0325400_1000248_pt1 | contig 36864 bp, 24 predicted proteins | sample PopdelMetagenome_2_FD_205662 | JGI IMG/M metagenome (GOLD analysis project Ga0325400, IMG submission 205662) | Populus deltoides microbial communities from Bellville, Georgia, United States - Xylem-PdKOR-R1 | ecosystem: Host-associated > Plants > Phyllosphere > Stem > Wood/Secondary xylem...
CCGGCAACGCCAGCCGCCCCTTCGCCGGATGCTCGGCCCGCCGCGCCAGCAGCACGCACAAGACCCCGTCACGCACTGCCAGCACCACCACGTCCGCCGTCACCGCCATCGCAGGGAAGGCGGACGGGTCGTACGCCGCCAGAAAGTCTCTCTCGTTCATGACGGGCATGGTTAGACGCCGGTGATATATATGTCAATGGCGTCTTACGCATGGCTTAGCCTGAGACGTGCCCCTGCCAGCCTGCGCGGAAGCCATGCCTGAGGCGTCAGCCAGCGCCCGCGAAGGCCAGTCCCGACAGCGCCTGGAACCGAGAGTCGCGGAAGCACGCCTTACCCTGGCCGGCGGCGTAGAGGCCGGGGCGCAGCATCAGGAAGCGGCCCCGCACGCTGTGATGGTAGCCCGACACCTCCATGCCCCGGTCGAATTGGGTCCAGGTGACGCCGTTGTCGACGCTGGTATGGAAGGACACGACGTGCCGGTCGTTGGTTACGCGCATCCGCAATCGGCGGCCGGCGGGATTGGCCGGTTGCCCGCACCCGATTGCCCCCCGACAGGAACAGCCAGCGTGACCCGTCCTCGCCAACCGCGTGGCACGAGTTGATATGGCCGTGCAGCCCCAGCAGCTTGGGGTCGCTCCACGGCCGGTCGATGTTGTCGGCCCAGGTGACGAAGATGTCGTTCGGCTGCGCCTTGACGGGAATGTAGAGGAAGTAGCGGCCGCCGTGCTTCTCCAGGCTGACCGCCCAGACCGAGCCGATGTTGCGGTTGAGCGCCGCCTTGCGCGGGGTCCAGTTCACCAGGTCGCAGCTGTGCCAGATGGTCAGCCCCGGATAGCTGTCGAAGCTGGAGAAGGTCATGTAATAGTCGTCGCCGTCCTTCAGGATGGCGGGATCGGGCCGGTCGCCCGCGATCAGCGGGTTCAGGAAGCGCCCGTCGCCCAGGTCGGCCACGCGCTGCCCCTCGAACCCGCGCCGCCACTGGCCGATCTCTTGGGCCGCCACCGCGGCGGATATGGAAGACAGGACGGGCGTCACATAACCGATGCCCCACGGCCCTCTCCGCCGTCACTCTTGCGGCCACCGTCATCTTCCGAATGTGGCCAGCGAGTCGACTTTAGAAAACCATTCCACTCGACCAGCCGCCTCATCAGGCGCCCTCATTCCGCAAAGCCGCCGATATTACGTTCACCTGCCAGTTCAGTATAAAAGTTGCTAATATTCAGTTACTTAACCTCCTACCGGCTGATAATTTTTCTTCTTGCCAAACTTACTATTTTTAATATATTAACTTGATTAATATAAATTGGTAATTGGAGAGAGATGGTGGCGGCACCTCGCACGAGGTTTCTCGTCTGTACGGCGTGTACTGTGGCATTGTGCTGGGGGCCTGTGAGCGCTGCGGGCACTCCCAACACCACGGCAGGAAGCTTTTCCCAAGACGACAGAGTGACCGCCGGGAATAAATCTGATGATCAGATGGCACCGAACCGTGATATCCCACTAGAAAACGAACAGGCTCAGTCCGCGTCTGAGATCGTCATTGTTGGTGTCCGTGGCGCGCAGATAAGATCACTTGAGATCAAGCGAAATGCATCGCAAATCGTTGATTCCGTCGTCGCTGAAGATATTGGCAGGCTGCCTGACGTTACGATTACAGATTCCTTGCAACGCGTGACGGGTGTGCAGATTTCGCGCGTCGCGGGCGAAGGCGCAACGGTCAATGTCCGGGGCCTCAGCCAGGTCCAGACGACACTGAACGGCGAGCAGTTCCTGGGATCACTCAACGTTATCACGACCCAGCCCGACTTTTCCGACGTACCCGCCGCCCTGATTGCCAGCGTCGACGTCCTGAAGTCCGCGCGGGCCGACCAGCTAGAGGGCGGCATCTCCGGCACGGTGGACCTGAAGAGCCGCCGCCCCCTGGACCTCCGGCGCGGCTGGACAGTCGCGGCCAATGCCGAGGGCAGCTACGGCGACCTCAGCAAGGCGTACAACCCGCTGGGCAGCGCGCTGGTGGGCTATCGGTCGGCCGATGGGCGCCTGGGGCTGCTCGCCAGCGTTCAGGCGTCGCGCGCGCGGCTCGCCAACTTCAACAGCGGCTTCTTCAATAACCAGTACGACCGGATCACCGACGCCGACGTCCGGTTCGACATCACCGGCAACGGCCGCTGCGCGACGCGCGTCGCCTGCCTGACCGCCAACGACTACGTGTTCCTGCCGCGCCAGTTCGGCATCAACACGCAGCAGACGCGCCGCGACCGCCAGGCGCTGAACCTGTCCGCGCAGTATCGGTTGACCGACAGGCTGACGGCAACCGGTGATTATTTCGGCACCCGTATCCAACAGAGCAGCGAAGCGAACGACGTCTATTTCCACAACAACGGCTCGCTGGACGCGTTGCAGGCGCAGGACTTGGTCGTGTCACCGAACAACGTGGTGACACTAGCCAGGGGCAATTCCCCGCGCCTCTTCAACCGCGCCATCACCGAGCGGCTGCGCGGCCGAGCGGACAATTTCAACGTGCAGCTGGATTACGACGACGGCGAGCGTTTCTCGCTGACGTCGCGCTACGTCCACGGGGAGAACGACCAGAACCGCACGTCGGGCCAGGCCGACAGCGACTACAATCCCCTGGGCCGGCTGGTGACGGCGGCCGACGGCACCCGGCAGTACGTCTCGCCCGCCACCAACACGTCGACCAACGTGGCGGCGCGGTATCTGGTCGACTCGCGCGGCGGTCTGCCGGTGTTCACCTTCCTGGACGGCGCGCCCGATCCGGCGCGCGTCGCGATCAACTCCGTCAACGTGCGCGGCGCGGTCAACCGCAGCCGGCTGGACGTCTTCCGGCTCGACGGCGCCGTCCGGTTCGAGGACTCGATCGTCACCAAGGCGTCGTTCGGCGCCCGCGGCGGATCGCGCGCCTTCACCTCGGACGCGTTCGCCTATCTGATGCGCTATCGGGCAGGCGACCCCGACAGCGCGCTGACGCGGTACGGCAACCCGCTGCTGCCACGCGACGGCGATTTCTACGCGCAGTTCGGCCCCGCGGTCCTCGCCAACCTGCCCGCCGACCTGCGGACCACGCTGACCGGCGCGGGCGGGATCGGCGACTTGCCGGCCGGCGGGATCCCCGCCGTGGACCCGGCGGGCATCCGGAAACCCGTCGCGTTCCTGCAACGGCTGTTCCCGTTGTCCGCGACCTATCCGATCCCCGAGGCCAGCTACCGAGTGGCGGAGGACGTTCGCGAGTTCTACGGTCAGGTCGACGCGGAAACCCGCCTCGGGGGAATCGACCTCAGCGGCAACGCCGGCCTGCGCTACGTCCGGACGCACCTGAACATCGCCCAGAACGTCACGTCGTCCAACCGCCAGCTCGGCGGCCTGCTGATCGACCTAGGCGATATCGTCACCGACCGGTCGTTCGACGACTTCCTGCCGACGGTGAACCTGCGCGCAGCGTTGACGCCGGAACTGATCTTGCGGCTGGGCTACAACAAGGCGATCGCGCGGCCGGACCTCGATCGCCTGGGCCGCGGACTGGTCCAGGGGTTCACCGCCAACCAGAACCAGTATCCGAACCTGCCGCCGCTGCTCCCCATTACGACGGGTGGGACCGCGGGCAATCCCGACCTCGATCCCTATCGGACCAGCAACTACAACGCGTCGCTGGAATGGTATTTCTCGCGCGACGCGCTGGTGAACGCCGCCGCCTTCGTCATCGACGTGGCATCGTTCCCCGGCCGACGGTCGGCGCAGGAGGCGCTGCCCGACGGCGACGGCGTGGTCCGCGCCGGCGGCACCGTGACGCGCGACTTCAACGCGGGTGGCGGCAAGATCCGCGGCTTCGAAGTCGGCTTCCAGCAGGCGTTCACCTTCCTACCGGGCGTGCTGTCGGGCTTCGGCACCCAAGCGAACTACACCTATGTGACGTCGAAGCTGAGTACGCCGCAGCTCGATTTCCGCGACAGGCCCCTGCCGTTCCCGGACCTGTCTCGGCATCAAGCGAACGCCATCCTCTATTATCAGAAGTACGGCATCCAAGGCCGTGTCGCGGGCAATTATCGCAGCCGACGCTTCTCGCAATTGTCGGAACGCAACAATGTCGGCGTTGCGGCCAGCGCGATCCCGGGCACCACCGCGCTGAGCAACCTGGCGGTCTATTATATGCCGACCTTCTACCTCGACGCCTCGCTCAGCTACGACCTGAACGAGCACGCCACGATCTACGTCCAGGGCAGCAACCTGACCGGCGAGCGCGAGCAGCGCTACGCCCAGTTCAAAGAATTGTTCTGGGACGCCAGCCTGTTCGACAGGCGCTACACGGTGGGTGTCCGCGTGCGGCTGTGATCCGTGCCGCAACGGCCCGTCCCGCAACGGCTCGTCTAGGAAGGGAAGCATGATGTGGCGGCCTGACATCGGTGGTCCAGGGATGGGGGCGGGCACTCCGGCCCCGTGCCGTCGCGCGGTGCTCGCGGGGCTGGCGACGCTGCCCGGCGTCGCGGCGGCCGCGGCGGCGCCGGTCTTTGACGCCCGCCGCTACGGCGCGGCAGGCGACGGTCGGCGGAACGATACGGCGGCGGTCCAGTCGGCGGTCGACGCCTGCGCGCGGATCGGCGGCGGCACCGTGCTGCTGCCGCCGGGCACCTATCTGTGCGGCGCGATCGAGCTGCGGTCGCACGTCACCTTGCATATCGGGGCGGGCGCGGTGCTGCGCGCCAGTCCCCGACGCGCGGACTTCGGGATGCTGGGCGCGCTCGTCTTCGCCAAGGGGGCCACGGGTATCGGCATCGCTGGCGAGGGGGAGATCGACGGCAACTTCCCTGCCTTTCTCACGGTGAAGCCGGGCGGCGGTTTCGAGCGCGTGCCGACGTTCCTGGGCCTCTACGATCCCCAGGCCCCCGCCCCCGGCGCGACGTCGCCCAATGGACGGCCGCGCCCCATCCTGCTGGTCGACTGCCGGCGCGTCCACATCCGCGACGTCGCCGTCCGCCGGTCGGCAAGTTGGACGATCCACCTGCTCGGCTGCGAAGACGTGGCGATCGATCGCATCATCATCGACAACGACATGCTCGTTCCCAATTGCGACGGCATCGACATCGACCATTGCCGCCGCGTGCGCGTCACCGGCTGCACGATCCGCGCGGGCGACGACGCGATCGTGCTGAAGGCGAGCAACGCGTTCAAGGGCCGCGGCCCTTGCGCCGAGATCATCGTCACGGGCTGTACGCTGACGTCCGGGTCGGCGGGCTTCAAGATCGGGTCGGAGGGGTCGGAGCCCGTGCGCGACGTGATCGTGTCGGCGTGCGTCATCACCGACAGCAATCGCGGGCTTGGCATCCAGAATCGCGACGGCTCGCTGGTCGAGAACATCGCCTTCAGCGACTGCGTCATCCGCACGCGTCGCTACCCGCGCGAATGGTGGGGGGCGGGCGAGCCGATCCACGTTTCCAGCATCAGCCGGCGCGCGGGACAGGCGTCGGCGGGCATCGTCCGCGGCGTCAGCTTCGCCGACATACGCTGCCAAGGCCCGTCGGGCGCCTATCTGTACGGCGAGGCCGACGACAGCCTGCGGGACATGGCGTTCCGCGGCGTCGCCATCGACGTCCACCCGCCGGCCGACGGCTATGCCGGGCAGTACGACCTACGCCCCGGCTGGCGGAACCGCGCGCCGTTCCCCGGCCGCGTCGCGGCGTTCCACGCGGAAGGCGTCGACGGTCTGGTCCTGTCGGACGTGCGGACGCGGTTCACCGGCCAGCCGTTCGCGGATCACGGGTCCGCACTGTTCGTGCGGCGCGTGACCGGGCTCGACGCCTCGGGGTTCGGCGGGCGGGCGGCGACGCCTGGCCTGCCCGACCGCGACCTGGGGGTATAGCAGATGGCCGGAGTGACGCATCGGCGGCCGGGTCGCGGTCCGGCCGCGCCCGCCCCGGCTCTCGCACGATCGGAACCTGCCTGGTCGGCATCTGTCCGGCCGGCACTTCATGGACGGGATACGCGACGATGACACGCCTGTCTGGCACCAATCTGGAACGCGCCGCCGATCACAACCTGCGCGTCGCGCTGCATGCGATCCGCGTCGCGGGGGCCATGACGCGCCCCGAACTGGCGGGGATCATCGGGCTGACGCTTCCGGCGGTCACGAACATCGTCAAGCGCCTGCTGGCCGACGGCCTCGTCATGGAGGCGGGGCGGCGGCTGGGCGGGCGGGGCCAGCCACCGAGCAACCTGGTCGTCAATCCCGACGCCTGCTTCTCCGTCGGCGTCAACGTCGACCGCGATCACGTGACCATGGTGATCGTCAACTTCGTCGGCGAGACGGTGGGTCGCGTATCGCGCGAGGTGCGGTTTGCCATGCCGACGGATATTCAGGCCTTCTATCGCGCCGAGATCGGCCGCCTGATCGCGGACGCGGGCGTCGATCCTGATCGGATCATCGGCATCGGCGTCGCCCGCCCGGACGGGCTGGGCCACGTCGCCCTGCCCGGCCGTCCGGCGGCCTATGACCAATGGGACGGCATCGATTTCGCCGAGCTGCTGCGCGAACCGCTGGGGCGACCCGTATTCACTGAGAACGACGCGACGGCCGCCGCCATGGGCGAACTGCAGCTCGGGGGCGGCCAGCACAGCCTCAGCTTCTTCTACATCCTGATCTCGGCCGGCCTCGGCGGCGGGGTCGTGGTCGATGGCACGTATTTCCGCGGCGCGACCGGGCGCAGCGGCGAGATCGGCTTCTTTCTCATGCCGGGCGAAGGGGCCGAACGACACCAGATCCAGCATCGGGTCTCGCTGTCCGGCCTATCGCATCGGCTGGAAGCGGCCGGCCTCGACGTCGAGCATATGCTCCGCTCCGTCGACGGCGACGAGGCGGTCGACAGCGTGGTCGGCCCGTGGATCGACGACGCGGCGGCGCTGCTTTGCGAACCGTTGGTCGCCGTCAACTGCCTGCTGAACCCCGACACGGTTTTTATCGGGGGACGGTTGCCCGCGCGGTTCGTCGACCGACTCGCCCGCCGCCTGGACGAGATCCTGGCGGAGCGTGGTCGCAACGCCCCGTCGATCGCCCCCGTCAGGCGGGCGATGCTGGCGGAGGATGCGCCGGCCGTCGGCGCGGCGATCCTGCCGCTCAGCCATTTTCTGCTGCCGAAACCCAGCGCCCTGTGGAAGCGGTCGTCCGCTGCGGGAACGGATCGCGCGGTGCCGGTGGACGATCGCGGCGCGGGCGCCGCCCCCTTGTCCCTTCCCCAGGAGCATCGTCGATGAGATTCCCGCTCGTCGCGGCGGCCGCCGCCGTCGCCATCGGATCGGCGTCGATATCGCCTGCGCAGGAGACGCAGGGTCCGCTGGCGGTGGCCCGACGACTGGCGGAGTGGCAGATCGCCAACGCCGCGCTGACCAGTCGCGAGGCCGGGCGCCACGCGGCCGAAACCGCCTTGCCCGCCGGCTGGGAGCAGGCGGCCTTCTGGATCGGGCTGACCGAACTGGCCGACCGGCTGCCCGCCGACCGGCACCTGGCCCGCACGATATTGGCGATGGGCGAGCGACAGGGGTGGCGCCCCGGCCCCCGGCCGCTCCACGCCGACGACCAGGCGATCGGCCAAGTCTATCTCTGGGCGGCGCGGCGGGGCGCGGGGCGCGCGGCGACCCAGCCCTTCCGCACCTATGTCGACCGGATCGTCGCCCGCCCGCCCGTGGTCGGCCTGGCGTTCCACGACGGCGGGACGGGCGTGGAGTGCCAGGTGCGCTGGTGCTGGTCGGACGCGCTGTTCATGGCGCCGCCGGGCTGGGTCGCGCTGTCGCGGCAGACGGGCGACCCGCGCTATCGCCGGTACGCGATGGCGGAGTACCGCCGGGTCGTCGACTTCCTCTACGACCCGGCGGAGAAGCTGTTCTACCGCGACAGCCGCTTCTTCGACCGGCGCGACGAGCGTGGCCACAAGCTGCTCTGGGGCCGCGGCAACGGCTGGGTCTTCGCCAGCCTGGCGCGCACCCTGTCGATGCTGCCGGCCGGGGACGCGGACCGCGCGTGGCTGGAACCGCTGTTCCGCGACATGGCGGCACGGCTCGTGGCCCTTCAGCGGCCCGACGGCTACTGGGCGCCGTCGCTGCTGGCACCCGAAGGCGCGCCGCCGGAAACCAGCGGCACGGGTTTCTTCACCTACGGCCTGGCATGGGGTGCGAAGGCGGGGTTGCTCGACCGGACGCTGGCTGAGCCTGCCGCCCGCAGGGGCTGGGCCGCCTTAGTCCGCGCGATCCAGCCGGACGGCCGCCTGGGGTACGTGCAGAAGGTGGGGGACCGCCCGAACGCGGTCGCCGCGAACGATACACAGTTCTACGGAACCGGCGCGATGCTGCTGGCCGCCGTCGCGATCGCCGATCTGCCGCCGTTCGCGAAACCGACGCCGGCGCGCGACCGGGCCGGCCGGTGACGGAGGTGCCGCCCCTGACGCGGCGCGCGACGCTCCGCGCCGCGGCGGCGATATCATGGGCCACGGCGGCGGCACCCTCGCTTTCGGCGAGTGCCAGCGCCGCCGTCGCGGCCGATCCCCTCGACCAGCTGCGGCTGCGCTGGGTGTCGATGTTGACCGGCGCCGGCGTCGTGGACACCGGACGAGCGCCGTATCGGACCATCGCGCTGGGTGTCGCCGACACCGCCCGCCGGTGGCTGAAAAGCATCGCTGCGCCCACCGGCGACCCCGACGCGCTGTGGGACGACCCGCCGTCCGGCGCGGGCGAGTTCAACACCCGGATCACGGCCGACCGCCTGCGCGTGATCGCGCTGGCCTGGGCGACGCCCGGAACCGACCTGAGCGCGTCAACAGAGGTCGAGGCGCTGCTGCTGACGTCGCTCGAGTGGTTCAACCGCCGGCGATACAACGCAACGATCCCGCAGACGGGCAACTGGTGGGAGTGGGAGATCGGGATACCGCTCGCGCTGACCGACCTGCTCCTGCTGCTGCACGCGCCGCTCGCGCGCGACGCGCCGAGCTTGCGCGACGCCCTGTCGGCCGCCCTCGCCCGCTTCACGCCCGACGCGGCAAAGGGCACCGGCGCCAACCGCGTCTGGCGGTCGCACGTCGTCCTCCTGAACGCGATCGTCGCGCGCGACGCCGGGCGCCTCGTGGCCGCGCGTGACGCCGTGCCCGCGACCTTCGCCGCGGTCGATGCCGGCGACGGCTTTCACCGGGACGGCAGCTTCCTCCAGCACCGCGACCTCTCGTACAACGGCGGCTATGGTTATGAGCTGCTGATCCGGTCGGCGCTGTTGTTCTACCTGCTCGACGGATCGGCGTGGCCGTTCGACACGGCCGACGTCGGCCGGCTGCGCGACTGGATATCCTCGGCCTTCGCCCCGCTGATGTACCGCGGCGCGCTGATGGACATGACGCGCGGGCGCAACATTTCGCGCGCCAGGGTGTCCGACCTCGAGACCGGGCGGGTCGTGATCGTCGCCGTCCTCTACATCGCGGAGGTCCTGCGCGACCGGCGGCTCGCGGCGATCGCGAAGGGGTGGATCGCGGGCCTGCACAGCCGATACGACCTGTTCGCCTATGATCCGCTGCTGCCGGCCTACTGGACGACGCCGCACATGGCCTGGATGGTCCGGCGCGCGATATCCGACCGCCGGATACCGCCCGCGCCCGATCCGGTGGAAACCCGCGCCTATCCCGACATGGCGCGGTTCGTCCACCGCCGCCCCGGCTTCACGCTGGCGCTGGCGATGCACTCGAAGCGCATCCGCAACTTCGAGACGATCAACGGTGAGAACCTGACCGGCTGGTACACCGGCTGGGGGATGACGACGCTCTATCGGCCGGACCGACCCGATTGCGCCGGCGACTTCTGGCCGACGGTCGACCCGTATCGACTGCCGGGCGTGACGCTGGACAGGCGCCCCCGCCCGCCCGGCACGCCGTCGGGCCGCAACGGGAGCGACCAGGTGGGGGCGCTCGCGTTCGACGGGATCGGCATGGCGGCGATGAACAATCGCACCGACGACGGCTTCGCCGCCCGGATCGGCTGGTACGCGGCCGGCGACGCGGTGATCTGCGTCGGGTCGGGTATCCGGTCGGATACGGCGTATCCGGTGGAAACCGTGATGGCCAACCAGCCGCTGCCCGACGATCCGGCGGACGCCGGGCCGATCGTCGACGGCCGCGCGGTCGCGCTGTCGCCCGGCGAGGCCTGGACGCTGCCGGGCGTCCGCTGGACGCATTCGGCCAGTCATGGCGGCCTGATTCTGCTCGCGCCGGCGACGGTGTACATGCTCGACGACCGCCGAAGCGGGGCGTGGTCCGACATCAATCGCCAGGACTCTAGCCCGCGCGCGGTCGCGACGCGCACCTATCGCACGGTCTGGCTGGATCACGGCGTCGCACCGGCCGGTGCCTCCTACGCCTATGCGCTGCTGCCGGCCGCAACACCGGCCGCGACCCGCGCCGTCGCCGACCGACGGGCGTTGCGGGTGATCACGAACACCCCCGCGCTGCATCACGTCGCGATCGACAACGACGACGAGGCCGTGGCGGCCTACACCTTCTGGGAGGCCGGGCGCAGCGCGGACGGCGCGGTCGGCAGCTCGGCACCGATCCTGCTGATGACGCGGCGGCGCGGACGGCGCGTCGACCTGGGGCTGGTCGACTCCGTTCCGGCGGACGGCGGGACGATCCGCCTGACGCTCGCGCTGCCCGGCGCGACCGCGACGTCGCACGATCCCGGCCTGCGTATCGGATCGTCCGGCGACGCGATCCACCTCGACCTCGCGCGCGCAGCGCTTCGCGGACGCACCGTCCGCGCGGTGCTGCTCCTGCCGTGATCCCTCCCCTTCCCAGCCCGAAGGTCGGTCGTCCCATGTCGCTCGCGTCGCTTCGCCTCGTCCGCCGCCTGGGCGCCACCGCGTTCGCGCTGCTCGCACTGGTGACGCCCGCGACGGCCGGGCCGGAACGAGCGTCGCGGCAGGGCGATCACGACCTGCGGCTCCCCGACTGGGGTCCCTACTCCAACGCCTATCTGGGTCTGTCCCACATCCCCGACCCGGCGTCCGGGATGCGGTTCGACGTGACCGTGTTCGCCGGCCCGCACACGACCTCGACCCCCGACGTGCCGAACGCGTCGCTCAACACCGGCTTCGTCGCCTGGGAAGCGGCGCCGGACCTGTCCTATTACGCGTTCCGGCAGAAGCTGGACGGGCAGCAGGTCTATGCCGACATCGCCTTTGCCGAACGCGACCCCGCGTCCGGGACCCGCGTGATCCGCGTCGATCTGGTCAACCGCGGCCGACGCCCACGGACGCTGACGGTCAATCTGCTGGCGTCGATGCAGATGCCCAACCGGGGGTCCAACAACGTCCTGACGCCGCGGCGCATCCTGCGCGCGATGCTGCCCGCGGGCGGACGATGGGTGTCGGGAGTCCGATATCTCGACCACCGCCGAGCCGTTCCGACGCCGCAGGACCGGCTGGTCTATGACGGCTGGCTGCGCGGCGAGGTCCGCGAAGACGGGCTGGTCGACGGCCGCGCGCTGCGGATGAGCGCGGACGACCGGGCGCGCTACGCCGTCCCGCCCGGCGCGCAGGCTGCTGTGCTGCGCTATCGTTCGCCCGTGCCGGTGCCACTCGCCGGTCCGAGCGGCGTCGTGCTGCCCGCGGCCCCGAACGGTGGAACGTCGGCGCTGCCGCTTTCCGCTACGGATCGGCTGCCGCTTTCCGCTACGGGTCGGACGTTGAACGTCGAACCCCGCACGGCGATCACCCTGGAAGGAATCGCCTTCGTGGCGGCGAAGGACGCGGCGAATGTCACGTTCGTGGCGGAGGATGCCGATACCGCGCCGGAAACGGCGACCGGGCCGGTGCCGCAGTCGCTGCTCCTCAGATACCGGCAGGCGGAGACCTGGTACGGTCTGCGTTGGTTCACGCCCGACGCGCGCATCCGGGAGTTCCGCAACGGAACGCTCGACTTCTTCTTCGCCCGTCACAGCCACAGCAAGACGCTGACGATCGCGAACGGCGACGGGGCGGGGCATTACACCAACCTGCTGTTCGGCGGGACGCTGGTTCCGGCGGGCGCCACCCGGACGGTCTGGGCGCTGGTGTCGAGCGGATCGCGGGAACATCTGGCGCGCACGCTGGCGGCGCCCGCCGACGTCGCCGTGCTGGAACGCGCCGTGGCGCAGGCCAGAGCCCGTGCCGCACCCCCGCCCGCGCTCCCGGCGGGACGCCCGTTCGCTCTGGCGCGACAGCTGATCGGCGCCAACCTGCTGATGAACGTCGTCTATCCCGTCTATGTCCAGGATCGGTACATTCGCCATCTCACGCCGGGCAAATGGTGGGACTCGCTCTACACTTGGGATTCGGGGTTCATCGGGATCGGGCTGGCGGACGTGGCGCCGCCGTTGAGCGCCGACGTGCTGCGCGCCTACACGACGCCGCCCGGCGCGCAGTCGGCCTTCGTGCATCACGGCACGCCGCTCCCGGTCCAGCATCACCAGCTTCTGGAGCTGTGGAACAGGACGCAGGACCGCGCCATGCTGGCCGGCAGCTACCCGCGCCTGCGCCAGTTCTACGACTTCCTGCTGGGTCGGGTGGAGGGCTCGACGGTCGCGGCGCTGCCGTCGGGACTGCTCAAGACCTGGGACTATTTCTACAATTCTGGCGGCTGGGACGATCTGCCGCCCCAGGTCCGCGTCCACGACGCGAAGATGGAGGCGACGACCGCGCCGATGGTTACGACGGCGCACGCCGTCCGCGCGGCCAAGATCCTGCGCATGGCGGCGGTCGAACTGGGGCGACGCGGCGACGTGGCCGGCTACGACGCGGACATCGCACGCCTGACACGGGCCGTGCAGGCGAACGCGTGGGATCCGGTGACGGGCTATTTCGGCTATGTCGTGCACGACGCCGACGGTCGCCCGCGCGGCCTGTTACGGACCCCATCCGGCGAGAACTGGAACCGGACGCTCGACGGGGTCCAGCCGCTCGTCGCCGGCATCACGACGCCCGCTCAGACCCGCGCGATCATCGCCAACCTGCGCGACCCGGCCAAGCTGTTCACGCCGATCGGGATCACCGCGGTGGACCGCTCGGCCTCCTATTACCGCGCCGATGGCTATTGGAACGGCACCGTCTGGTTCCCGCACCAGTGGTTCGTCTGGAAGGCGCTGCTCGACCAGGGCGAGAGCGATCTGGCGTGGAGGATCGCGCACACGGCGTTGACGGCCTATGCGGCGGAAGCGAACGCCAGCTGGATCTCGGCCGAGCATTTCGAGGTCGCCACCGGACAGGGCACCGGATGGCATCAATTCTCGGGCCTGTCGTCACCCATCGCCAACTGGTTCAGCGCCTATTTCGTGCCCGGCCATCTGACGGCCGGATATGACGTCTGGATACGATCGCGGCACGTGCGACCCGATGGTCGCGGGCTGGCTGCGAGCCTCGCGATCGACAGCGCGCGGGACGACGGCGTCATCAGCATCCTGGCGACGCTCGCCCCCGGCGGATCGTATCGGGCCACGTGGAACGGGCGCGCCATCGCCATGGTTGCCGTGCACGACGGCGCCTGGGAGGTCCGGCTACCCCTGGACGGCCGCCGGACGGGCAAACTGGTCATCGCACCGGTGGCGCCAACGTCGTCGGCTCGATCCGGCGGGTAGCCGGAGTTTGCCAGGATCTGGCCGGCGCAGTCGTCTCGCGGCGGCGAGCGTTGCCCTCACCCGTCATGCTTACGCGAACGTCTTGAGACGAACGACAATCGTCGAACGCCGCTGCCGGCGTGGACGCGTTCGCCCCGGACGCTCAGCACCGCCAGGGCGTCAGCCTGTATGCTGTCAGCCTGAGAAAAAGCTCTTGTGTTGCCGACGTTAGCGGCAGCTTGGCGCGTCTACAGACGCTCATCACACTGCCCTCGCCGCGCCCTCGCCGTTCACGCGTCTCTGCTGCCCATTTCGTGCTGGCTTTCCAGATCCATCCGGGCAGAGCATCTCCTTGTATGCCGCAATGGAATTTAGCAGGCTGCTGGAAAGAGGCTTGGCGTGGACGGCTGGAGATGATGCATCGCGATTGAAGCGATGAGGGCGAGTGGATGCGGGGCGGCGATGCTCGGTCGGGAGAATTGTTCTCGTACGTCGATCTGGAGCGGCGGATGCCGGCGGGTCACCCGCTGCGGAAGATCCGCGAGGTGGCAAATGCGGCGCTGGCCAGGATCGGCTCCGACCTGGAGGCGGCGTATGCGCGGATCGGGCGGCCATCGATCGCGCCGGAGAAGCTGTTGCGGGCGCTGCTGTTGCAGTTATTCCACGGCATCCGCTCGGAACGGCAGATGATGGAGCGGCTGGACTTCGATCTGTCGTTCCGCTGGTTCGTGGGTCTGGGCGTGGACGAGCGGGTCTGGGATGCTTTCACCTTCTCGAAGAACCGGGAACGGCTACTGGACGGCGAGATCGCAGGCCGCTTCCTGTCGTCGATCTTGGTCCTGCCGCAGGTCCGGCGGCTGCTGTCGAGCGACCACTTCTCGGTGGACGGCACGCTGATCGATGCATGGTGCAGCATGAAGAGCTTCCGTCCGAGGGAGGGTGCTGGCGACGACGGCTCGCGCGGTGATGGTCCGGGTGGGCGCCCCGGTCCTCGCAATGCCGAGGTCGATTTCCGGGGCACGAAGCGGAGCAACGACACGCATGCCTCGCTCACCGATCCCGATGCGCGGCTCTACCGCAAAAGCGCCGGCACGGGCGCGCGGCTGTGCCACATGGGACATGTGCTGATGGAGAACCGCCACGGGCTGGTGGTCGATACCGAGACCACGCGGGCGGCCGGGTTCGCCGAGCGGCCGACCGCGGTGGCAATGGTCGACGACCTCGCCCGGCCCGAGGGGCGACGCATCACGCTGGGCGCGGACCGGGCCTATGACACGCAAGGGTTCGTGTCGGACCTGCGCGACCGGCGCGTGACCCCGCACGTCACGCAGAACACCAGCGGCCGGCGCTCGGCGATCGACGGGCGTACCACCCGGCACGCCGGCTATGCCGCCAGCCAGCGCGTCCGCAAGCGGATCGAGGAAGTGTTCGGCTGGGCCAAGTCCGCCGCCGGACAGGGCAAGACGCGCTTTCGCGGACTGGCGCGTGTCCGCTTCGCCTTTACGCTCACGGTTGCGGCGTACAACCTCATCCAGCTACCCCGGCTGCTGGAGACGGGGTGATGACCATGCTGGCCGGCAGGTGGCGGATCGTCGAAGCCGCGTCCTGGCTGCGAGAGCATCTCGACCTGTGCGGCCCGGCCTTCCTCCGCATCGATCCCGACGGCACCGGCGAGATGACCTTCGGCGCGCTCACCGCGGTGGTGAACGCAGGGTACACCGCCAGCGGCATCGAGTTCGACTGGAACGGCAGCAATGAAGGTGACCAGATCCAGGGCAACGGCTGGGCTGACCTGTGCGAGGACTGCAGTCTCCAAGGCCAGATCGCCTACGACAATGGTGATGACACCACCTTCATCGCCGTGCCCTGGCCTTTTTCAGCAGCCTGCTAGACGTCAGAGCCAGACCGGTTCGTCGTCGACCCGATCCACCAGATGCCGGGACTGAACACCTAGCGAAGCCATCCCGCCCGGAAAGTCTTCTTGCGTAACGATGAAACCGGTCTCGGCTCGGGCGCCATGATGCGCGTCAAGCTGACGCGGCCGCCGGCCTCGATCGGGTGGAGATGAACTCGCCTGAGGGTTGGGATCATCTTGCCCAGAGGCCGGTGGTCCGCGCGCCGCCAGGATCGCAGGCCATAGGCCAGGGCCATCGCCGTCGCGCTGTTCACCGCCAGGGGCAGGGCGGCCGCCGGCATGTCGAGGAGAACGACGGCGATCAGGATCCCGGTTCCTTCCTGCCGCATCAGACACGCGCTCTCCACGGCCAGGCGATCGCCGTGGCGCAGGCCGAACACGGAGGACGCCGCCGCCGCCGCGCCGATCGCGAACAGGTTGAGGACGAGCGTGGCGCCCAGGAGACCGAGCGGGCAACGCGACAGGGCATCGGCGTTCGCGAACAGGATGTAGGCCAGGACGCATCCGAGCAGCGGGCCGCCGAGTATCGAGACCCCGCGTCCGGCCACCCGCGCCACAGCCGGCGTCGCTGCCCGAAGCGACGCGCCCGCCACCAGCGGCAGCACGCAGATCGCGCAGATGCTGCCCAGGATATAGCGGTCGGGCAGGTCGAACGCTGCTGACAGGACACTTGCCGAATGCGTCAGGCCGGCGACGAGCGAGGGCACAAGGGTCAGGTAGAGCAGGCTGGTGGAGACGGTGAGCGCGACGGCCGTGGCGGCGGCGCCCCCCGAGACGCTGGCCAGCGGCCCCGCCAACAGCCCCGCGGGCGACAGCGCCAGCAGCATCAGGCCGAACGCGAGCGCCGGCTCCTCCCGGAAGCAGGCGGCGGCGAGCAGCCCGGCCAGCGGAAGCAGGATCACGGTCGACACGAGGCCGGCGAGTATCGGGCGGACGGCGATCCGCTCGGCCGCGACCCGGCGCAGGTCGATGTCGAGCCCCGCGCCCATCATCACGAACGCCAGCACCGCCGACAATAGTGCGTTCTCGATCATGTCGCCCCCCGGCCGGATCGAGGGCTCAGCCCCGCGTCGCGCGTGCCAAGGCCCGTGCCCCATGCAAGAGCATGTCGGGCAGGTGTCGGGCAAGGGCGAAACCGCGCACGGGACGCGGCGCCTCCAACGCGATCCCGGACCGATAGGCGTCGGGTGCCAGCAGGATGCGGGCCACCTCGCGCCCGACCACGGCGTTGGTCGCGATGCCGCGGCCGTTGCAGGCCTGGACCGCGAGCAGCCCGTCGTCCAGCCGCACCACGCGCGGCAGCAGGCTGCTGTTCATCCAGGCCATGCCCTGCCACGAATTGGCGATGCTGACGGGCTCGTAGTGCCGCAGCATCGCGCGCAGCCGGCCGTTCACCGCCGCCTCGACCGACGCCGCCGTCGCGTGCGCCGACACGGGGTAATAGGTCAGCAGCCGATCACCCGCGATCCAGCGGATGGAGAAGATGTCGCGCTCCAGATCGGTGAGCGCGTGGCCGTGCGGCAGCACTGCGGCGCGCATCGCAGGCGAGAGCGGCATGGTGACAAGCTCGTGGATGCGCATGGGCAGCACCGTCTCGCGCAGCATCGGGTGCAGCCGATGGTTGCCGCCGTTGGCGCACAGCACGACGCGCGCCGCCCGCACCGCCCCGCCAGCACCGTCCGCCGCCGACCCCGTCGTCAGGCGCCACCCCGGGCCGTCCCGGTTCAGCGCCGTCACCGGGCTATGGTGGAAGATGCGGCCGCCGGCGGCCACCAGCCGGTCGGCCAGCCCGTGCGCCAGCCGCACCGGGTCCACGCCGCCGCCGCTGGCGTCGACGATGGCGGCGGCGTAGCCTCTCGTACCCGTGAGCGACACCACGTCCGACGCCCCCGCCACGACGAGGTCGCGCCGGAACGGGCGCCACTGCTCCACCACGTCGGCCAGCCGGCGCTCGGCACCGGCGCCGCGGGCGGGCGCCACGAAACCCAGCGGCCGCGCATCGCACGCGATGCCGTGCTGACGGATCGTGTCGAACAGGTGACCGCCGCTTTCCCCGATCAGGCGCAGCCAGGCGCCCCCCACGTCCCGGCCCAGCCGCCGCAAGACGCGGGCCGGCGTGGTGCGCACCAGCTGCGGCGCGACGATGCCGGCCGACGCGCCCAGCGCGCCCGCGCCGGGCACGCTTTCCTCCACCACCACCACCTCGCGCCCCTCGGCGGCGAGGCGAAGGGCGAGCGACAGGCCCGCGATGCCCGCGCCGACGATCGCGAACTCCGCCTCCGCCGCCCCCGCCAGCGGCGGACGCGGCGCGGCTCGAACGGCACTCGCCCGCCAATAGGAGGGGTCGATGCCCGCGCGGCACGACGCGACGCCGGCCGCGTCCGTCACCTTTGCCCGCCCCGTCGCCCCACCATGCCCCCCGACACAATGTTTATGTTCAAACGGACGTATCGGGTGGTGGCTGCCCCTTTGTCAACGCGGCGGGTCCCCATCCGGGGCACGGGAAAGGTTGCTGCCGATGATCTGGAGCGTCGCCACGAAGCGCTGAAGCTCGTCGTGGCTGAGCCCCCGGGTCGCATCCACGAACAGGGGGGCCACCAACGGCGTCAGCGTATCCAGCAGCGCGCGCCCATCGTCCGACATCCGGACGTCGGTGGCCCGGCTGTCCTCCTCGCTCTGCTCGGCCAGCACCAGACCCATCTCCGTCATGCGGTCCACGATGCGGCTGACGGTGGGCCGCTTGATGAGCGCCATGTCCGCCAGGTCCGTCATGCGGCACGGCTGATGGTCGCGCAGCACCGTCATGATCCGGTACATCGCCTTGTTCGCGCCGTGCGCGGCCAGCACGGCGTCCATGTTGCGGTGGTACATGTAGTCCGCGTGCGCGATCAGGTAGAAAGGCGACGTGGCCAGGCGAAACGCCTCGCTGGTCGGGTCGAACATCCGGTTCCTGGTCAACGGCCACTCTCCCCCGTCGTGACACTTCTGGCTCCCCGGTCGCGTCGACCGTCGGGGCAGCAACTCTTACCCACTGCCGTTCCCCGCCCGTCGCCGCAATCGGCACCGCACGTACCGCGGCGCGAAAAGGCCGCTTGACACAGGATTAGTGTTACGTTCATTTTCACGCAACAGGGTAAGCAGGGGGTCGGCAATGAAGCTGCACAAGATCGTCGCTCTGGAATGCGCCGCGGTGCTGCTGGCCGCGCCGGCCCTGGCCCAGGGGCCGTCGCGCGCGCAGATGGGTCAGCGCATGGCGCAGGCGCCCGTCGCCGCACCGATCCTGCCCATGAGTGAGACGGAGCAGGCCGCGCCCGCCCTGCCCCCCGTGCTGTCGATCCGCGACCGGGCGAAGCTCCAGAACGCGATCCTGGCCGAGCGGCTGGACACGGTGGTGCCGCGGCTGATGCGCGAACAGGGCATCGACATGTGGGTGCTGATGGCGCGCGAGTATTTCGAGGAGCCGGTGGTCGCCACCATGCTCAACTCGGAGAGCCTGCACGCCCGGCGGCGCACCCTCCTGATCTTCTTCGACCCCGGCGGGGCCAAGCCGGTGGAGCGGCTGACGGTGAGCCGCTACGGCCTCGGCGGCCTGTTCGAACCTGCCTGGAACCCGGACGCGCAGCCCGATCAGTGGAAGGCGGTGGCCGAGCTGATCGCGAAGCGGAACCCGCGCAAGATCGCGATCAACACGTCGGCCGTCTCCGCCTTCGCCGACGGCATGACGCTGAGCCAGTACGGCGAGATGACGGCGGCGCTGAGCCCCAATCTGCGCTCGCGTATCGTGCCGGGCGACAAGCTGGCCGTGGGCTGGCTGGAGACGCGCGTGCCGGCCGAGACGCGCATCTATCCCGGCATCCTGCGCTTGGCGCACGGCATCATCGGCGAGGCCTTCTCGCGCAAGGTCATCACGCCCGGCCGCACCACCAGCGACGACGTGGTGTGGTGGTATCGCCAGCGCGTGTCAGACCTGGGGCTCACCACCTGGTTCCAGCCGTCGGTCGGCATCATCCGCCGGGGCGCGTCCGCGATGCTGGAGGGCGACACGGTGATCCGGCCGGGCGACCTGCTATGGACCGACTTCGGCATCACCTATCTCCGCCTCAACACCGACACGCAGCACCTGGCCTATGTGCTGAAGCCCGGCGAGCGCGTGGTGCCCGCCGGGCTGGCCGCGGGATTGAAGGCCGCCAACGGGGTGCAGGACGCGCTGCTGTCGTCCTTCGAGGTGGGCAAGAGCGGCAACGCCGTGCTGGCCGCCGCGCGCGCCAAGGCGATCGCGGCGGGGCTGAAGCCCAGCATCTACACTCATCCGCTGGGTTATCACGGCCACGCGGCGGGCACGGCCATCGGCTTCTGGGACAAGCAGACGGGCGACGAGCGCGGCGCGTATCCCGTCCACGCCGACACCGCCTGGTCCATCGAGCTGGCGGCCTACGCGCCCGTTCCCGAATGGGGCGGACAGGAGGTGCAGTTCCGCGCGGAGGAGAACGCCTTCTACGACGGGAAGCGCGTACGCTTCCTGGACGGGCGGCAGACGGAGATCACGCCCATCCCGTCCGAGTGACGCGGGGACGGTCGGGCTCGGGCGAGGGGGAACGGACGATGACGAAGCGGGCGATGACGGGCCGGTTGGCGAAGGGGATGGCGGCGGCGGCGCTCGCGGCGGCGGTGCCGGTGCCGGCGCAGGCGGACGATTTCCGCGTCACCCTGCCCGCGGGCGCGGCGGCGGACGACGTGGACGGCCGCGTGCTGGTGATCCTGAGCAAGGACAACGCGACGGAGCCGCGCTTCCAGGTCCGGCCCGATTATTTCGGCGCGCAGGTATTCGGCGTGAACGTGGACGGGCTGAAGCGCGGGCGGTCCGTGGCCGTGGGGCCGGACGTGCTGGGCTTCCCCGCGCTCGGCACTGCGGGCGTCCCCAAGGGCCGTTACTGGGCGCAGGCGGTGCTCCACCGCTACGACACCTACCGGCTCGCCAACGGGCGCACGGTGAAGCTGCCCGCCCCGCGCGGCGCGGGCCAGAACTGGCGGCTGGAGCCCGGCAATCTGGTGGGCACGCCGGTCCAGGTCGATTTCGACCCCACGGGGCGCGCCACCGTGCCCTTGGTCCTGGACCGGGTGAACCCGCCCATCGCCGAGCCGAAGGACACCGAGTTCGTCCGCCACTTCAAGGTGCGCAGCGAGCGGCTGTCGAAGTTCTGGGGCCGCGACATCTACATCCGCGGCCACGTGCTGGTGCCGCGCGACTTCGATCGGCACCCGGAGGCGCGCTACCCGCTGATGATCTTCCACGGGCATTTCCCGGACGACTTCGGCGGCTTCCGCACCACGCCCCCCGACCCGAAGCTGAAGTGCGAGCCCAGCGAGCGCTTCGGCCTGCCCTGCTACAACCGCGACGAGCAGCAGGAGGCGTACGACTTCTACCGCAAATGGGTGTCGGACAAGTTCCCGCGCTACCTGGTGGTGGAGATCGACCATTCCAACCCCTATTACGACGATAGCTACGCGGTGAACTCGGCCAATCTCGGCCCCTACGGCGACGCCATCACCTACGAGTTCGTCCCTGAGCTGGAGCGGCGCTACCGCGGGCTGGGTGCCGGCTGGGCGCGCTTCCTCTACGGCGGGTCGACCGGCGGGTGGGAAGCGCTGGGGGTGCAGGTGAAATATCCGGACGAATATAACGGCGCGTTCGCCGCCTGCCCGGACCCGATCGACTTCCGCCAGACCATGACGGTCGACATCTACAAAGACGCCAACGCGTACCGCTACGAGGGGCCGTTCGGTAGCGTGGAGCATCCCGGCAAGCGCGACTGGCTGGACCACGTCCCCTACACCATCGAGCAGGAGAACCGGCTGGAACTGGTGCTGGGCGACAAGTCGCGCTCGGGCGGCCAGTGGGACATATGGGAGGCCGTCTACTCGCCCCAGGGCCAGGACGGCTATCCAAAGCGCATCTGGGACAAGCGCACGGGCGTCATCGACAGGTCGGTGGCCGAACACTGGCGCGAGAACTACGACCTGCGCCACATCCTCCAGCGCGACTGGAAGACGCTGGCTCCCAAGCTCCAGGGCAAGATCCACATCTACGTCGGCGACATGGACAATTTCTACCTCAACAACGCCGTCTACCTGATGGAGGATTTCCTGAAGACGGCCAAGCCCGCCTATGGCGGCGAGGTGGATTACGGCGACCGGCGTGAGCATTGCTGGAACGGCGACCATGCCACGTCGAACGCCATCGGACGCCTGCGCTACAACAGCTTCTACTTGCCCAAGATCCTGAAGCGGATCGAGGCGGCGGCGCCCAAGGGCGCCGACCTGACTAGCTGGCGATACTGAGAAACTGACGACGGCCCACAAGGGCCGCGCACCACCGGAGGAACAGGTGCCCGCCCGCGGGGGGCGGCGCGCCGACGACGACGCGCGCGTGCGCACCGCGAACGGCGGGCGGACGAGCGAAAAGGGAGACAACGGACGTGAACAAGAGGCATCGCTCGACCCTGCTGGCCACCACCGTCACGATGGGAATGCTCGCCGTCCCCGCCGCCGCACAGGAAGCGCCCGTCGCGGCGCCAGCCCAGGCACCCGCCGCGGACCCCGCCCAGGCCGAGGCGGAAGCGGAGGGCGAGGCCATCGTCGTCACCGGCTCGCGCATCCGTTCGGCCAACGCGACCAGCATCAGCCCCGTGATCCAGGTGACGGGCGAAGAGTTCGTGACGCGCGGCGCCACGCGCAGCGAGGACCTGGTGAACCAGCTGCCCCAGGTGTTCGCCGCCCAGGGCTCCGCCAACTCCAACGAGGCGACCGGCACGGCCCAGGTCGACCTGCGCGGCCTGACCCCGGTGCGCACGCTGGTGCTGGTGAACGGCAAGCGCCTGCCCTACGGCAGCCCCAAGTCGGTGCCGTCCGATCTGAACCAGGTGCCCGCCGCCCTGGTCCGCAATGTCGAGGTGCTGACGGGCGGCGCGTCGGCCGTCTACGGGTCGGACGCCATCGCGGGCGTGGTCAACTTTAACCTCCTGGACAATTTCGAGGGGGTGAAGCTCAACGCGGGCCTCAGCATCTATCAGCATTCCAACGGCAATGACGGCTTCCGCGACCTGCTCGACGCCAACGACCGCGTGGTGCCGGGCGCCTATCCCAAGCCCGACACGTCGGTGTGGAACGGCTTCACCCAGGACTATTCGGCGGTGCTGGGCACCAACATGGCCGACGGGCGCGGCAACATCACCGCCTACGCCACCTACCGCAAGATCCGCCCCATCCTGCAGGCGGACTACGACTACAGCGCCTGCGCGCTGGGCACGACGGGCAACGGGGGCGACACCTATTCGTGCAGCGGGTCGGGCTTCAACGACCCGGCCAACATCGCCAACACCGGCGCGGTGGCGAACGTGCCCACCCAGTTCCGCGTGGACAACGGCCAGTTCGTGGCCGGGCGGCGCACCTATAACTTCGCGCCGGCCAACTATTATCAGCGCCCCGACGAACGCTACACGCTGGGCGCCATCGGGCATATCGAGCTGAGCGAGCGGGTCGTCCCCTATTTCGAGCTCAGCTACATGAACGACCGCTCGACGGCTCAGATCGCGCCGGGCACGGTGTCGGGCGGCGTGCTGGGCAGCGGCGGCGGGCTCAACTGCGACAACGCGCTGCTCAGCGCGCAGCAGCGCCAGTTCGTGTGCGGCGCGGCGGGCCTTTCCACGGCGGGCAACTACAACGCCGCCGGCGCTTATGTCGGCCCCGCGGCGATCGCGCCCGGCATCCTGATCAGCCGCCGCAACGTGGAGGGCGGCGCGCGCCGGGACGACATCCGCCATTCCACCTTCCGGCTGGTGGGCGGCGTGCGCGGCCAGCTCGACCCGGCCTTCAGCTACGACGTGTACGGCAGCTACGCGCGCGTCGACTATCGCAGCCGCTTCACCGGCGACGCCAACGTCCAGCGCGTGGCCAACGCGCTGAACGCAGTGATCGACCGGCGCGCGGGATCGGCCACCTTCGGCCAGGCGGTGTGCGCGATCAACGCGGACGCGGTGTCGACCAACGACAACCCCAACTGCGCGCCGCTGGACTATTTCAGCGGACGGCCCGCCAGCGCGGCGGCGGTCGGCTACATCGCCGAGTCCAAGAGCATCGTGGGCGACACGGGTCTGACCAACATCGTCGCCTCGCTGAACGGCGACCTGGGCAAGTACGGCGCGATCCTGCCCTGGGCGAACAACGGCATCGGCGTGGCGCTGGGCGTGGAGTACCGCAAGAACACGCTCGAGCTGCTGCCGGACGAGGTGTACCAGAACTCGGTCTCGCCCGAGTTCCCGATCAGCGGCTCCACCACCGCCAAAGAGGTGTTCGGCGAGCTGAACGTGCCGCTGGTGGAGGCGCGGCCCTTCTTCAATCTGCTGTCGTTCGAGGGCGCGTACCGCTATTCGGACTATGACACGGGCTTCAAGACCCACACCTACAAGCTGGGGCTGAACTGGGCGCCGGTGCGCGCCGCGCGCTTGCGCGGCAGCTACCAGCGCGCGGTGCGCGCGCCTAACGTGGTGGAGCTCTTCTCCTCCCAGTCGCTGTTCGAGGTCGAGCTGACCGAGCTGGCGAACGGCCTATACGACCCCTGCGCGGGCGACCGGCCCTTCGCTTCCGCGGAACAATGCGCGCGCACCGGGGTCACGGCGGCGCAGTACGGGCGGATCATCGACAACCCGGCCGGCCAGTTCAACTCGCTGATCGGCGGCAACCCCGACCTCGACCCGGAAAAGGCCGACACCTGGTCGGCGGGCATCGTGCTGGAACCCGCCTTCGTGCCGCGCCTGTCGCTGTCGGTCGACTATTTCGACATCCGGGTGAAGGACCTGGTGGGCAGCGTGAACCCCAATCTGGCGCTCACCAACTGCCTGTCGTCGGGCGACGCCTTCTTTTGCGGGCTCATCAACCGGGGGGCCGGCGGCACGCTGTTCCTGAACGACACGGGCTTCTTCCGGCGCTTCAACGTCAACACCGGCTCGCTCAGCACGCGCGGGCTCGACGTGGCGCTGGACTATCGCGTGCCGACCGCCCGGCTGGGCAGCTTCGCGGTCAACTTCGCGGGCACTTATCTGGCCGAGTACGAGACGGTGCCGCTGCCCGGCTCGCCCGCCAGCGACGTGTACGACTGCCAGGGCCTGTACGGCGGCCTGTGCGGGCGGCCGCGGCCCGAGTGGCGGCACCGGATGCTGACCACCTGGAACACGCCGGGCGGCGTCGGCGTCAACCTGACGTGGCGCTACGTCTCGGCGGTGAAGATCGCGCAGACCAGCGACCAGCCGGCGCTGACGGGCAGCTTTGCGGCACTGAACGAGCGGCTGAACAGCCGCAGCTACTTCGACCTGGCCTTCACCTTCGACGCCAAGGAGAACATCCGCTTCACGCTGGGCATGAACAACCTCCTGGACAAGCAGCCGCCGCTGACCACCACGGCGGCGATCGAGGACGGCGGCAACGGCAACACCTATCCGCAGTTCTACGACGCCACGGGGCGCTACCTGTTCACCAGCGCGTCCTTGCGCTTCTGACGACCGATGGCGGGCGGGGGATCGCGCCCCGCCTGCCGGACAAACGGGGGACACGACATGTTGCGCACCGCTCTCGCCCTTCTTCTCGCATCGGCCGCGCCCGCCGCTGCCGCCGCCCAGACTACCCCCGCGCCCGCGCCGGCGCCCACCGACGCGGACCGCGCGGCGGCGCTGGACCTGTTGAAGCAGCTGGTGGCGATCCCCACCGCCAAGGGGCGCGGCCGCGTGCCGGAGCTGGTGGACGTGCTCGCCGCGCGCCTGACCGCCGCGGGCTTCGCGCCCGACGACATCGTGCGCCGGCCGATCACGGTGGACGGCGAGCGCACCACGGGGCTGATCGTGCGGTATCGCGGGCGCGACGCGGGCGCGCGGCCGGTGGCGCTGCTCGCGCACATGGACGTGGTGGACGCGGTAACCGCCAACTGGGCCACCGACCCCTATCGCCCGGTGGAGAAGGACGGCTACCTCTACGGCCGGGGCACGCAGGACAACAAGTTCGGCGTGGCGGTGCTGGCGGAAACGTTCGCGCGGCTGAAGCGCGCGGGGTGGCAGCCGCGGCGCGACCTGCTGCTCGCCTTCTCCGGCGACGAGGAGACGGGGATGCTCTCCACGCGCGCCGTCATCGCGCACCCCTGGGTCGCGCGCGCCGAGTATGCGCTCAATTCGGACGCGGGCGGCGGTTCGGTGACGCCGGACGGTCGGCCCGTCGCCTTCGGGATGCAGTCGGCCGAGAAGACCAACGCCACCTTCGCCGTCACCGTGAAGAACCGCGGCGGCCACAGCTCGGTCCCGCGCCAGGACAACGCGGTCTACGAACTGGCCCGCGCCCTGGTCCGGATCGAGGCGATGCGCTTTCCCGTCCAGCTGAACAGCGTCACGCGCGGCATGGTGGAGCGGATGGCCGCCGAGCGCGGCGGCAAGCTGGGCCGTGCGCTGACCACATTGTCGCGCGCGCCGGGCGACGCAACCGCGCTGGCCGTGGTCCGCCGCCACCCGGACGCGTCCAACATCCTGTGGACCACCTGCGTCGCCACCATGCTGGCCGCCGGCAACGCCCCCAACGCGCTGGCGCAGGACGCGACCGCCACGGTGAACTGCCGCATCCTGCCGGGCACGCCCGCCGAGGCCGTCCGGCGGCGGATCGCGGAGGCGGCCGGGCCGGGCGTCGCCGTATCGCTGACGGGCGAGGCGGTGGAGAGCCCCGTGTCCGAGCCGCGCGCGGACGTCACCGCCCTGCTCCAGGCCGGGCTCTCCGCCACCTATCCCGGCGCGGTGCTGCGCCCGGTCATGTCGTCGGGCGGCACGGAGGGGCGCGAGTATCGCCGCGCGGGCATCCCCACCTGGGGTGCCGGCAGCCTGGGGCTGCCGCCCGGGGACTCGCGGGCGCACGGCACCGACGAGCGCATACCCCTGCGCGCCTTCGCGCGGGAACTGGATTACTGGGACGCGGTGCTGCGGCGCATCGACTGAGGCGGCAACGTAACCGCATATGGTGGATCCACCACGCTCCGCGATGATCCCGTCAGTTGGTCGTGACAATTCACCATCATCCCGACCCGACGCGCCCGGAGACGCCTTCGCTTCAGGCGTCCGACACCGCCGGGGCGTCCGCTACTTCCGTGTCGTAGCAAGCCGGAACGCCGCCGGTGCCGTGGCGCAGCGGACTGCCGACGCGTTCACGGGCGTGCCCCGACGCCGCAACCGCAGCATGTCGAGCCACGCCGCCCCCGGTGCGCCGTTCCGCCGATGGATCCGCGACGGTCCGCACCGGCGATCCGACGCTGGCGGACGTGGGTTCGAGCGCGGTCGGCCCCATGTCATGGCCGGCGTGACCTCCGCTGCGGAAGCATCGCGAGACGCCGAGCCCTATCCCCGCGTGTCCGTCATCAGCGCGTGTCGGCCGGTCCGGGGAGGATCGGGCAAACAAGCCGCCGCCGCCGTCCGGGAAGCGGGCGCTCCACAGCCGGATGCCGCCCCACCCCGCGCGGCCGGCGACCCGCGGTGGTGCCGGCGGACGACGCCCATCACGTGCGCGACGCGCTGCCCGCGGCGGGGGACAGCGCGGGGCGGCACCGTTTCGCGGCGGATACGCCGGCCAGCTACGCCGGACGGGCGTTACCCGAGCCCCCTCAAGCGCGGGTGAGCGGCGCGCGGGTCGGGCCGGCGGCGACGCGGAAGCCGTTGGTCGGGCGGCGGGCGGCGGATCGCTCGCGCACGGTCGCCACGGCGACGAAGTCCGCCCGCGCCTCCCCCGGCGTCAGCGTCAGGAGCGTGTAGCCCTTGGCGTCCTGGTCGCAGAAGACCACCTCCCGGTTCTGGTCGGCCAGCACGGCGCCCAGGCCGGGCAGCAGCGAGCCGTAGGACGGGCTGGTGATCGCGGTGCAGCCGAACTCGGTCGCCGCCAGCCGCCCCCCTTCGTCGTACAGGTCGTTGGCCCAGGCCGCGTGGCTGTCCCCCGCCAGCACCAGCGGGTGCGACCCCGCGCGCGCGAAGGCGGCGTAGAGCCGCTCGCGCGCGGCCGGATAGCCGTCCCAGCTGTCGAAGTTGAAGGGAAGCCCGGCGCGGTAGCTCCGCATCGCGCCCGCCAGCCGGTCGCGCCACTGGGCCGGCATCGCGGCCATCCGCGCGGCATAGGCCTTCGCGCCCATCGCGCGCTCCAGGTCGGGCCCGGCCACGCGCGCCATTACCACCTGATTGCCCAGCAGCTGCCACGGCTTGCCCGCGCGCACGGACGCCGCCAGCACCCCCTCCAGCCACTTCTGCTGCGCGGCACCCAGCAGCTCGCGGTCGGGCCTGGCGCGCTCGGCCAGCATGGCGGCGTACTCGTCGGGCGCCGGCGCCGCCCCCTTGGCCGCCACCTGGCGGTCGCGCGCCAGGAGCCGCGTCTCCACCATGGCGAGCGTCGCCAGGTCGCCGAACTCGAAGCCGCGGTTGATCGCCTCCCATGAGGTGCCGGGCGCGGGATCGCGGATCGGCATCCACTCGAAATAGGCCCGGAGCGCCGCCGCCTTGCGCGCCGCCCAGGTTCCCTCGGTCGCGGGGTCGTGGTTCTCCGCGCCGCCGATCCAGCTGTCGTTGGCGGTCTCGTGGTCGTCCCAGACGCAGATGAACGCAGCGCGCGCGTGCGCGGCCTGCATGTCCGGGTCGGCCTTCACCTGCGCGTGGCGGCGGCGATAATCGGCCAGCGTTACCGTCTCGTGCGGCGGGTCGGGGAGCCGGCCCAGCGCCCGGCCGACATCCGCGCCATAGCCGTCCGCGCCGTACTCGTAGATATAGTCGCCCAGGTGCAGCACCACGTCCAGCTCGGCCAAGCCGGCCATGTCGGCATAGGCGTTGAAGTAGCCGCCGGGATAGAGCTGGCAGGAGGCGACGGCCAGCACCAGCCAGTCCGTCCGCCCCACCGGCAGCGTGCGGAACCGCCCGGCGGGCGACGCGGCGCCGTCCGGCCCGACGAAGCGGTAATGATATTCGCGGCCGGGCCTCAACCCGTCCACCACCGCCTTGGCCGTGTGGTCGGCGGCCGCGCGCGCGACGACGCGGCCACGGCGAACGGGCGCGCCGCCGGGCGTCTCCGCCACTTCCCAGCCGAGCGGCACGTCGGCCTCCGCGTCGGCGGCGTCCACCGTGGCGCGCGTCCACAGCACCGCGCCGTCGGCGGCGGGATCGCCGCTGGCGACGCCGTGGCGGAACGCGGCGGCCCGCGCCTCGCGCGCGGGCGCGGCCCCGGCGGCCATCGCGGCGCCCCCGCCGCCCAGCAGCGTCAGCGCGCTTCTGCGGTTCAACGTCATCGCCCCTCTCCTCAGTAGCGCGCGGTGAGCTGCGCGCCGTAGAAGCGCGGCTCGGCCGGGATGAAGGTCGGCAGGCCGAAGCCGCCGCCCGTGTTGCCCGCGTCCAGCAGGTATCGCTTGTTCGTGGCGTTGCGCAGGAAGCCCGCCAGCTCGAACCGCTGGCCCAACTTCACGCCCGCGCGCGCGTTCACCAGGAACACCGGCCGCTGCGAGATCGCCGGATTGTTCGGCAGCTCGAAGAAGATGCGGCTGCGATAGGTGGCGCTCGGCGTCGCGAACAGCGCCAAGTCGCCGCCCAGCGGCACGTCGAGCGTGAGCCCACCCGCCGCCTGCCACTCGGGCTGGAGGCGGAAGCGCGCGCCCGAGAAGGCGGGGGCGAAGCTGTTGTCCCGGTCGATCCCGCCGTCGATCCAGCCGACATTGCCGAACAGGTTGACCCAGCGCGCGGGCCGCACGTTCAGCTCGGCCTCGACCCCTAAGTTGCTGGCGGTGCCGGCGCTCTGCGTGCGCGCCACGCCGTCGGCGCCCACCACGCTCACCTGGAAGCCGTCGTACTTCTGGTAGAAGACGCCCAGCGTGCCCGACACCGGGCCCCCGCCCGCCTTCAGCCCGCCCTCGTAGTTCCAGACATTCTCCTCCGGGATGAACTGGCGGTTGGCCACGCCCGCGCCGCCCACGCGCGCGGCGTTCAGCTGCACGATGGGCGAGCGGCGGCCCTTGGACACGGTGCCGAAGACGTTCACCCGGTCGGTCAGCCGGAACAGCGCGTTGAAGCGCGGCAGCACGGCGGAATAGCTGCGCCCCGCCTCGAACGTGCGGCCGCCCGTATCCACCTGCGTCGCGATCAGCGCGAAGGCGGTGGGGTTCAGCACGGGCCGCGGCACGCGCGCGAAGAAGGTGGAGCGGCGCTGCTCGATCAGCACGCGCGCGCCCGCGGTCAGCTCGATCCGCGGCACGGGCACGAACGTCGCGTCGGCGAACACCGAGTAGGCGTCGTTGCGCCCCCCGTTCTCGAACACCGATTGGTAGGGCACCTGGCTCAGCCGGCCGCCCGTCAGCCGTGAGGTGACGGTCGCGGCCGGCACCGTGCCGTCCGCCGCGACGCACGCCAGCCCCGGCACCACCCGCCCCGCGCACTGGAGGAACGTCCCCTCCTCCGACGAGAAGGGCACGTTCTGGATGCCGCGTTCCAGGAACACGTTCCAGCCGAACGAGGCGCGCCACATGGGGTCGGCATAGCTGAACCTTCCCTCGTGGCTCGCCTGCTTGCCCTTCGCCAGTTCGGCGAACTCCAGGAACCAAGCGGCCGAGCCGTCGGCGTCGAACACCTCCAGGCTGTCGAACTGGCGATAGCCGTTGACGGTGGTGAAGGTGAGCTGCGGCGTGATCTCGTACTGGATCGTGACGTTGGCGTCGTACACGTCGCGGTTCAGCCCCAGGCCGGGCAGGCCCAGCACGGCCTGCGACACCGGCGAACCGCCCAGATTGACGGCGCCGAACGGGTCGCCCGGCGGCAGCGCGCGGCTGACGAAGGGCGTGCCGCCGTTCCGCTGCCGGTCGTACGTGCCGACCAGGTCCAGCGTCATCCGCTCGTCCGGGCGATAGCGGACGGACGCGCGCACCCCCAGCTGATCCTGCTCGTACAGTCCGCGATACTGGTTCGCCGCCAGGTTGCGGACGTAGCCGTCGCGCGTCTTCCACTCGAACGCCACGCGGCCCGCCAGCGTCTCGTTCCCTGCGTTGACGAAGCCCGACAGCACCGTCGCGTCGTAATTGCCGTAGCCCGCCGTCACCGCGCCCGAGAAGCCCGGCCGGGGCTTGGCCGACACCAGCGACACCGCGCCCACCGCCGAGGCGGTGCCGAACAGCGTCGCCTGCGGCCCCTTCACCACCTCCACGCGCTCCAGGTCATAGATCGCCTGGTACGCGCCGCGCGAGCGTGAGATGTCCACGCCGTTGTAGTAGAGCGTGACGCGCGCGCCCTGCTGCGCCGATCCGCTGTCCGACGTGATGCCGCGGATCACGATGCCGGGGTTGTTCGCGCTCTGCTCCTGGATGTTCAGGCCGGGAACGTAGGAGGACAGTTCGTCCAGGTCGCCGACCCCCAGCTGCGCGATGCGCTCGCCCGTCACGGCCGAGATGGTGATGGGCACGTCCACCGCGCGCTGCTCGATCTTCTGCGCCGTGACCACCACGTCCTCCCCCCCGATGTCGGGATTCGGGACGTCGCGCTCGGCCGGCCCGGCGGCGGGGTCCTGGACGGACGCCTGCGCCAGCACCGGCGCAGAGGCGAGCAGGGCGGCGCCGGCCAGCAGCCGAGCCAGCGTGTTCCCGATAATCATGTCGTCCCCCCGTGTCGTCGGGAGGCCCTCTGGCGACGATGTGTGACAGCGCGACGTGACGGACGTTACGGGATTGTGATGCTCGGCGCGCGCCGGGACGGGATGACTTGAAACGTTAACGCGGCGGTAACCGGGCCGTAGCGCCGCCGGCCTAGCCCGCCCTCGGACAGGGAGGCGGACGATGAAGCGCAGGCTCGTGCTCGGGGCATTCACGACGGTCTTGGCGCTGGCGCCCGCCGGCGCGCAGGCGGCCGTCCGCGTCACGGAATTCGTGTACCAGGGCGCCGGCGCCGGCGCGCGCGAGTTCATCGAGCTGACCAACATCGCGGACGCGGACGCCGACGTGAGCGCGTGGAGCTACAACGACGACAATCCAAACAATCCGGTCAATTTCGGCGCGGCGTTCGGCACGCTCCGGGCCAATGAGTCGGTGATCCTGACCGAGATGACGGTAGACGCGTTCCGCGCCTACTGGAACCTGGCCGTGGACGTGCGGGTGTTCTCCATCGGCGGCAGCTCCAACCTGGGGGCGGCGGACACGATCAACATCTACAACAGCGCCGTCCAGTCCGCCGCGACTTTGGTGGACAGCGTCGGCTATTCCGGCACCACCGCGGGCGTGTCGCGCAACCGCCCCGACGTGGTCGGGCCAGTGGCCAACGGGCGGTTCGCCGATTCGGCCCCGGGCGACGCCTACGGCTCCGCCTATGCCGACGGCACTGCGGCGAGCGACCTCGGCAATCCGGGGCGCTACCCGTTCCGCGCGGGCGTCGCGCCCGCCCCGGTTCCCGAGCCCGCCACCTGGGGCCTGATGCTCGCGGGCCTGGGCGCGGTCGGCGCCGCGCTGCGCCGCCGCGGCCGTTCCGCCCTCGCCTGACGCCATTCAAGGAGAACATGATCGTGAAGCTCTTCCACGCCGGCCTGCTCGGCACCCTGGCCCTCGCCGCCGCGGTCCCCGCGCGCGCCGCCCTCGACCTCTCGACCTATTCGATGACGCTCCAGCGCGGCATCGACTTCGACGAGGCGTCCGGCGTCGCGTACAATTACGACCGCGACGTGCTGTTCGTGATCGACGACGAAGGCGACGACGCGGCGGAGTTCTCGCTCGCCGGCACCAAGCTGACCGCCGACCGCTTCCAGTCCAACTACCGCGACCTGGAAGGCGTCACCTATGTCGGTGGGGGGCGCTACGTCCTGGCGGACGAGCGGACGGAAACGCTGGCGCTGATCGGCGTGGAGTTCAGCGGCACGCGCGCGGGGCTGCCGTCCAACACCTATACCGGCACCAACCAGGCGCGGAAATACGCGATCAACGGCGGCGCCAACGTCGGCAACAACGGGCTGGAGGGCGTGGCGTTCGATCCGATCACCGGCACCTATTTCGGCGTCAAGCAGGGCGGCCTGGCCGCCGACGGCACCACAGTGGCGCAGCGCGTGTACCAGTCGCAGGTCACGTTCGGCACGCCCTCCACCGGCGTCACCACCCAGCCGTTCGACCCCGCCCCGCTCGGCCTGGGCACGCTGAGCGACGTGGCGGTGCTGGCGCAGAACCCGAACTTCGCGGGCACCGACTATTACGGCAACCTCCTGCTGCTCAGCGCGGACCCGTCGAGCCGGCGGCTGATCGAGGTGACGCGCACCGGCCAGCTGCTGAGCAGCCTCGACCTGTCCGCGCTTCAGATCCAGACCATCGAGGGCGTCACGCTGGACCGCGCGGGCAACATCTACCTGGTGGGCGAGACGGGCGGCGTCACGCCGGGCAGTACCGCCACCTCGGGGCTGGTGGTGCTGAGCCGCAGCGCCCAGTCCGCCGTGCCGGAGCCCGCGACCTGGACCCTGCTCCTCTCCGGCTTCGCGATGGTGGGCGCCGCCGTCCGGCGGCCCGGCCGGGCGCAGGCGCGGATGCGCGCGGCCGGGCGCTGACGCGCACCCGGCGGCGGCGTCGGGGGTCCGGCGCCGCTACTGCGCCGGCGGCAGGCCCGACGATCCGCGGCGCAGCGCGTAGTGCAGCCGATAGTCTCCGCCCTCGAACTCGAAGCGGAGCGAGCCGGTATCGTCCAGCCTGGTGGACGGCAGGGCGGGGAAGGACAGCACCGGTGAGGGATCGTTGGGCGAGCCGTCGTCCCATTCGTGCAGCTGCGCCGTGACGGGGCCGAGCGCGCGCAGCGTCTGGCCGAAACCCTTCTGCGGATCGGCGTAGCTGTTGCAGTCGAAGTTGCTGTAGCCGCCGGCGGGCGTCTTGCGCACCTTGCCGTCGACGGTCAGCGTCAGGCTGATCTCGTCCTCGCCCGCCTCGTTGCCGGCGAAACCGTTGGTCTCGTCCTCGCACACCAGCCGCGTCACCTGGACCACCCGCAGGTCGGTATTCCAGCCCGCGGTCACGGTGGCGGCCTTGGTCTTGTCCGCGTCGCGCGCGATCCGCAGCAGCATCTTGCGCGTGCCGGGCAGCTTCAGCGACAGCAGGTGCCCGCGCCCCGAGATGAACGCGGCGGCGGTGGGGATCACCGTGTTCGGCTGGGCCGCGTCGCGCAGCGACACGTCGTACCCCTTGGGCGCGCGCGCGAAGATCGCCAGTTCCTGCGCCGCGCCGCTGTCGGCCGCCTCCGTCACGTCGATGCGGAACCACGCGGCGTCCTGCGCGCCCAGCGGCTGCGACGCGCCGAAGCCCGCGTCCTGGCTTGTGCCGGGCAGCAGGTAGCACGGGCTCTCCGCCGAAAAGCAGGTGCGCCGCTGGAACCAGATGTCGTAGTTGCCTTTGAACGTGCGCGCGGTGCCCGACGCGCGGACGAACACGTCGTCGGGCACCGACCAGGTGGTGACGCCGCGCGGCACGTTGCGCTCCACGGGCTCGATGGGCAGGGCCATGTCGGCGGCGTCGTACAGGCGGGTCACGACGTTCGCGTTGGGCACCACCACGTCCACGGTCGCGGCGCCCTTGGGCAGGCGGAACCACTGCATGGCGCCCGGAAAGGCGATCTGCGTCAGGTCGGTGCCCACGCCGTCCGCCGGCTGGAACGGCTTGTCATAGGCCGGGCGCGCCGCGCCGCGCGGGTCGCAGAAGGGAAAGAACTTGTTCAGGTCGGACACGAGCGCCGAATGGTCGCTGCGCTCGGAGCGCAGCAGCACCCGGCTGTGCTGCACGCAATAGCCCTCCGCCACGTTCCCGCGCCGCGCGAGCAGATAGTCGAGCCGGTCGCCCTCGACCGGCGTCGCGCGCGGGTAGGTGGGACCCAGGTCGCGCTCGGACGCCTCGCGTGCCCAGCTGTCGGGCAGGTCCGCGCCCGGAAAGGCCGAGGTGACGAAGCGCTTGCTCCATTCGGCGTCCGCGGCCTGACCGGGCGGCGGGGGCAGCAGCGCGCCGCGCCCCTGGACGTTCAGGTCGCCCAGCACGAACACCCGGTTCATCGGGTTGGGCGCGGGGTCGGCGGGGTCGATCACCGCCCGGGCGACGAAGCGGCGCACCTGCGCGAACTGGGCGTCGCGCGCGGCCACGGCACCGCTGTCCGCATCGGCCTGCATGTGCGTGAAGACCAGGTAGGCCTGCGCCCGCTGGCCCCCGACCGTCTGCTCCACGCGCACCGCCGCCACGCCCTTGGCCGCCAGCCGGTCCACGCCCGACGCCTGGGGATAGGTGAGCGCACGGACGAACGGCACGGTGCCCGTCACCCCGCCCGGCGGCGTGGGCGTGGCCGTGCCCATGTTCAGGAACTTCACGCCCGGTTTGGCGAACAGCATCAGCCCGCTGTCCTCGCCTTCCCATCCGGGGATGGCGGCGGCGGGCATCCCGAGCTTCGCCAGCTCGTCCGCGCCGGGCAGCGGATAGCCCGCGTCCACGCGCGACACGTAGTTGGGAAAGGTCCCCGACAGGCGCTGGACCAGCCGCGCCTTGGCGCTCTCGTCCCACACCTCGTTCAGCGCGATCACGTCCACGTCGTCCTTCAGCGACAGGATGGCGTCGGCGATCTTGTCGGCCTGGTCCTGAATCTTCTCCGGCGTCAGCGCGCCGCTCAGCGACGTGCTGGTGACGAGGCAGTCCACCGAGGCAGGCACGTCCCAGGCCTGGGGCAGGCAGCGGAACACGTTGGAAAGCAGATAGGTGTTCCAGGTGGCGACGCGCAGGCTGCCCTCCTCGCGCGCGGCGGCCGGCATCGCCGGACCGGCGATCAGCCCGGCCCCCAGGCCGGCGCGCAGCGCCGCCCCCGCGACGCGCTTCTTCCATCCCCGTGCCGTCCGCCCCATCGTTCCTGCCCCCTGTTGCCCGGCGTTTCCCCCGCCGGGGCGCGTCAGATCTTGTTCACCGTCACCGCGATCACGTGGCGGTCGTTCACCGGGTCCAGCGGCCGCGCCACCGGGTCCTGCATCAGGTCGAAGGCCTGGACGACCAGCTGGTTGGCCACGGCCAGCACCGCGTCGGGCACCACGGCCACCACCACCACCTCCACCGACGCCAGCGCCGGGCAGGCGAAGGGCGCCATGGCGAACAATCGCATCCCGCCCGGATACTGCCACGATCCCCCGCCGTAGATCTCCACCATGCCCAGCGACGCGGGCACCGTGCCCAGGTTCGTCACGGTGGTGCGGAATCGGTAGCGTCGGCCGGGCTGTGGCGTGGTGCAGGCGACGCCGGGCACGTCCACGTCCTCGAACCGGAAGGCGTAGGTATCCGCGCCGCCCGTTGCGGGGCGCGCGCCCGCGTCGTCGGGTCCGCGGCGCAGCACCAGAAACGGGGTCGCCGGCTCGCGCACCGTCGGCGGCGCGGTCCCGCGCCGCCGACGCGCGGCGGCCGCCTCCACGGCGGCGGGAAAGGGGGAGACGGGCCGGGCCGGCCGGACGCGCAGCCGCATCCGGACGCGTTCGGTCAGCAGCGATCGCCCGCGCGGCGGCAGCGTCACGGGATCACCCACGCCGCGACGTCGACCGCCGCCTCGCCGTTGTCGACGCGCAGCTTCCCGCCCGTCAGCCGCCAGGCGGGAAAGCCGCCGCCCCGGTCCCCGTCCAGATTATAGTCGGGCAGCACGAAGCCGCCCCCCTCGACGCTCGACGCGCCCTTGGCCAGCCGCCCCAGCATGGTGTTCAACCCCTTTCGGCAATTGGGCACGATGCCCCCGAAGTCGAGCCCGGCCGGCGGCGCGAAGCTCTGCCGCCCGCCGGTGTCGGGCCCGTTCGCCGGCACCGCCTGCGCCTTGGCCGAGAACATGTCGCTGGCGTCGTTCGCCGCCGGCTGCGCCCAGAACAGTTCGAACAGGGGGTTGGCGGTGACGGGCTGGTGGACGGTCACGGCCGCGATGGCGGGCCGCTCGATCCCGGTCGGCTGGTCGGCCAGCGGGTGCAGCGCGGGCTCGATGCCGCAGAAGAGCTGGTCCTGCGACCAGGGGGTCGTGATCGCGCCGGGTTTGGGAAAGGGCGGGAAGTCCGGCGCCTCGCGACGCTCCATCACGGGATAGGCGCGGCGCCGCCCGGCGACGTTGCCGCCGGCCGCGTCCGCGCCCGCCCGCCACAGCTGGGGAAAGGCGTCGGCCGTGTCGTCGGCGGGCTGGGCGTAGGCGCGCATCTCCAACATCCGGCGGACGGCGTGATAGGCCTGGCGCAGGCCGCTCTGGATCACCCAGATCGCCAGCTGCACCACCTGGCGGTTCAGGTTCTTG
>Ga0325400_1000250_pt1 | contig 36724 bp, 33 predicted proteins | sample PopdelMetagenome_2_FD_205662 | JGI IMG/M metagenome (GOLD analysis project Ga0325400, IMG submission 205662) | Populus deltoides microbial communities from Bellville, Georgia, United States - Xylem-PdKOR-R1 | ecosystem: Host-associated > Plants > Phyllosphere > Stem > Wood/Secondary xylem...
CGCGCGCCAGGGGCGGGCGCGGTTGCTCTGGGGCCTGCGCGGCCTGAAGGCAGTGCCCGACTTGGTGATCGTGGAGTTGGGGGCCAACGACATGCTTCGCGGCCTGCCCCCTCAGCAAGCGGAGGCGGAACTGGACCGCATCCTGGTCGAACTGCGCCGACGCCGGATACCGGTTCTGCTGACGGGGATGCGCGCGGCGCCGAATCTAGGGGCGGATTATGCGCGCGCGTTCGAGGGCATGTATCCCCGGCTGGCCCGGAAACACGACGTGCCGCTCTACCCGTTCTTCCTCGACGGGTCGGCGGGCGACCGGCGGCTGACGCAGGGGGACGGGCTGCATCCCAACGCGCGCGGGGTGGCGGCGATCGTCGGGCGAATGCTGCCCGCCGTGCGCGCCGCCCTCAGACGGCGACCGGCGCGCTGATCGCAGGGTGGGGGTCGTAGCCCTCGACCGCGAAATCATCGATCCGATATTCGAACAGCGTGGCCGGCCGGCGCGCGATCACCAGGCGCGGAAACGGTCGCGGCGCGCGCGACAGCTGCTCGGCGACTAGATGCCCGTGGTTGAGGTAGACGTGCGCGTCGCCGCCGTTCCACACCAGCTCGCCGGCCCGGAGGTCGCATTGCTGCGCCAGCATCCGCGTGAGCAGCGCGGCCGAGAAAATATTGAACGCGAACCCGAGCCCCAGGTCGCACGACCGTTGCCACAGCATTCCCGACAGCCGGCCGCCGGCGACGTGGAACTGATAGGTCATGTGGCACGGCGGCAACGCCATGCCCGGCAGCTCGGCGACGTTCCAGCCGGTGAACAGCAACCGACGCGAGGTCGGGTTAGTGCGGATCGCGTCGACCAGCTCGGCCAGCTGATTGACGCCGCGCGGGCGGCGGCGGAACAGCCCGTCGCCCGCAGGCTCGTAGACCGGCCAGTCGACCCATTGCTTGCCGTATACGGGGCCCAAGTCGCCCCATTCGGTCGCGAAGGCGTCGTCGGCCAGAATGCGTTCCTCGAACGCGTCACGCCCGATTGCCTCGCCCGTCGCCCGAGCGTAGCGGTCGAGCGGCCAGTCGGTCCAGATGTGCACGCCCTGCGCCACCAGCGCCCGGATGTTGGTGTCGCCGGTCAGGAACCACAGCATCTCGCGCGCAGCCGTCTTCCACGCGACGCGCTTGGTGGTCAGCAGCGGCACGACGTCGTCGCCTAAATCGAAACGCATGGTCGGGCCGAACAGCGAGCGCGTACCCACCCCGGTTCGGTCACGCCGCTCGTCCCCTTGTTCCCAAGTCCGGCGCAACAGGTCGAGATACTGGCGTTCGGGGTGGTAGGCGCTCAAGCGGGCGACATCCGGCACGCGCGGATCGCACTAGGTTGCGGCCGCGGCCCCTTGGGACGAAAAGCGGCGAGATAGCCGCCCGCGGACGGCATGTCGGCGGTATAGACGCGGACGTACCCCACCGCCGCGAACTCGCATTGCAGAAGCTCGGGCGGGGTGCCGTGGTTCTGGGTTGGCCGATCGGCATCGACGACGATCACCAGCCCGTCCGGCTTCACCGACGGGCGCAGTCGCCACAGGAACTCGTAGGGCTGCGCGATCTCGTGGTACATGTGCACCATCAGCACGCGGTCGAATCCATTCTCCGGCAAGCGCGGATCGTCGGGAGTGCCGAGCCGGACCGAGACGTTGCGAAGCCGTTCGCGCGACACACGGTCGGCCAGCCGGTCGCGCACCTCGGGAAAGATGTCTTCGGCCAGCACGCGACCGTCCGGCCCGACGCGGTTGGACAGGCGGATGGTGTAATATCCCTCGCCCGCACCGATGTCCGCCACCGACATGCCGCGACGGATGTCGGCGCGCGCCATCACCGCGCCGGCCTCGTCCACCCGGTCGCGCGCTTCCTCGGTCGACCAGCGCGCCGATACGATAGAGGCGACGGGGCGGTCGGCGGTTGGGAACGGACCGGGCTTGCGCTCCACCTGCTTTATGAGCGGCTTGGCCCCGTCGCACGCGACCAGCAACGCGCATGTCAAGAGCGCACCCCGCCCGGCGACGGCGAGCCCGCGCATCAGTCCACGTCCTCCACTTGCGCGACTTCGCCCGTCACGCGCTGCGACAGGGCGGCGGCCATGAACGGGTCCAACGCGCCGTCCAGTACGTCGGACGGGCTGGTGGAGGTGACGCCGGTGCGCAGGTCCTTCACCATCTGGTACGGTTGCAGGACGTAGGACCGAATCTGGTGGCCCCAGCCGATGTCGGTCTTGGACGCGTTCTCGGCGTTGGCCACCTCCTCGCGCTTGCGCAGCTCATGTTCGTAGAGGCGCGCACGCAGCTGGTTGTACGCCTCCGCCTTGTTCTTGTGCTGCGACCGCTGGTTCTGGCACGCGACGACGATACCGGTGGGCAGGTGGGTGATGCGCACCGCGGAATCGGTGGTGTTGATGTGCTGGCCGCCGGCGCCCGACGCGCGATAGGTGTCGATGCGCAGGTCGGATTCGACGATCTCCACCTCGATCGAATCGTCCACCACCGGATACACCCAGACGCTGGCGAAGCTGGTCTGGCGGCGCGCGTTCGAGTCGAAAGGGCTGATGCGAACCAGCCGGTGCACGCCCGACTCGGTCTTGGCATAGCCATAGGCGTTCTCGCCCTTGAACAGCAGCGTGGCGGATTTGATGCCCGCCTGTTCGCCCGAATGATAGTCGACCAGCTCGACCTTGTAGCCGTGGCGCTCGGCCCAGCGCGAGTACATACGCTGCAGCATCTCGGCCCAGTCCTGGCTCTCGGTGCCGCCCGCGCCGGCGTTGATCTCGACATAGGTGTCGTTGGCATCGGCCTCGCCGGCCAGCAACGCCTTGACCTTGTCGGTCTGCGCGCGCGCGCTGAGGTCCGCCAGCGCGCGCGTGCCCTCGTCGGCCAGTTCGGCGTCGCCTTCGGCGTCGGCCAGCTCGATCAGCTCGACCGTGCCTTCCAGCTCGCTCTCGATGGCGCGGGTGGCGCCGATCGCCTCGTCCAAGCGACGACGCTCGCGCATCACCTCCTGCGCGGCCTTGGGGTCGTTCCAGAGCGACTGGTCCTCGACGCGAGCGTTCAGCTCATCCAGCCGCCGTAGCGCGCGGTCCCAGTCGAGAAAGCGGCGCAGCAGGGCCAGCGCGTCGTTGATGGTGTCGGCATGGGCCTGCGCTTCGGCGCGCATGATGGGTCCTCTCTAGGCTCGAACGGGGCGGCGCGGGTCCGCCGGTAGCGCTCTATATGGGGTCACGCGCTAGTAGATTCCGCCCTGGTCCTGCAAGAAGTCGCTGTCGGTCTTCGGCCGTGCCGCCTCGACCGGCTTCGATGCCGCCGGCGTCACGGCGGTGCGCCGGACGGCGCGGCGCGCCTCCGTCTCGGGCTTGAACGCTTCCCAGATCACTGCGGCGCGCGGATCGTCGTCGGTCGGCCAGGCGCCGTAGACGGGGCGGCCGGAGCGGCGGTCGATGCGGACGAGGCGGATGCCGGGAGGTGCGCGGAAGGGCAACTTTTCAAGCCCGTCATACGCCTTGAGCGCGAACTGCTTGAAGATGGGAGCAGCCACCGTGCCCCCCTCCGCCGCGCCCAGGTTACGGGGCGTGTCGTAGCCCAGATACAGCCCGCCGATGAACTGCGGCGCGCCGCCGACGAACCACACGTCGGTGGGGCCGGTGGTGGTGCCCGTCTTGCCGAACAGGGGCCGGTCCAGGTCGCGCAGCGTGGTGGCGGTGCCGCGCTGGATCACGCCCTCGGTGATGTGCACCATCTGGAACGCGGTCAGCGGATCGGTGAACTGGCGGCCGGGGCTGGGCGGGCGCGGCATGGCCCGGCCGTTCCAGCGCGCCATGTTGCACCCGTCGCACGCCCGCCACCGTTCGGGCCAGACCACGGCCCCGCGCCGGTCCTGGACGAAGTCGATCAGCGTCGGCTCGCGTCCGCGGCCGTTGTTGGCGAGCGCGGCGTAGGCGTTGGTCATCGCCAGCACGCTCGTCTCACCCGCCCCCAACGCGTAGGCGAGATAGGGCGGGTATCGGCCCAGCCCCATGCGCGCCATGGTCGCGGTCACGTTGCCCATCCCCACCTGGGCCGCGGCGCGCACCGTCATCAGGTTTCGCGACTGCTCGATACCCCAGCGCATCGTCTGCGGCCCGGCGGCGCGCATGTTGGCGAAGTTGCGAAAGCATTTGCGTCCCAGCTGGCCGCCCTGCTCGACGCAGAACGGGCCGTCGACGATGATGCTGGCGGGCGTCATCCCGTGTTCCAGCGCCGCCGAATAGACCACGGGCTTGATCGTCGACCCCGGCTGGCGCTGCGCCTGGGTGGCGCGGTTGAAGGCGTTGAGCCGCTGGTCGAACCCGCCCTGCATCGCCAGCACGCGGCCGGTGGCGGGTTCCTCGACGACGAAGCCGCCCGACACGCGGGGGACGGAGCGCAGCGCCCATTCGCTCCCCGCGGGCGCCACCGCCAGCACGTCGCCCACGGCGATCCGCCGGAACGCCGGCGTGGCGGTGCCGCGCGCCGGCACCTGCGCCGCCCAGGACGGCAACAGGCCCGTGCGCCCGTTCGCGAAACCCAGCCGCCACGCGTCGCCCTCGCGCGCGACCGCCACGCCCAGCCGCCAGTCGCGATAATCCAGCCCGACGCCCGCGTTGGCCAGCGCGCCCTGCCAGCCGGCGCCCCCTTCCCCCAGTTCCAGCCGGCGGACGGGGCCGGTCCAGCCGCGCCCGGACTCGAAGCGGACCAGGCCGTCGCGCAGGGCCTCGGCCGCGAAGTCCTGCAACCGCGCGTCCAGCGACGTCCGCACCCACAGCCCGCCCGAATAAACGCTGTTGGGTCCGTCGCGCGACGTTTCGCCGAACCGCCCGATCAGGCGGCGGCGCACTTCCTCTATGAAGTAACCGCCCCGCGTCTCGAACCGGGGGGTGCGGCGCGGCACGGTGCCCAGCGGCTCGGCGCTGGCCCGCGACGCCTGGGCCTGGGTTATGAAGCCGTTTCGCACCATCTCTCGCAGCACGTAGTCGCGCCGCGCCATCGCGCGATCGGGGTGGCGGACGGGGTCGTAGTTGCTTGGCCCCTTGGGCAGGATCGCCAGGTAGGCGGCCTCCGCCAGCGTCAGCTGGGGGAGTTCCTTGTCAAAATAGGCGTGGGCCGCCGCTTCGACGCCGAACGCGTTGCGACCCAGAGGTATCTGATTCAGATAGAGTTCGAGAATCTGCTCCTTGGTCAGCGTTTCCTCGACGCGGTACGCCAGCAGCGCCTCGCGCACCTTTCGCGTCGGCGAATAGGCGTTGCCGACCAGCAGGTTCTTGACCACCTGTTGCGTGATCGTGGAGCCGCCGCGCGCGCGCCGCCCGCTGCCGATCTTGGACGCGTAATCGACCACCGCGCCCGCCAGGCCGGGAAAGTCGACGCCGTGATGCTCGAAGAAGGTGCGGTCCTCGGCCGCCAGGAACGCCTTGACGACGATGGGCGGATATTCGGCATAGGCCAGCTCGATCCGCCGTTCGCGCGCGTAGCTCTGGACGGGCAGGCCGTCGGCGCCGCGGACGTTGGTGGGCAGCGGCGGCTCATAGGCCTTGAGCGCGTCGACGGACGGCAGGTCGCGCGCGAACACGAACCAGAACAGCCCGAGCCCGAGCGCCAGCAGCAGGGCACCGATGCCCGCGACACGAAGCGCGCGGCGCAGCCGGGGGCGGCCGGTGGCGGGGGGCACGGAAGCCATGCGCGCGCCCTAGCACGCGCGGCCCGCCCGCGTCAGCCGCCCTTACCGCGCCGCTCCCGCCGTCCGCCGCGCGAAGAACAGTTCCACCGCGCGCCGCACGCCGCGGGCGATCTTTTCACGGCCCTCCGTGCTGTTGAGCATCGCCGCTTCCTCCGGGTTGGAGACGTAGCCCGTCTCGAACAGCACGGACGGCATGTCGGGGGCGCGCAGCACCATCAGCGACGCCATGCGGTGGAACACGGATCGCACCGGGATCAGCGGCGTCACCTCGCGCCCCAGCATCCGCGCGAAGGCGGCGGACGCGTTCATGGTCTCGCGCTGCGTCAGGTCGATCAGGATCGAGTTCACGTCCGACCCCTGGCCGCTGAGGTCGACGCCGCCGATCACGTCGGCCTTGTTCTCGCGCTGGGCCAGCCGCGCCGCCTCGCGGTCGGACGCGACCTCGGACAGGGTATAGGCGGACGCGCCGCTGGCCCGGCCGGACCCGACGCTGTCGCAGTGGATCGACAGGAACAGGCCGGCGCGCAGCCGACGCGCGATCGCGAAACGCTCGCGCAGGATCAGGAACCGGTCGTCGTCGCGGGTCAGCGCCACGCGCACGCGTCCCGACGCCACCAGCGCGTCGCGGATGGCGCGCGCGATGCGCAGCGTGGCGTCCTTCTCGCGCAGGCCCCCCGCGCCGATCGCGCCGGGGTCGGCGCCGCCGTGGCCGGGATCGATCACCACCAGCGGCAGGCCGGCGGCCCCCGTCACCCTGGGCCGCGATGCCCGCCTGGGCGGCGGGATGGGCACCGACACCTTGGGGCTGGTGCGGGACGTGCGCAGCGGCAGAAAATCGGCGTCGGGCGCCCCGTCTCGCGCGGAGGCGGGCGACGGGGCCAGCGTGACGAACAGGGCAGGGGCCAGGAACGCGAACCGCACTTTATCGACGCCCTCCCCCACGCATGGCCCGGTTCTGCCACGCCCGAGCTTAACGGGCAATTTCATGCCAAGCGCCGGCCCCGCGACGAACGGTTGCGAAAGCCTGCGGGCGATGCTAGCCCTGTTGGCCGAGCCCGCACCCGTCCAGAGAACGGTCCGGCGGGGTTCGCAGCGTCCGACGCCCCTGGCGGCTTCGGACCTTCCAGGTTGAATCACCACCCATGACGCATCGTCCCCGCTCAACGCCCAGCACCGCCCGACCGGCGGCCGCGGGCGTTGCGGGAGCGCCGGAGGCATACGGACCCCGGCGGACGCGACGGGTCCATCCATACCGCGCCGGCACGGCCAGCGCCCCATATCGTCGCGCGCTGGCGCCGCCGCCGGGCGGCCCGCGCGCGTGGAGAGTTTTCGATGACCACCCGCATGTTGATCGACGCGCGCCACCGGGAAGAAACCCGCGTGGCGGTCGTCCAAGGTAACCGGATCGAGGAGTTCGACTTCGAGTCCGCCGAGCGCAAGCAGCTCAAGGGCAATATCTACCTCGCCAAGGTGACGCGCGTGGAGCCGTCGCTTCAGGCGGCGTTCGTGGATTACGGCGGCAACCGCCACGGCTTCCTGGCCTTTTCCGAAATCCACCCGGACTATTACCAGATCCCCAAGGAGGATCGCGACGCGTTGCTGGCCGAGGAGGCCGAGCACGCCGCCGAGGAAGCCGCCCTGCGCGCGGCCGAGGACGGCGACGACGCGGATCACGGCGACGACGAGGACGACGGCTTCGCGCCCGACCCCGCCGACGACGATGCCGAGGGGGAGGACGACGCCGCCGAGGAAGCCGCGCCGCGCCCGGGCCAGGACGATCAGGTGGAGGCGCTGCGCGCGCGTCGCCAGTCGCTGCGCCGCCGCTACAAAATCCAGGACGTGATCCGGCGCCGCCAGGTGCTGCTGGTCCAGGTCGTCAAGGAGGAGCGCGGCAACAAGGGTGCGGCACTCACCACCTATCTGTCGCTGGCCGGCCGTTATTGCGTGCTGATGCCCAACACCAGCCACGGCGGCGGCATCAGCCGCAAGATCTCGAACGGCGCCGACCGCAAGCGGTTGAAGTCGATCATGGCCGAGCTGGCGCTCCCTGCGTCGATGGGCTGCATCGTCCGCACCGCCGGGCTTCAGCGCACCAAGACCGAGATCAAGCGCGACTTCGACTATCTGGCCAGGCTTTGGGACGGCATCCGCGAGAATACGCTGACGTCGGCGGCGCCCGCGCTGATCTACGGCGACAGCGACCTCATCAAGCGCGCGATCCGCGACATCTTCAATTCGGAGGTGGACGAGATCGTCGTCGAGGGCGAGGAAGGCTATCGCCACGCGCGCGAATTTATGAAGCTGTTGATGCCGGGCCACGCGGGCAAGGTGAAGCATTATTCCGATGCGGTGCCGCTGTTCCAGCGCGCGCACGTCGAGGACCAGCTGGCGGCGATGTACCACCCGGTCGTCCAGCTGAAGTCGGGCGGCTACCTGGTCATCAACCCGACCGAGGCCTTGGTGTCGATCGACATCAACTCGGGGCGGTCGACGCGCGAGCATAACATCGAGCAGACCGCGACCGCCACCAACCTGGAGGCGGCAGCGGAGATCGCGCGCCAGCTGCGCCTGCGCGACATGGCCGGGCTGGTCGTGATCGACTTCATCGACATGGACCACAATTCCAACGTGCGTAAGGTCGAGCGCGCGATGAAGGACGCGCTGAAGGACGACCGCGCCCGCATCCAGGTGGGCCGGATCAGCAGCTTCGGCCTGATGGAGATGAGCCGGCAGCGGCTGCGCACGGGCGTGCTCGAAGCCTCCACCCGCGCCTGCCCGCATTGCGAGGGCACGGGGCTGGTCCGCACCGCGTCGTCGGCCGGCCTGTCGGCGTTGCGCCTGATCGAGGACGAGGCGGCGCGCGGTCGCGGCTCGCTGTTGACGCTGCGTGCCAGCCAGGAAGCGGCGTTCTACGTCCTCAACCGCAAGCGCGACGACATCGCCGAGATCGAGGAGCGCTACGGCGTGCGCGTCGAGGTGCTGCCCGGCGGCGAGGTAGAGGGCGCGCGCATGTCGGTCGAGGCCGGCGGCCCCCCGCCCGCCCACGCCCCGCGCTTCGACGCCGCGATCGAGGAAGCGGACGAGCCGGTCGAGGCGGACGACTATATCGAGGAGGAAGCGGTCGAGCAGGTCGACGCCGAGGACGGCGAGGGCGACCGGGGCGGCCGCCGCCGCCGCCGTCGGCGCGGACGCCGCGGTCGCGCGCGCGACGAGGAGGCGTTCGAGGCGCTGCCCGCCCCCGAGGCGGAAGCGACGGACGACGAGGGTGAGGACGCCCCCGCCGACACGGTGGACGACGTCGAGGCGGAGGCGGAAGCCGAGACGGCCGACGCTTCCGAAGCGAGCGACGATGCCGGTGGGCGCCGCCGCCGCCGCCGCCGCGGGCGCGGCCGGGGTCGCGGTCGCGACGAAGCGGCGTCCGGTACCGAGGCGGACGGCGAGCCGGAAGAAGCCGACGCCCCCGTCGAGCCCGAGGTCGCGCCGGAGCCCGCACCGGAGCCCGAGCCCGCGACCGAGGAAGCCGCCGACGCGGGTGACTCCGGCCCGGTGACGACGCCGCTGGCGATCGCCGAGGTGGAGGACGAGGCCCCCAAGCCGCGCCGCCGCCCCCGCGCCCGCAAGGCAGACGCGGCGGCAGAGGCTCCCGCCCAGCCCGAGTTCGTCGGCGAGGCCCCGGCCCCCAAGCCGCGCCGCACGCGTCGCAAGGCGGTGGCCGAGACGGGCGCGGCCGAGGTCGAGGGTGCCGAAGCGGGCGCCGTCGCCGCCGAGCCCGCCGCGCCCGCTGAGGAAGCGCCCAAGCCGCGCCGCCGCCCCCGCGCGCGCAAGGCAGAGGCGGACGCCGCCCCCGCCCCCGCGGCGGTCGAGGCGGAGCCCGAGGCGGTTGCCGCGGAGCCCGAAGCGCAGCCGGAGGCGGAGACCGCAGAGGCCGATACCGGCGACGCGCCCGCCCCGCGCCGCGGCTGGTGGCAGCGCACGTTCGGCAACTGACCGGCGGTCGCCGACTACCTTAAGCTCCCGCTCCGATCACCGGAGCGGGGGCATTGCCTTTTCGCCGCATCCCTCTTCATAGCCGGTCCGGTCCGAATGGGGGGAAACGGCATTGCGCAGGCTATGGATCGCGGCGGCACTGGCGGCGGCGGGGGCGACGTCGGCGGGCGCCGCCGGCCCGAAAGACTATCGTCCCGCCTTCCGCCCCGATCGGCTGAAGGGTCCCCCGCCCGGCCCCGCCAACGACGTGATGGTGCTGGGCACCACGCACCTGTCCGGCCTGCCCAAATCGTTCGACCCGTCGCTGCTCGAACCGCTGATCGTCCGGTTGACGAACTGGCGGCCGACCGCGATCGCGACCGAGGACCTGTCCGGCCTGCAATGCGATGCGTTGCGGCGCTATCCCTATCGGTACGGCAAGGACACGCTGGACTATTGCCCCGACCCGACGCCGGCCGGGCGCGCGTTGGGCCTGGACGTGCCGGCCGCCAACGCCGAGGCGGAACGGACGCTGGCCAGCTGGGGCCCCAACCCGTCCCCCACGCAGCGGCGGCGGCTGGCGGCGCTGTTCCTGGCGGCGGGGGAGCCCAATTCGGCCGTCGTCCAGTGGCTGCGCCTGGCGCCCGCCGAACGCCGCGCGGGCGACGGCCTGACGCAGGAACTGGCGGCGTCGCTCGACAAGCGACGGTCGTCGCGCAACGAGTCGACCGCGATCGCCGCCGTGGTCGCCGCCCGGCTGGGGCTGGATCGGTTGTGGAGCGTCGACGATCACAGCGCCGACAGTCCCAATCCGCCCGATCAGGAGAAAGCCTATGAAGCCGCGGTGACGCGGGCCTGGGACAATCCCGCCACCAAGCGCCGCGCGGCGACGGACGAGCGGCTACAGGAGGGATTGGGGAAGCCCGACGGCGTGCTGAACCTGTACCGCGCCTATAACGCGCCGTCGGCGTCCGACGTGACCTACGCATCGGATTTCGGCGCGGCGTTCGTGGAGCCTTCGTCGGGGCGCTACGGCCGCCAGTATCTGGGGTGGTGGGAAGTGCGGAACCTGCGCATGGTGTCCAACATCCGCGACGTGCTGGCCCGCGCGCCGGGCACGCGGCTGCTGGCGATCGTCGGCGCGTCGCACAAGGGCTATTACGAGGCATATCTGGATCAGATGCACGACGTGCGGCTGATAGGCACCGACGCGGTACTGCGCTGATCCCTTTCGGATAATCCGTACAGCGATTAGAAAGGGCGCGCCGTGCATCGCGCGCCCCGCGCGGTCGTCCTCCGCCGCCGGGTGAAAAGCCATGCGTCCGTATTCCCGCCCGATCGTCGCCCTGGCTCTGGCCGCGCTCGCCTGGGCGCAGCCGGCTGCCGCGCAATCGATCCTGCGCGACGCGGAAACGGAGTCGCTGCTGAACGACATGGCGGCGCCCATGATCCGCGCGGCAGGGCTGAGCCCCCGCGACGTGCGGATGGTGCTCATCAACGACGACTCGATCAACGCCTTCGTCGCGGGCGGCCAGGCGGTGTACGTCCATTCCGGCACGCTTCAGGCGGCGAGCAGCGCCAACGAGGTGCAAGGCGTGATCGCACACGAACTGGGCCACATCACCGGCGGTCACGTGATCTTCGCCAGCCGCATGGGGACGGAGGCGACGGGCATCTCCATCCTGTCGCTGGTGCTGGGCATCGCGGCGATGGCGGCGGGCGGCGGAGAGGCGGGCGCCGGCATATTGGCGGCCGGCCAGCAGGCGGCGATGGGCAAGTACCTCGCCTTCAGCCGCCAGCAGGAAAGCTCGGCGGACGCGGCGGGGGCCACCTACCTCAACGCCGCCGGGGTGACGGGCAAGGGCTATCTCAGCTTCTTCAAGAAGCTGACGCAGATGGAATATCGCTACGGCATCAGCCGCAAGAACGAATACATGCTCGACCACCCCGTCTCGTCCGAACGCATCGCCAGCCTGACCGAGACGCTGGAACGCGCGCCAGGCTGGAACAAGCCGTCGGACCTGGTGCTGGAGGAGCGGTTCAAGCGGGTCCAGGCCAAGCTGAACGGCTATCTGCTGCCCGTCCCGCGCGCGCTGGCGGCCTATCCCGCCACCGACCAGACGGTCTATGCGCACTATGCCCGCGCCTACGCGTTCCACCGGGGCGGCTATCCGGACAAGGCGAACGCGGAGGCGGACGCGCTGGTCCGCGCGCAGCCGGACAATCCCTTTTTCCAGGAGATCAAGGGCCAGATCCTGCTCGAAGCCGGCCGGCCGGTCGACGCGCTGGCGCCGTTGCGCGCGGCGACGGACGAATCGCGGATGAGCCCGCTGATCGCCACAACGCTGGGCCACGCGCTGATCGCCACCGAGAACCCGTCCAATTACCCGGAGGCGGTGCGGGTGCTGCGCGTTGCGGTGAACCGCGACGACCAGAACCCCTTCGCCTGGCAGCAGCTGGGCACCGCCTATGAACTGACGGGGGACACCGCGCGCGCGGCGCTGGCGACCGCCGAACGCGCGCAGATGACGGGGGACCAGCGCACCGCGGTGGCGTCCGCCCGCTACGCCATGGCCAACATCCCGGCCAACACCAGCGACTGGGTCCGGGCGCAGGACATCGCCATCACCTCGCAGAACGCGCGCGACCAGGAAAAGAGAAAGCGTTGAAGCCCATGATATTGCTCGCGGCCGCGCTCGCCGGCGGCGCGGTCGGCGGTGCCGGCGTGACGGCCCTGGCCCGGTCCGGCGACGGCGTCCGCGCCTATCTGCTCGACCATCCCGAGGTGATCCCCGAGGCGATGGAACGCCTCCAGGCGCGTGAGGGCGAGCGCGCGGTGCGGGCGGCGGGCGGGGCGATCACCACGCCCTTCGCCGGCGCCTGGGGCGGCAACCCGCGCGGCGACGTGACGCTGGTCGAGTATTACGACTATAATTGCGGCCTGTGCCGCGCGAACCTGAAGGCGGTGGACGAGCTGGTCAGGACCGACCCCAACATCCGCGTCGTGTATCGCGAGCTGCCGGTGCTGGCCCCGTCGAGCCGCGACGCCGCGCGCGCCAGCCTGGCCGCCGCGCGCGCCGGATCGACCAAGTGGAACGCGTTCCACCGCGCGCTCTACGCCGGCGGGCCGGTCAGCGACGCGAGCATCGCCGCCGCCGCACGCACGGCGGGCACGGCGCTGTCCCCGCCCGATCAGGCGATGGAGGCGGAGATCGCGAACAACCTGCGCACCGCCGGCGCGATCGGCATCACCGGCACGCCCAGCTTCGTGGTCGGCGACCGCGTGCTGGTGGGCGTTCGCTCGCTGGAACAACTGCGCGAGGCGGTAGCCCAGGTTCGCGCCAAGTGAGCGCGCCCGCGGACGCCGCGCTGTCGCTGCGCGGCCTGACCAAGACCTACAAGGGCGGCCACGTCGCGCTGAAACCCACCGACCTGGACGTGCGGCGCGGCGAGATCTTCGCGCTGCTGGGCCCCAACGGCGCCGGCAAGACCACGTTGATCTCGGCGGTGTGCGGCATCGTTACTCCCAGCGCGGGCACGATCCGCGTCGCCGGCCACGACGCGCTCGCCGACCCCAAGGCCGCGCGCCGGCTGGTGGGGCTGGTGCCGCAGGAACTGGTGACCGACGCGTTCGAGAGCGTGTGGGCCACCGTCAGCTTCTCGCGCCGGCTGTTCGGCCGCGCGGCCGACCCGGCGCTGGTGGAACGCGTGCTGCGCGACCTGTCGCTGTGGGACAAGCGAGCGTCGCGGATCATGGAATTGTCGGGCGGCATGAAGCGCCGCGTGCTGATCGCCAAGGCGCTGGCGCACGAGCCGGAGCTGCTGTTCCTCGACGAACCGAGCGCCGGCGTCGACGTGGAGTTGCGCCGCGACATGTGGCGTCACGTACGCGCCTTGCGGGAACGCGGCGTCACCATCGTGCTGACCACCCATTACATCGAGGAGGCCGAGGAGATGGCCGACCGGGTCGGCGTGATCCGCGGCGGCGAGCTGCTGCTGGTCGACGACAAGGACGCGCTGATGAACAAGCTGGGCCGGCGCGAGGCGGCGGCGACGCTGGCGGAGGCGGCGACGGCAGTGCCCGACGTGTTCGCCGGCTGGCCGGTGCAGCTGGAGGACGGTGGCCGCACGCTTCGCTATCGCTTCGACGCCGACGGCGCGGGCGTGCCCGCCTTCGTCGAGGCGCTGCGCACCGGCGGCATCGCCTACACCGACCTGGAAACCAAGCGGTCGAGCCTGGAAGACATATTCGTCGAACTCGTCGGTCAGGAGTCGCCCAAGTGAATTTCCACGGCGTCTGGGCGATCTACCGGTTCGAGATGGCGCGGTTCGGCCGCACCATCCTGACCAGCCTCGCCACCCCCGTCATCACCACCACGCTCTACTTCGTCGTGTTCGGCTCGGCGATCGGGCCGCAGATGGGCCAGGTCGGCGGCGTCCCCTACGGCGCGTTCATCGTGCCGGGCCTGATGCTGCTGGCGATCTTCTCCGAAAGCATCCTCAACGCGTCGCTGGGCATATACATGCCCAAGTTCACCGGCACGATCTACGAGCTGCTGTCGGCACCGTTGTCGCCGTTCGAGACGGTGCTGGGCTATGTCGGCGCCGCCGCCACCAAGTCGATGCTGATCGGCCTGGTCATCCTCGCCACCGCCACGCTGTTCGTCGACGTGCGCGTGGCGCACCCGGCGCTGATGCTGGGCTACCTGTTGCTGGTGGCGGTCGCCTTTTGCCTGTTCGGCTTCGTGATCGGGCTGTGGGCCCGGGGGTTCGAGCAGTTGCAGGTGATCCCGCTCTTGGTGGTGACGCCGATGACGTTCCTCGGCGGCGCCTTCTACTCGATCGACGTGCTGCCCCAGCCCTGGCGCACCGTCACGCTGTTCAACCCGGTCGTGTACCTCATCAACGGGTTCCGCTGGACGTTCTTCGGCGTCAGCGACGTGGGCGTCGGCCTGAGTTTGGGGGTGACGGCGGGCTTCCTGCTCGCGTGCCTGGCCGCGGTGACGGCGATCTTCCGCACCGGCTGGCGGCTGAAGAGTTGAGGGTCAGCGCGCCGCCGTCCGCTGCGACGGCGTGACGCGCCAGATCACGTTGCCCACGTCGTCGGCGACCAGCATCGCGCCCCCGGCATCCGCGATCACGCCCACCGGCCGGCCCCGCGCCTCGCCGTCGGCGTTGAGGAAGCCCGTCAGCACGTCGACGGGCTTGGCGCCCCGGGCCGGGTAGCCATTGGCGGCGAAGGGCACGAAAACCACCTTGTAGCCGGACACGGGCTTGCGGTTCCACGACCCGTGCTCACCGACAAAGGCGCCGCGCGCGTAGCGGTCGCCCAGCTTCACCGCGTCCGCGAATTCGAGGCCCAGCGCCGCCACGTGCGGCCCCATCGCGAAATCGGGCCGCTTGGCATATTGCTGGAGCGCGGGGTTGGCGGGCTCGACGCGCCGGTCGGGATAGCCGCCCCAATAATACCAGGGCCAGCCGAACTGGTCGCCGAACTCCACCTGGGTCAGGTAATCGGGCGCCAGGTCGGAACCGAGCATGTCGCGCTCGTTGACGACGGTCCACAGCTCGTTCGTGACGCGGTTCACCGCCATGCCGTTGGGGTTGCGCAAGCCCGACGCGTAGATGCGCCAGTTCTTGTCGGGCCACACCTGGAGGATGTTGGCGCGATACCGCTCCGCCTCCATGCCGTTCTCCGCGATGTTGGACGACGACCCGACCGACACCAGCAGCGTCTTGCCGTCGGGCGCCACCACCACGTTGCGGGCCCAGTGATTGCCGCCCCCCGCCAGCCGGATCACCACTTCCGGCCTGGCCGCGATCCGCGTCTCGCCGCCGCGATAGGGCACGCGCACCAGCGCGTCGGTGTTGGCGACGTAGAGCTGCCCGTCCAGCAGCGCCATGCCGAAGGGGGAGTTCAGGCCGGTCATGAACGGCGTCTTCACCTCCGCAACCCCGTCGCCATCGGCGTCGCGCAACAGGGTGATGCGGTTGGCGGACGGCACGGCGGCGCCCGCCCGTCCCAGCAGGAAGTTCATCACCCGCGACGTGACCCCCCGCGTCGGGCGCGGCGGGCTGTTTGTCTCTGCCACCAGCACGTCGCCGTTGGGCAGGCGATACATCCAGCGCGGATGATCCAGCCCGCTGGCGAAGGCCGCCACCGCCAGTCCGGCGGCGGGCGTGGGCCGCGCCCCGCCCTGCCAGCCCACGACCTCGGCGATCTTGACGGTGGGCAGCGTCTGGTCGCGCGGCGCGGTGATGTCGGGCCGGGCGCCTGCCACCTGGTTGACCGACAGGCGGGCCGTGTCCGGCCAGGACAGCCAGGCGAAGATGGCCGCCCCCGCGACCAGGATCAGGGCGAGGACGATCAGGATGTGACGGCGCATGACCGTGAGGATAGCTGTCCCGCCGTCGCGGCGGAAGGGCCCGCGCGCGGTCGCCGACGCGACCGTTTCGGATCGCGGATCACGTAGAGCCAGCCACCGCCCCCCGCGGTATCGACAACATCGGCCCGCTATCGGTCGCCGTCGCCGACGTCCGGCGATCTGCCCGGGCCGCCTCCGCCGCCGGACACGATGGTTAAGCACCGACGGACGCCGCCGCGCCCGTTGTTCCGTGAAACGCGCAAAGCGTGCCAAGGCGCGACATTTACCATTCGGAACAATAGGTTGATGCGTAGGCCGCGCCGTCTCAGACCTTGCAGCGCGACGGCGGGGGCCGTCGCGTCGGGGCGTGGACCACACCCGCAAGGGAGGATCATATGAAGCTGCTCATCACCGCCGCCGTCATCGCCGCCGCGAGCGCGCCGGCCCATGCGACCAGCCCGTTCGATCACGTCGGGATCGCCGACGCGACGCTGGCCAGGACCGCGCTGGACCTGTCGGCGTCGCTAAGGGCGCTGACGACGACCGGGGCCGTGGTACAGACGCCGGTGATCGGGTTCCTGCCGGCGACCACCGTCCTGACCGGGGCCAACCTGTCCGGCCGGACCGCGTTCGACCTGACTGCCGATCAGTTCGCCAATCTGGGGTCGTTGTCGGTGCTGAACCTCGGGGCCGGTGCGGTCATCAACGTCGGGGGCAAAAGCGTTTCCGCCAATGCCGGGCTGTGCGCGGCCGCCACGACCGCGCTGACGACCGACCCGTCGCGGGTCATCTTCAACTTCTACGAAGCGAACACCGTCACGCTCAGGAACGCCAGCCTGTGCGGGGGCGTGCTGGCGCCCGACGCGGTGGTGTCGCTGACCAACGCGACGGCGCTGGGGGCGATCGTCGCCAAGGGTCTGACCGGCGGGGCCGCGACGCAGGGCTTCCTGAACGTGGGCGTCGCCGGAACGCCCGCGGCCGCCGCCGTGCCGGAGCCCGCGACCTGGGCGACGCTGGTGCTGGGCCTGGGGGCGATCGGCTACGCGATGCGCCGCCGCCGGGTCCGCGTAGCGGCCGCCTGAACGACGGTGGGGCGCGCGGGGTCCCGCGCGCCGGCCTTCACGCCTCCACGTCCTCGGGCTCGGGCACCGGGGGGTGAAGGCGCAGGCGGTGGATGCGGCGCTCGTCCGCGTCCGTCACCTCCATGATCCAGCCGGACGGATGCGCCACCCGCTCGCCCGCCACGGGCACGCGCCCGGCCAGCACGGCGGCCAGCCCGCCCAGCGTGTCGACGTCGTGGTCGACGTCCGCCAGCCGCGGGTCGACCGCGCGGCCCGCCTCCTCCAGGTCGGCGCGCGCGTCCGCTTCCCACGCGCCGCCGTCCAGCGGCACCAGCAAGGGGACGGGCGCGTCGTCGTGTTCGTCCTCGATATGGCCCACGATCTCTTCGATCAGGTCCTCGATCGTCACCACCCCCTCGGTGCCCGAATATTCGTCCAGCACGACCGCCAAGTGGACGTGGCTGGATCGCATGTCGGCCAAGAGATCCAGTACCCCCCGGCTCATGGGCACGAACAGCGGCTGGCGGATCAACGCGGCGATGGTGTCGGGCGGCGTTTCCCCGCGCGCCAGGATGGCGAACACGTCCTTGACGTGGATCATGCCCACCACCGTGTCCAGCTGGCCGCGATACACGGGCAGACGACTGTGACCGGCTTCGGCGAACAGCCGCACCAAGTCGGCGAAGGATGCCCCCTCCTCGATCGCGACGATGTCGGCGCGCGGCACGCCTACGTCGCCGGCGTCGCGCTCGCCGAAATGCAGCAGGTTGCGCACCATCTGCCGTTCCAGCGGCGACAGGTCGCCGGCCGCGCCGGCCCGGGGCCCCTCGCCCTCGTGCCGGTCGATCTCCTCCTCCAGCCGGTCGCGGAGCGTTTCTTCTTCCTGGTCGCCGAAGATCAACGACTTCAGCCCGCGCCAGATACTGTCCCCTTCGGGGGGAGCGGCGCTGCTACCGTTGCTGCTACTGGGGCCCTCGGGCATTTGGGAAATCAATCCTCGCGTATCAGATAGGGGTCGGGCAGGCCGAGGGCGGCCAGCGCGTCGCGTTCGATCTGCTCCATCGCGTTCGCCTCCCCCTCGTCCTGATGGTCGTAGCCTAGCAGGTGAAGCATCCCGTGCACCAGCAGGTGGCTGGCGTGATCGGCGACCGACACGCCCTTTTCCGCCGCCTCGGCCGCGCAGACGTTGTGCGCCAGCACCACGTCGCCCAGAAGCACCTCGCCGTCGTCGGAATTAAGCGTCACCGCCTCCAGCAGGTCGCGCTGCACCATCGGGAAAGACAGCACGTTGGTCGGCCTGTCCTTCTGCCGATACTGGCGATTGAGGACGCGCACCTCCTCGTCCGATGCGAGGCGCACCGACACCTCGATCGCGGCGTCGGTGGCGGCGAGCGCGGCATAGGGGGTGCGTTCGACGGCGGCAGCGAAGGCGCGTTCGGCCAGCGTCTCCCAGTCCCCCGCCGGCCAGGGCGCCTCGCGCGACAGTTCGACGCGGATCACGCCGCCAGGTCCGTATGCACGAAATCGTCCCCCTTGTAGAGCAGCCGCGCCCCGTTGGTCGTGGCACAGGCATAGGCGAAGCAGTCGCCCATGTTGAGCCCGGCCGGGTGCCCCGTCCCCTTGCCGTAGCGGGCGTGGGCGCGAACCGCCGCCGCCGCCTCGGCCTCGCCGACGGGAACCATGTCGATGCGCAGCGACAATCGAAAGCGCTCGGTCACCTCAGCGGCGGCTGCCATATCGCCCCCCAGCCCCCGAGCTACAGCCCGAACCGTTTCCCAGATCGCGATTCCGCTGGTGATGCGACCCTTAGCAGCCGCCGCTTTCAGAAGCAGGGACGGAGCATCTGGCTCGCGGCGCACGATCGCCACCAGCGCGGACGCGTCGACGAAGAGAATCAATCGTCCTCCTCATCGTTCAGCGAATCATAGAACGCCTTGTCGATCACGACGTTCGGATCATGCTTCAGGGTCGAGGTCCGCCACAATTCCTCGACCGCTTCGTGTATCAACTGCTGCGGTTCGTCCTTGCCCAGCTCGTTGACCAGCGCCAGCTTGACTGCGGCGACCTTTGTCAGGCCGCGGCGCTCTGCCAACGTCTCGGCCAGCCGCCGCGCTTCCTCGTCTTTAATATACAGCGCGCCCATCACGGCCTCCGCAAAGGATATCCTCTACCTATTAAAGGATATCCCCACGTTCAAGCCGCCGGCCCCTCATACGCCTCGACGATGCGGCCGACGATCGGGTGGCGGACTACGTCGGCGGCGGTGAAGCGCGCCATGTGGATACCCTCCAGCCCCTGCAATCGCGCCACCGCGTCCGCCAGGCCCGAGGCCGCGACGCCGCCGGGCAGGTCAACCTGATTGGGGTCGCCGCACACCACCATGCGGCTGTTCTGGCCGAAACGGGTCAGGAACATCTTCATCTGCGCGGGCGTGGTATTCTGCGCTTCGTCCAGGATCACGAAGGCGTCGGCCAGCGTACGACCGCGCATGAAGGCGATGGGCGCGATTTCGATCTCGCCCGAACTGATCCGCCGTTCCACCTGCTCGGCCGGCAGGGTGTCGTAGAGCGCGTCATAGAGCGGGCGCAGATAGGGGTCGACCTTTTCCTTCATGTCACCCGGCAGAAAGCCCAGCCGCTCGCCAGCCTCCACCGCCGGGCGCGACAGGATCAGCCGCTGAACGGAGCCGGTGATGAGCTGCGCCACCGCCTGGGCCACCGCGACGTAGGTCTTGCCCGTACCCGCCGGCCCCAGCGCGAAGATGAGGTCGTTCGAGCCCAGCGCGCGCATGTAATGCGCCTGGGCAGGAGTTCTCGGAACAATCGTCTTCTTGCGCGTGCGGATCATCACCGACGGCACGCGTTCGCCCCCCGCACCGTCGCCGTCCGCGTCGCCGTGGCGGACGATGCCGTCCAGCACCGGTTCGGACGCCATAGCGATGGCGGCGTCCACCAGGCCGCCGTCCACCTGTTCGCCCCGCCCGACGCGGGCGTAGAGGTCGCGCAGCACGTCGCGCGCCAGCGCCACCTGTTCCGCCGACCCCTCCAGCCCGACGCGGTTGCCCCGCGCGGTGATGTAGACGCCCAGCCTGTTCTCCAGCGCGACCAAATTCTGATCGTACTGGCCGAATAGCGCGCTCAGCGCCTGGGGCCGGTCGAACACGACCTCGGCCCGGGAACGGTCGCCGGGCTGGGCCGGCTGGGCTTTGCGACTCATGCGGTCCTTTCAACGGGTGTCGAGGCCGAATGTGGCCCCGACGACGCTCCGATGAAAGGGCCTGATCCGCTATTGCAGCGTGTAGCGCAGGGTCGCGAACACGGTGCGCGGACTACCGTAGTAATTGCCCCGCCCCGTCGAGGAGATGCGCGCGTAATAGCTCTTGTCCAGCACGTTGGCGACGTTGACCGACAGGTTGACCTGGGGCGTGAACTGATACCCTGCGCGCAGGTCGACGACCGCGTAGCCCCCCTGCCGCACGACCGACGATATGGAACGCCCGTTGGGCGTCGCGGCGGTGACCGGCACCGTGATCGACGGCGTGCCGCCGAACGTTTCGCTGAACCATGTCACGTTGCCGCCCAGGCTGGCGCCGGCCAGCGGGCCGTCGGTCGGCGCGTAGTTGGTGAACAGCTTCACCATGTGCTCCGGAATGATCGGCGTCAGCGACAGCCCCTCGAACTGCGGCTGCGTGTCCTCCAGATACTTGGTGCGGGTATAGGTATAGCCACCGTTGACGCGCCAGCCGGGCAGGATCTCACCCGTCGCCTCCGCCTCCAGCCCACGCGCGCGGACCTTGCCGACCTGAAGCACGATCGTCGGGTCCTCGGGCGGGTTGAACAGGCGGTTGCTCTGTGTGATCTGATAGACGGCGGCCGACAGCAGCAGCCGGTCGTTCATCAGCGACAGCTTGCTGCCCACCTCGTACTGGTCGCCGATCAACGGGTCGACCGGCCGCCGATCGGGACGCAGCCGCCCGGCGGGCGCCGACTGGGGCGTGAAGCTGTCCGCGTAGCTGGCGTACAGGTTGAGGTCGGACGTCACGTCCCACACCACGCCGGCGTACGGCGTGAACTGCGCGTCGACGCTGGTCCGCCCGATCGGATAGGGCGTGGCCCGTACCGGCAGCAGCGTCAGCGTCTCCTGCTCCCACCAGGTCAGCCGCCCGCCGCCGATCAGCGTCAGCCCCGCCGCCGGCTTCAGGCGCAGCTGGCCGTACAAGCCGTATTGCTCGACCACCGTGTTGGTGCCGCCATAGACCTGCAGCACGCAGTTGGCGGGCGCCGGGACGATGGCCGTGCTGGTGTTCGGACAGCGCGCGCCCGTGCCCTGCACCGGATAATAAGGCAGCGGGCCATAGGGATTGAGCGGCGGCTCGACGGGCGAAACGGGGTTGAAGACGTTGATGCGCGCGTAGTTGCTCAGCCGGGTAAAGTAGCTGTCGTAATCCTGCGCCTGATAGTCCGCACCCAGGATCAGCACCTGATCCTGCCCGAACAGTCCGAAACTGCCGACGCCGTTGAAGTCGAACGAACGCGTCTTGGAGAAGCTGTCGCCGCGATACGCGATATGGTTGGTCGTGCCGCCGTTGGCGGGCGTCACCGGCTGGTTGCCGATATAGCTGTACACGTCGACCCGGTCGACGTCGGTGAACAGCGCGCTGGCGCGCAGCGTCCACCGGTCGCTGACCCGGTGCGCCAGCTCGGCGAAACCGGTCCAGGTGCGGCCGTCGAACCGGTTCCAGTCGGCGCCCAGATAAGTGGACCGCCGCACGTCGAGCAGCCGCCCCTCGCTGCCGTCCGCGCCGCCGACATAGCCGGGCAGACCGGACTGGATGGCGGGCTGGAACCGGTCATAGCTGAATCCGCCGGTCAGCGTGGTGCGCGATCCGATCTCCAGCTCGGCGACGCCGTAGGCGTTCACCCGCTTGCGGTGCGCGGTGTCGAAGAACTGATCCTGATCCTGAGTCATCACGCCCGCGCGCACGCCGACCCGGTCGCCCAGCCGCGCCGAGCCGTCGAGTTCGAGGCGGAGATTGTCGTAGCTGCCATAACCCGCCACCGCTTGCAGCCGGTTCGAATCCAGAGGCCGCTTGCGCACCAGGTTGATGCTGCCCGACGGATTTCCCGACCCGCTGAACAGCCCCGCCGGCCCACGCAGCACCTCCAGCCGCTCATAGGCGAACAGGTCGGGCACCGTGCCGGGAAAGCCGAACGCCAGCGTCGGCACGCCGTCGACCAGGTAATTGCTGATCGCGAACCCGCGCGAGAAATAGGCCGGGTCCTCCGACCCCACGCCGTTCACGGTGACGCCGTTGGTCGCGGTCAACGCGTCCTCCAGCGTGAACAGGTTCTGCGCCTCGATCTGGTCGCGCTCGATCACGGTGACGGTGTTGGTCACGTCCTTCAACGGCGTTACCGTCTTGCCGACCTCGCGACCGTAGCTCTTGCCGATCACCACCACGTCGCTTGGATCGCGTTGCGGCTCGTCCGCCTTATCGGCGGTCATACCCGGTGCCGCGTCGGCCGCGATGAACACGGGCTCGGCCGCATGAACCGGCAGGACCGGGATCGCCGCCGCGGTCGCCGCCAGTTGGATAAGTCGTCTTCGCATGATTCCCCCTTGTTACGGGGGCGCGCCTAGCAGTTCCAATAAAGCGAGTCACTCGCATTAGCGTCGTTGCCTACGACGCGTCATCTGGACGGTGCGAGACTCGGCGGGTCGACATAGGACGTCCCGCCCGGTTTCGCGTCGTGACGGGATGGAAGCGAGACCACTCGCAGCGCGACGGACCGCGGGAGAGGTTCGGTGCGACGGCGAAGCGCCGCCTGGCGCACCGTCAACTTGTCGACGACCGCGAAGCTGCGCTAGGCTCTGATATTCGCGGGGGGAAGGCGATTTGGGGCTCCTGGATTTCCTAAAGAAGCAGTTCGTCGACGTGATCGACTGGACAGAGGAGCCCGGCGGTCTGGCGCTCCGTTATCCCATGGCCGACCGCGAGATCCGGAACGGGGCGCGACTGACCGTGCGTGAGGGGCAGACGGCTCTGCTGTACGACGAGGGGCGCGTGGCCGATGCCTTCGGGCCCGGCCTCCACACGCTGGAAACGCGCAACCTGCCCGTGCTGTCGGGACTGCTCAACTGGCAGGCGGGCTTCCGCTCGCCGTTCAAGGCGGACCTGTTGTTCTTCTCGCTGCGCGAGCAGGCGGGGCTGAGATGGGGCACGGCCCAGCCGGTCACGGTGCGCGACAAGGAGTACGGACCGCTGCGCGTGCGCGCGTTCGGCAGCTATTCGTTCCGGATCGGCGACGTGGCCGTGTTCCAGGCCAAGCTGATGGGCACCTTGGAGGAGCTTTGGGTGGCCGACCTGGAGCCGCAGCTTCGCGGCGCCATCAACACCGCGCTCGCCGCGGGGCTGGGCGGGGGCGACGCGGCGTTCGTGGACCTCGCCGCCGACCAGCAGGCCATGTCCGAACGGCTGCGCGCGGCGGTGGCGCCCGCCTTCGCCGCCTGGGGGCTGGAAGTGGCGAGCTTCTTCGTGGAAAGCCTGTCGCTGCCCGACGAGGTCCAGAAGCACTTGGACCAGGCCAGCTCCATGCGCGTGGTCGGCGACTTGGACCGCTACCGGCGTTTCCAGACGGCGGGCGCCATCGGCACGGCGGCGGAACAGTCCGGCGGGATCGCCGGCGTCGGGGCGGGGGCTGCGGCGGGCGCGGCCATCGCGGCCGGCATGGCGCCCACGGGCGGCACGGCGCCGACCGGCACCGGGTCCGACGCCGCCGCGAGCCGCCCGGCCGACGACCCGTTCGCGCTGATCGAGAAGCTCCACCGCCTTCACCAGGCCGGGGCCATCGGGCAGGCGGAGTTCGACGCCAAGAAGGCGGCGCTGCTGGCGAAGATCGGCTGAGGCGCGGGTGGACGCCAACTGTCCCCAGTGCGGGGCGGGGCTCAGCTTCCGCTCCGCCGACCTCGCCGCCAAGGTGTGCCCGTACTGCCGCTCGATGCTGATGCGCGACGGCGACGCACTGGCGCGGGTGGGCGAGGCGGCCGAGGTGCCCGACGACGTCAGTCCGTTGCAGCTCGGCGTCCGGGCCCAGGACGGCGAGGCGGGCTTCGAGCTGGTCGGCCGCGTCCGCTGGCGGTGGACGGACGGGGGATGGAACGAGTGGTTCCTGCTGTTCGACGACGGCGCGGCCGGGTGGCTGTCCGAGGCGGGCGGGCGCCACATGCTGACCCGCCCGGCGGTCAACCGCGGGTCGCGCACCGGCGTCGTCCGGTCGATCGCGGCGGGCAAGGCCGCGGCGATGAACGCGGAAGCGCAGATCGACGGCACGCGCTACGTCGTCAGCGACGCCCGCGAGGCGGTGTGCGTCGGCGCCGAAGGCGACCTGCCTTTCGCCGCGGTGGCGGGCACGCGCGCCTACAGCGTGGACCTCGCCGGCCCGGACGGGGCCTGCGCCAGCGTGCAGCGGGAGAACGGAAGGACCGAGGCGTATGTCGGCCGCTTCGTCACCCTGGCCGACCTCCGCCCGCGGGGCCTGCGACGCTTCGAGGGCTGGCCCCTGCCCGGGTGGGCCGCTTGACGGCGGCGGAAGCAACGGCCGGAGGCGCCGCACCCGTCCACGCGCTCACCTGCCCCGCGTGCGGCGGTTCCGTGGCGCTGCGCACTGCGGGGCTGACGGTGACGGTGGGGTGCGACCATTGCGGCGCGCTGCTGGACGCGACCCAGCCCAAAGTCCGCCTGCTGGCCCGCGCGGTCGAGGCGATGCGGCGACCCGACATCCCGCTGGGCACGCGCGGGCTGCTGAACGGCGAGCAGTGGGAGGTGGTCGGCTACCAGGAGCGGTCGGCGGACGTCGTCTGGTCCGAGTATCTGCTGTTCAACCCGTATCTCGGCTACCGCTACCTGGTGGACGACGGCCGGCGATACAGCCTGGGCCGGGTGCTGGACCGGCGGCCGGGCGCTCGCCGGTTGATGCTCACCCACGCGGACGGGGATTACGTACGTTTCGGCTCCAGCTACCAGGTGGTGACGCGCTTCGTGCTGGGCGAGTTCCCGTGGCGCGCGTCGGCGGGCGAGCAGGTGCGCGAAACCGACTATGTGCGGCCCGGTACCATGCTGGCGTGCGAGGAGACGGACGCCGAGATCAGCTGGACCGAGCTGAGGATGCTTGCGCCGGGCGAGGCGGAGCGCGCCTTCGGCCTTTCCGCGCGCCGCGTGCCCTGGGGCGGCACACCCTCACCGCACGAGCCCTCCCCCTTCCTGGACCGCGCCAAGGAGGCGGCGATCGTGGGCGGGGCGGCCACGCTGGCGCTGCTGGCGATCGCCGCCTCCACGCCCGGACGCACTCGCGTGCTGGAGCATCGGCTGATGGTGCCCCTGGACGAACGCGCGCATACCGCGGTGCTGGGCCCCGTGACCCTGCCCGCCGCCGCCCGCGTCACCGTCCGCGCGGAAGCGGGCGTGGACAATCAATGGGTGGACCTGGACTATTCGCTGACCGAGCGCCGCACGCAGGAGAGCTACGACGTCTACGGCACCGCGGAACGGTACAGCGGCAGCGACGCCGACGGCCCCTGGGCGGAGGGCGACGGGCAGGTCGCCCGGTCGCTCAGCGCCGTCCCGCGCGGAACCTACGACCTGGTGGTGGAGGCCAAGGCCAGCCGCTGGGCAAGCGCACAGGCAGCCTCCGCACCACCGCCCGCCCCTTTCCTCGATACCACGCTCCCGGCGGAGGCATCGCCGTCGATCCCGGTGATCGTCACCATATCCCGCGGCGGCGGATGGGTCGGCAACCTGTTCCTGGCGCTGCTGCTGCTGTGGATATGGCCGGTGGTCCAGTGGGCGCGCCATGCGGGCTTCGAAAAGCGTCGCCGCGCATCGGTGGCGGAGGATTGAGCAGGTGAGCCGGTCCACGATCCTCTACGCACTGGTGTGCCTGGGCGTCGTCATCCTGTTCGCGATGGCGGCGGCGCGCGGCTACTCGCCCTTCGCGTCCGGCGGGGCGCGGCCCTTCGGCTTCTACGGGGCCCGCGGCCCCACGCACAAATAAGGGAGGTTTCCATGCTCTCGACGACCGTTCTGCTCGCCACGCTCGCCTATTGCGGGCTGGGCATCGTCGTGTTCGCGGCGGGCTTCTGGATCTGGGACAGGCTGACGCCGGCCGACCTGTGGGGCGAGGTGTGCCGCGGCAACCAGGCGGTGGCGACGCTGGCCGGCGCGGTCGCGATCGGCCTGTCGATCATCATCGCCGCCGCCATTCACGGCTGAAGGCGTGACGCCGGCCGCCGGTTCCGGACCGCCCCCGCGCGCCGCGGCGGCGCTGCTCCTGTCCGCGTTCGTCGTGGCGACCTGCGGCCTGGTCTACGAGCTGCTCGCCGGCACCCTCGCCAGCTACCTGCTGGGCGACAGCGTGACGCAGTTCTCCACCGTGATCGGCTGCTACCTGTTCGCGATGGGCGTGGGATCGTGGTGTTCGCGCTACGTGCGCACGGACGAGCTGGCCGTGTTCGTGCGCGTGGAGGTGCTGATCGCCGCCATCGGCGGCGCCTCGGCGGCCTTGCTGTTCCTGTTGTTCGACCGGGTGGAGGACTTCCGCCTGCCGCTCTACGGGCTGGTGCTGGCGGTGGGCGCGCTGGTGGGGCTGGAGATCCCGCTGCTGATGCGCATCCTGAAGGACCGGCTGGAGTTCGGCGACCTGGTGTCCAAGGTGCTGACCTTCGACTATGTCGGCGCGCTGGCGGCCAGCCTGCTGTTCCCGCTGCTCCTGGTGCCGCACCTGGGATTGATGCGCACGGGTTTCCTGTTCGGGCTGCTGAACGCGGGGGTCGCGGTGGCGCTGATCCTGATGCTGCCCGATTTCCGGCAGCGTCGCGGGCTGCGGCGCGAGCTGGTCGCCGCCGTGCTGGTGATCGCGGCGCTGCTCGCCGGCTTCGTCGCGGCCGAGCCGCTACAGCGCGCGGCCGAGGTCGCGGCCTATGGCGACCCCGTCGTCTACGCCGCGTCCACGCCCTATCAGCGGATCGTGGTGACCAAGCGGGGCGGCGACCTGCGCTTGCACCTGAACGGCAATCTGCAATTCTCGTCGCGCGACGAGTATCGCTACCACGAAGCGCTGGTGCACCCCGTGCTGGCACGCGTCGCCCGGCCGCGGGACGTGCTGGTGCTGGGCGGCGGCGACGGCTTGGCGGTGCGTGAGGTGTTGCGCTACCCCGCCGTGCGTTCGGTGACGTTGGTGGACCTGGATCCGGCGATGACCCGGCTGTTCACCGACAGCCCCATGCTGGCCGCGTTAAACGGGCATGCCTTTCGTGACGGCCGCGTACGCGTGGTCAACGCCGACGCCTTCGGCTGGATGCGGGCCAACCGACGGCGGTTCGACGCGGTGCTGGTGGACTTTCCCGACCCCACCAGCTTCGCGGTGGGCAAGCTCTACACCGTCAGCTTCTATCGCGAACTGACGCGCGCCCTGGCGCCCGGCGCGGTCGCCAGCGTTCAGAGCACGTCGCCGTTGGTGGCGCCCGGCGCCTATTGGACGGTGGCGGCCACGCTGGAGGCGGCGGGCCTGGCCACCCGCCCCTATCACGCGTACGTCCCGAGCTTCGGCGAATGGGGCTTCGTGCTGGCGAGCCTGGGGCCCCTGCCGCCGCTGGGCAGGCTGCCCGACGGCCTGCGCTTCCTGACGCCCGTCACCGACCGGCTGGCCGCCGTGTTCCCGCCCGACATGGCGCGCAGGCCCGTGCCCGTGAACCGGCTGGACAACCAAGCGCTGGTTCGCGCCTTCGACGCCGAATGGGGCGCGTATGAAGGATGACCGGCGCGGGCTGATCGACCGCCGCGCCGTGCTGGCCGGCGGCGCGGCGCTACCGGCGCTGTCGGGCTGCGCGGGCGGCGACCCGCCGGGCAGCCTGAGCGGGGCCGATGTGCGCCGCGGCCATGCGCTGCGCGACAAACGTTTTCCCGAGCCGACCGCCGTGCGCGAGACGGGCATCGCCGTGATCGGCGGCGGCGTGGCGGGGCTGACCGCCGCCTGGACGCTGGCGGAGGCGGGCGTTTCCGACATGCGGCTGGTGGAGCTGGAGAACCGCACCGGCGGCAACGCGCGCGGGGGCCGCAACGCCGTGGGCGCCTTTCCGCTGGGCGCGCATTACCTGCCCATTCCCAACGCCGAGACGCGGGGCGTGCTGCGCCTGCTGGAGCGCCTGGGCATCGTCACCGGCTGGGACGGCGGACGGCCGGTGTTCGACCCCTATCAGGTCGTGTCCGACCCCGACGAGCGACTGCTCCACCTTGGCCGCTGGCAGGAGGGGCTGGTGCCGACGCTGGGCCTGCCCGCCGCCGACCGGACGGACCTGGACGCCTTCTTCGCCGCGATGGCGGCGTATCGCGACCGAAAGGGCGCGGACGGGCAGCCGGCCTTCGCCATTCCCATGGAACTGAGCTCGCGCGACGCGGACCTGCTGGCGCTGGATGCCTTCAGCTTCGCGGCCTGGCTGGACGCGCGCGGCTGGCGCACGCCCACGCTGCGCGCGCACCTGCGCTACTGCTGCCGCGACGACTACGGCACCGAGCCGGAACAGGTGTCCGCCTGGGCCGGCATCCATTATTTCGCCGGGCGTCGCGGCATCGCCGCCAACGTCGCGGGCGACGCGGTGCTGACCTGGCCGGAGGGGAACGGCCGTCTGACCGGGCGCATGGCGCAAGCGCTGCGGGCGCACATCGACGGCGCGCGCACCGCCTTTCGCGTGGCGCCGCACGGCGACGGCGTGGCGGTGGACCTGTACGACGCGCGCGCGCGCCGGTCGGAGCGGCTGGTAGCGCGCGCCGCGGTGCTAGCGGTGCCGCGCTTCGTGGCCGCGCGGATCGTGGACCCGGCCCTCGCGGCGGTCAGCGCGGACGCCTTCACCTACGCGCCCTGGGCGGTCGCCAACGTCACGCTGGACCGCCCGCCAGCGGGGTCGGGTTTCGGGCTGGCCTGGGACAATGTCAGCTGGACGAGCGAATCGCTCGGCTACGTGGATGCGGGGCACCAGTCGCTCCGCGCCGCCGCGGGGCCGACGGTGATCACCTGGTACATGCCGCTGTCCGCAGCAGCACCCGCCGACGCGCGCCGCCTGCTGCTGCAACGCCCGCTGACCGAGTGGGAGCGCGTGGTCCGCGAAGACCTGCTCACGATGAACCCCGACCTGTCGGGCGCGATCCGGCGGATCGATGTCTGGCGCTGGGGTCACGCGATGATCCGGCCCGTGCCCGGCTTCCTTTGGGGCGAGGCCCGCGTCGAGGCCGCGCGAGCACGCCCGCCCCTGTTCTTCGCGCATTCGGACCTGAGCGGCCTGTCCGTATTCGAGGAAGCGCATTACCGCGGGGCCGCGGCGGCGGAGGGAGCGATGCGTTGGCTCGGCCTCCCCCATCGTTCCTCGCTGACCTAGGGGCGCACGAACCATGGACTGCCGCGGCACGCACCTGATCGCCGACCTCTGGGGCTGCGAGGGACTGGACGACGCGGGGCTGGTGGAGCGTGCCCTGCGCGAGGCGGCTGCCGCGGCGGGGGCGGTGCTGCTCCGGGTGGACGTGCACGGCTTCGGGCCCGGACAAGGCGTGACCGGCGTCGCGATGCTGGCCGAAAGCCACGTCTCCGTCCACACCTGGCCGGAACACGGCTACGCCGCCTGCGACGTGTTCCTGTGCGGTCGGACCCAGGCTGCGGATGCCGCCCTGGAGTCGCTGGTGGAATCCTTCCACGCCTCGCGCAGGATGGTTCAGCACGTGGCGCGGGGTTCCAAGACACCTCCGACCTGAGATCGTCCTGCCATCAGCCCCGAAGCGCGACGTTCGACGGCCGTTTCCCCAGCGCCCCGAGTTCACCCCCGCATTGATGCCGGCCGCGGCCTCAGTGTCGGCTGGCCCACGCCTCTCGGCCGCGGGTCTGGAGCTGCCGAGAAGATGGGGTCACGACCGATCGGGAGCGCGGCGGAATGTCCAAGTGACACTCCCCGCCGACAACGGTAAGTCGCCCTCGTGCAGGTCGTCCGGCGTCTCCTAGCACAGCGCCAGCTCGCCGTGCTGATCTGCACGGCGACGCTGCTGCTGAAGCTGCTGGTCCCCACCGGCTACATGATCGACAGCGATCACGGCCGCATCACCGTCGCTATCTGTTCGGGCACCGCGCCGCGCACGATGACGATGGCGATGCCGGGGATGCACGGTGGCGTGCCCGATCACGGCAAGCAGAGGGATCACGGCAAGGCGGAGATGCCTTGCGCCTTCTCCGGCCTGTCCGCCGCGATGCTAAGCGTGACCGATCCCGTCCTGCTCACCGCGCTGATCGCCTTCATCCTGGCGCTGGGCTTGGCCGCCACCATCCGGCCGGCCCCGTCCCGGCCCTCCCACCTGCGCCCCCCGTTACGCGGACCACCGGCCTACCCCTGACCTGTCAGCTCGCACCGTCCCGTACGGCTGCGTCCACGAACTGCGGCCTGCGCTCCTCGGCGTCGGGCCGGTCAGAGGTATTCCCATATTCCGATCCTATCTCCTGGCAGGCGCGGCCGCGCCCTGCCTGCTGCTGGCCGCGCCGGCCCGCGCACAGGTGCGAAGTGCCGACACTACCGATCAGCGCACGGACGCCACGATCGTCGTCACCGGTCAGCGCGACCCGCTGAAGCTGGACGGTCAGGCACGGGCGGGCAGCCGCCTCGGGCTCTCGATCCGGGAAACGCCGGCCAGCGTCGAGGTGCTGACGCAGGACGATCTTCAGGCTCGCGGCCTTCGCACCGCCCGCGAGACGTTCAACGACGTGGTGGGCGCAATCGCCGGCAACGTGCCGGGCAACCCGGCCGTCGTCAGCTTGCGCGGCTTTTCCGGCAACACGGTGTCGATCCTCCAGGACGGCGTGCGCATCTCGACCTCCACCGTCGTCCAGCGCGACAGCAACAACTGGCATTACGACCGGATCGAGGTGCTGAAGGGGCCGGCTTCCGTTCTCTACGGCGAGGGTGCGCTGGCCGGCGTCATCAACAAGGTGACGCGCAAGCCCATGCTGGGCGAACGCCACCTCGACACGCTGCTGTCGGTCGGGAGCTTCGATACGGTGTTCGTGGGCACCGAGGTCGACCTGCCGATATCGTCCACGATCGCCGTGCGCGCGGACGCCAGCTACCAGCGGTCGGCCAGCCTGTACGACGTCGACAACAACGACACCTTCGCTGCCGGGCTGACCGCCAGCGCGCTATGGAAACCGAATGATCGTCTGTCGCTGCTCGTCGCGGTCGATCATTTCGAGGATCGCTACGACGCCACCTATCAGGGCCTGCCGCTGATCCCCGGCCGATATGCGCTACGCCCGACCGATGCCGTAACGACGGCGAACGGCCTGGTCGCCGATCGCGGCTTACGCCGACGCAACTACAATCCCCACGGGGCCTATTCCGGCGCCGACGAAACGACGGTCCGGTCACGGTTCGACTGGACGGTCGGCAACGGGTGGACCTTCGCGCTCGACCTGACCGGCTACACCGCGACGCGCGCGTTCCTGCTGGCGGACGGCCAGACCTTCGTCGCGCCCACCACGGCCTTTCCCAACGGCAGCTTCCGCCAGAGCTATCAAGATTTCAGGCACGATCATCAGTTCTGGAACGCGCGCGGGGTCATCGGCAACGACAGCCGGATCGCGGGACTGCGAAACCGCCTCAGCCTGGGCGTCGAGCATAACGACACCGACTTCACCAGCCTGAGGCAGCAGGCCCCGGCGACGGTGCTGCCCGCCGTGGATGTACGAAATCCAGCCGTCACACCGCTGCCGACAGGCACGGCGATCTTCGCCACCACCGACGTGACGTTCGATTTCAAGCTGGAGCAGACCTCGGTGTTCGCCGAGGATGCGCTGAACCTGACCTCTAAATGGCTACTGGTGGGCGGGCTGCGCTGGGATCACATCGCGCTCGATCGCGCGACGATCCAGAACGCCACCGGCGCGACCGATCGCAACAGCCCGACCTTCGACCCCGTGTCGTGGCGGGCGGGTACGACGTGGGACGTGACGACCGGTCTGACGTTCTACGCGCAATATACGACGGCGGTATCGCCGGTGTCCTCGATCCTGCTGGCCTCGATCGCCAACAGCCGCTTCCGGCTGACCAGGGGCCGCGCCTGGGAGGCCGGGTTCAAGGCGAGCGCATCGGGCGGATGGGCGGGCTTGATCGGCGCGGCCTATCGGATCGAGCAGCGCGACATCCTGACGCGCGATCCGACCAATCCGGCGCTGACGGTGCAGGGTGGGCGGCAGTCGTCGCAGGGTGTCGAGTTGTCCGCCGTCATCTCGCCGGCGAAGGCGCTGCGCCTGTCCGGCGGCGTGTCCTACACCGACGCGCAATATGACGAACTGTTCGAGCTGGTGGGCGGCGTGCGGATCGACCGCGGCGGCAACCGCCCGATCAACATTCCCTCGACCACGGTCAACGCCTCGGCGCTCTACGCCTTCGCCGACAAGGTAACGCTGGGCGGATTCCTGCGCCACGCCGGCGGCTTCTATACGGACACGGCCAACACCATCCGCGTCGCCGGGCATACCGTGCTGGATGCCAGCCTCTCGGTGCCCGTCAGCCGCCGAGCGACCCTGACGCTGCGTGGCCGGAACCTGACGGACGCCTTCTTCGGCGAATATTCCGGCTATCCGACGACCAACGTCTATATCGGCGCGCCGCGATCGTTCGAACTGGCTCTGGCGACGCGGTTCTGACGATGACCAGGCACCTGCGATCGGCGGCGACGCGCACGCGCCTCCTCGTGCGCCGCGTCCATCTGTGGCTGGGGCTGAGCCTGGGGCTGCTCATCGCGGTACTGGGCCTGACGGGCTCGGCGCTGGTATTCTATACCGGCATCGACGCCGCGCTCCACCCGGCGGTGAAAGCCGGACCGGGCGACCTTCCGCCCCGCCCGACCTCGCCGGCATGGGATAGCGCGCTGGCGACGGGGCGTGCCCGCTGGCACCATCCGGGCGACAAGTGGACGCTGGAGGTGACGGGAGAGGGCGGCCCCATTCCCGCCCGCTATTATCCGGCGTCCGGCCAAGGCCATCATACCGATCGGATGATGGTCTGGCTTTCCGGCGACGGCACCCGGATCGTCCGGGCCGAGCCGTGGGGCGGCTACCTGATGAGCTGGCTCTATCAGCTTCACATGGCGCTGCTCGCCGGCGATCTCGGCGGTCAGGTGGTGGGGTGGTCGGGCGTGGCGACGCTGGCGCTGCTTCTCAGCGGCATCGCGGCGTGGTGGCCGCGCGGAAGCTGGCGCAAGGGGCTCGCCTTCAAGCGCGACGCCGTACCGATCCGTCGCCTGCGCGACCTCCACAAGCTGTTTGGCCTGTGAGGCACGTTGCCGTTGTTCGTGCTGGTGGCGACGGGCGCCCTGCTGGCGCTACCCGCGGTCACCCAGGCCCTGCTGTCCCCCACGGTCATGGCCGCACCCGAGTCGACGAGTGGAGGTACGCGCCGGATCACGTTCGTCCGGGCGTTCGCCGCTGCGAATCGGGTCCTGCCGGACGGCCGCATCGTCTTCGTGGATATGCCGGGTGATCCCGACGCACCGGTTCGGGTCCGGATGCAGGTACCCGGCGACCCGCACCGGCGCTTCCCCGGCAGCTACGTATTCATCGACCAGTCCACGGCCCGCGTCCTGGCCGTGCACGACGTCCGTCGGGGCGGCAGCGGAACCGTCTTGGCCAGCTGGATACGCACGCTGCACGACGGCACGGTGGGCGGCATGGCCACGCGCGTCCTCGCCGTACTGCTCGGCTTCGTCCCGACGATCCTCCTGGCGACCGGCATCCTTCACTGGCTGCGGAGGCGTAGGGCCGCGCGCGATGTCAGCCGTGCGGCACCTCGGGACCGGCGACCCGGAAACAGCCATTCTGCGCGGTCGTCCACCACGTCGGATCCGACCGTTCGTTCCACATGAGCAGACAGGACCTCCTAACCATATAAAGATATCTTTATATGCCGGTTGACAGCCCCGCGGGGATCGTCTTGAACGAGCCTGTCGAGGTTCCTCACCTCAGGCATGGTGGTGAGGCTAAGACGGGAAGCCGGTGGTGTCCTTCATGGGCAGAGTCCGGCGCTGCCCCCGCAACTGTGAGCGGCGAGCGGCGGCTCCCTCGTGTGTCACTGGGCCTTAGCAACAGGCCCGGGAAGGCCGGAGCCACCGCGTTGACCCGTGAGCCAGGAGACCTGCCTTCGACGCGATACGTTCCTCGGACGGGGGTTCCTCCGGTGGATCGCGCTTCGGAGGAAGGTCCGCGGTTCGTGCCGCGGTCCGCCGACGCCTGCGCGTTCCCACGGCTCCCTGCCCGGCCAATGCAGGTGAGTTATGATGACCGAAGACCTCACATTTTCCATCAGCCGCATCCCGTTCGATGAGGGGTACTACCCAGCCGAGGGCACGCGCGTCACCACCAACTTCGCCAACCTCGCCCGCGGTGCGAGCCGACAGGAGAATCTGCGCAACACGTTGAGAATGATCGACAATCGCTTCAATTCCCTCATGCACTGGGACAATTCGTCAGGAGATCGTTACGCCGTCGAACTGTTCATCGTCTCCGCCGCGCTGACCGTTGGTGACCACGGCGATGAGGGTCCTTTTCCACTGATCGAGATTCTGCAGACGACGATCATCGACGGGCACAGCGGCGAGCGCGTCGCCGGGATGGTCGGCAACAACTTCTCGTCCTACGTCCGCGACTACGATTTCAGCGTGGTCCTGCCGGACCATCTGCGGCAGCATCCGGGCGGCGGTGCGCCGGACGGCTTCGGCGACCTGCACGGCAACCTGTTCAAACGGTTCCTGAACTCGGCCGCCTATCGCGACGCCTTTCCGAAGCCGCCGGTGATATGCCTCAGCGTGTCGAGCAAGGAAGTCTATCACCGGACCCCGAACGCGCACCCGATCCTGGGCGTCGAGTACCGGAACGACACGCCCTCCCCGACCGATGCCTATTTCGCCAAGATGGGGATGAAGGTCCGTTACTTCATGCCGCCGCACGGCGTGGCACCGCTCGCCTTCTACCATCTCGGCAACCTGCTCGATGACTATACCCATCTCGAACTGGCGAGCACTGTCGGTACCATGGAGACGTTTCAGAAGATCTATCGCCCGGAAATCTACAACGCGAATTCGGTCGCGGCGCATCGCTACCGTCCCAGCCTCGCCTTCCAGGACTTCTCGCTGACCCGCATCGTCTACGATCGCGAGGAGCGCGGCCGACTGGCCGTCGAGCAGGGCCGCTTCGCCGAGGAGCACTTCATCAAGCCGCACGCCGCCCTGCTCGCGCAGTGGTCGGCGAGCTGCACCCTCTGATCGCCCCAGCGAGGTATCCCGACATGACGACGTTGTTGCCGGCCACCACCGCGGGCAGCCTGCCCAAACCTTTCTGGCTCGCCGAGCCGGGAGTGCTGTGGTCGCCGTGGAGGCTGAAAGGCGAGGAGCTGGCCGCCGCCAAACGGGACGCGCTGCGGCTCGCCGTGGACGATCAGCGCCGGGCGGGCATCACCATCGTCGGCGACGGAGAGCAGACGCGTCGGCACTTCGTGACCACCTTCGTCGAACACCTCGCCGGGGTCGATTTCGAGAAGCGCGAAACCGTGCGCATCCGCGACCGCTACGACGCCAGCGTGCCGACCGTGGTCGGCGACGTGTCACGCCCCGAACCCGTGTTCATCGAGGACGCGCGTTACCTGCGCGCGCAGACCGATCTGCCGATCAAGTGGACCCTGCCCGGGCCGATGACGATGATCGACACGCTCTACGACGCGCATTACCGCAGCCGCGAGAAGCTGGCCTGGGAGTTCGCGTTGATCCTGAACCAGGAGGCCCGCGAGCTGGAGGCGGCGGGCGTGGACGTCATCCAGTTCGATGAGCCGGCGTTCAACGTCTTCTTCGACGAGGCAAACGATTGGGGCATCGCCGCGCTGGAGAGGGCGGCGGAAGGGCTGAAAGCCGAAACGGCGGTGCACATCTGCTACGGCTATGGGATCGAGGCCAACACCGAGTGGAAGAAGACGCTCGGGTCCGAGTGGCGCCAATATGAGCGGACCTTTCCCAATCTGCAGAAGTCCGGCATCGACATCATCTCGCTCGAATGCCGGAACTCCCGCGTGCCCATGGAGCTGATCGAGCTGGTCCGCGGCAAGAAGGTGATGGTCGGCGCGATCGACGTGGCGACCGATAGCGTGGAGACACCGGAGGAGGTCGCCGCCACGCTGCGGGACGCGCTCCGGTTCGTCGACGCGGACAAGCTCATTCCCGCCACCAACTGCGGCATGGCCCCGCTGCCTCGCGCCGTCGCGACGGCCAAGCTGAACGCGCTGGGTACGGGTGCTGCGATCGTCCGGCAGGAGCTGGCGGCGTGATCCAAATCGTGAGGGCGGCGCGGCGATCGCTCAACCGCGCCGACGACGGCCGGACAGGTACGCGTGTCAATCGGCGTCCAAAATGGCCCCCCATCGGCGTGCAAAAGCGACCCCCTTCGTCGTGCAGCATGACGGATATGACGGGCACGCCGTTCGCGCTGGTTGCGGCGGAGGGCGGGCGTAGCCCGACCGGAGGCGCAACCAGCGCGAAGC
>Ga0325400_1000255_pt1 | contig 36460 bp, 32 predicted proteins | sample PopdelMetagenome_2_FD_205662 | JGI IMG/M metagenome (GOLD analysis project Ga0325400, IMG submission 205662) | Populus deltoides microbial communities from Bellville, Georgia, United States - Xylem-PdKOR-R1 | ecosystem: Host-associated > Plants > Phyllosphere > Stem > Wood/Secondary xylem...
GGATCCGCCTCGGCGTCGTCCGGACTGGTTGCATACCGGTACCACCACCTGCCGAGCCGAGGTCACCATGCCCGTCCGCCACCGCTGCGTCCCGCAGGCCCTGCTGCTCGTGCTGCTCGTGGTGCTCGCCGGCTGCCGGTCCGGCGTCGACGGCGGGCAGGCCGCCGCCCCGACGACCACCGCGGCGCCCAGCACCCCGGCGCCGGTGCCGGCCGCGGTGATCAGCGTCGACCCGCCGCTGGGCTCGACCGGGGTCGACCCGGTGACGCCGCTGCGGGTGCTGGCCGGGCACGGCACGTTGAGCGCGGTCACGGTGACCGCCGCCGACGGCACCCCGCTGCCCGGCACCCTGGACGCCGCGGCCGGCACCTGGACCGCCGCGGCGGACCTCGGGTACGGCACCACCTACGCCGTGCAGGCCACCGCCACCGACGCGGCCGGCCGCACCAGCACCACCTCCGGCACGGTCGGCACCGTCACCCCGCGCACCCTCACCATGCCCACGGTCTTCCCGAACGCGGACAACCCCGTGGTGGGCGTCGGCCAGCCGATCTCGATCACCTTCGACGAGGACGTCACCGACCGGGCCGCCGTGGAGCGCCGGCTGTCGGTGGTCACCACGCCGCACGTCGACGGCTCGTGGTCGTGGCTGTCCGACCGCACCGTGCACTACCGCCCGGCCGCCTACTGGCCCGCGCACACCCACGTCGTCGTCGACGCCGACCTCTACGGCGTCGACGTCGGCGACGGGATCCACGGCCAGGCGAGCAAGCACGTGGAGTTCGACACCGGCCCGAAGAAGGTCGGCGTCGTCGACGCCACCGAGCACGTGCTGCGGCTCTACGTCGACGACCAGCTGGTGCAGACGATGCCGACGTCCCTGGGCAAGCCCTCGAGCCCGACGCCGTCGGGCACCTACGTGGTCATGCAGCAGTCCCGGCACTACACGATGGACTCCTCCACCTACGGCGTGCCGATCGACGCCCCCGCCGGCTACCGGACCGACGTGGAGTACGCCTCCCGGTTGTCGAACTCCGGGATCTTCGTGCACGCGGCGCCGTGGTCGGTGGGCCAGCAGGGGTACCGCAACGTCTCCCACGGCTGCCTGAACGTCTCGACGGCGGACGCGGGCTGGTTCTACGCCAACTTCGGCCGCGGCGACGTCGTCGAGGTGAGCAACGCCGGCCCGCTCCTGACGGCGACCGACGGGTTCGGCGACTGGAACGTGGGCTGGGACGAGTGGGTCGCGGGGTCCGCCCTGCACCCCGGCGTGTGACGGTCCACCCCGACGGGGCAGGCTCCCGGGTGGCGTAACCGAGCCGACACGACCGGGAGACAGGATGCCCAGCATGGACCGCCAGCAGGAGTTCGTCCTGCGCACCCTGGAAGAGCGCGACATCCGGTTCGTCCGGCTGTGGTTCACCGACGTGTCGGGCTACCTCAAGGCCGTCGCCGTGGCGCCCGCCGAGATCGAGGCCGCGTTCGCCGAGGGCATCGGCTTCGACGGCTCGGCGATCGAGGGCTTCGCCCGGGTCTACGAGTCCGACATGCTCGCCAAGCCCGACCCGGGCACCTTCCAGGTGATGCCCTCGGCCAAGGGCGGGGCCAGCGAGACCGCGCGGATGTTCTGCGACATCACGCTGCCCGACGGCAGCCCCGCGTGGGCCGACCCGCGGCACGTGCTGCGCCGCGCGCTGGGCAAGGCCGCGGACATGGGGTTCACCTTCTACACCCACCCCGAGATCGAGTTCTTCCTGCTCCAGGACCTCCCGGACGACGGCACCCCGCCGACCCCGGCCGACACCGGCGGCTACTTCGACCTGTCCACCCACAACGTGGCGCACGACTTCCGCCGGGAGGCGGTCTTCGCGCTCGAGGCGATGGGCATCTCGGTGGAGTTCAGCCACCACGAGGTCGCGCCGGGCCAGCAGGAGATCGACCTCCGGTACGCCGACGCGCTGTCGATGGCCGACAACATCATGACCCTGCGGCACGTGGTCCGGGAGGTCGCGCTCGCCCAGGGCGTGCACGCCACCTTCATGCCCAAGCCGTTCACCGACCTGGCCGGCTCGGCGATGCACACCCACGTGTCGCTGTTCGAGGGCGACCGCAACGCCTTCCACGACCCGTCGGACCCGATGCGGCTGTCGACCACCGCCAAGCAGTTCATCGCCGGGCTGCTGAGGCACGCCCGCGAGGTCACCGCCATCACCAACCAGACGGTCAACTCCTACCGGCGGTTGCTGGCCGGCACCGAGGCCCCCACCGCGGCGACCTGGGGCCGGGCCAACCGTTCCGCGCTGGTGCGGCTGCCCTCCTACAAGCCGTCCAAGGCCAACTCCGCGCGGGTCGAGATCCGATCGCCCGACAGCGCCTGCAACCCCTACCTGACCTTCGCCGTCCTGCTGGCCGCGGGCCTCAAGGGCATCGAGGAGGGCTACGAGCTGCCGCCGGAGGCCGAGGACGACGTCTGGTCGCTCACCGACACCGAGCGCCGGGCCGCCGGCTACGAGGACCTGCCGGTGAGCCTGGGCGAGGCGCTGGGCGCGATGGAGGGCAGCGAGCTGGTTGCCGAGACCCTCGGCGAGCACGTCTACGACTTCTTCCTGCGCAACAAGTGGGAGGAGTTCAACTCCTACCGCCGCAACGTCACGCCGTATGAGCTCAAGCGCTACCTCCCCGGCCTCTAGCGAAGGACCCCCTCGGCGCGCTCGGCACGCCGCGGGTCCCTGCGAGGGGGCCGGTCCCACCGGAATCTAGGCTTCCTGGCGTGACCCGTCTGCTCGTCGTCGTCCCGTCCGACACCGACCCGCCGGCCCGGCTGGGGGAGTGGCTCACCGACGCCGGCCTCGAGCTCGACGAGCGGCACCTGGACGCCGGCGACGAGGTGCCCGCCGACCTGTCCGGGCACGACGGCCTGCTGGTGCTCGGCGGCCCCCAGTCCTCCCTGGACGAGGGGGCCACCGAGCTGGCCCCGGTGCGCGACCTGCTGGCCCGGGCCGCCGCCGACGACGTGCCGACCCTGGCCATCTGCCTGGGCGCCCAGCTGCTGGCCCAGGCCGCCGGCGGCTCGACCCGGGTGCGCCCGGCCGGCCCCGAGGTCGGCGCGACCCTGGTCGCCCGCCGCGACGCGGCCGAGACCGACCCGGTGTTCGCCGGCGTCCCGCTCTCGCCCGACGTCATCGCCTGGCACCACGACGAGGTCGAGCGGCTGCCCGGGGGCGCGGTGCTGCTGGCCGCCAACCCGGTCTGCGACGTGCAGGCCTACCGCCTGGGGACGGCGGTCTACGGGCTGCAGTTCCACATCGAGACCACCCCGGAGATCGCCGCGTCCTGGGCCGCCCACGACCCGGTCGGCGTCGCGGCCAGCGGGCTGGACGTCGTCGAGATCAGCGAGCGGGCCGCCGCCGCGCACCCGGACCTGGCCGAGGTCTGGGCGCCGTTCGCCGGCCGGTTCGCCGACGTCGTGCACGCCCGCGCCCGCACCCGCGCGTGACCGACCCGGTCGAGGTCCCGCGCCGCGCGGTCGTCCGGCTGGTCCGGCTCGGCTTCGAGGACGGCGAGCGGGTCGCCCGCCTGCTGGCCTCGCCGGAGCTCGGCCTGTGGGACCTCGACACCAACGAGCCGGCCGACCCCGAGGCCGCGCCCGTGGTCTCCGCGCTGGCTCGCGCCGGTGACCCCGACCTCGCTGTGCTCACCCTGGCCCGGCTGGTGGAGGCCCTCGACCGCGAGGACCCCGGCGGCGAGCTGGCCGCGCACCTGCTGGCCCGGCTGCGGGGATCGGCGAACCTGCGCGGCCAGCTGCTCGCCGTCCTCGGGGCCAGCGCCGGGCTGGACGACCACCTGGTCGCCCACCCCGAGGACTGGACGGTGCTCGACACCGACGACGGCCCGGTACGGCCCACGCCGCTGTCGCTGGAGCAGCAGATGCTGCGCGCGGTGGGCGCCGACCCCGACGACCCGCCGTGGGGCGTGGGCCTGGGCACCCCGGCGCCGGACGCCGACGTGTCCCGGGTCCGCGACCTGCGCCGGGCCTACCTGCGCGCCGTCCTGTCGGTGGCCGGCCGCGACCTGGGCGGCGGGCTGTCCGCGGACGAGGTGGCCGGTGAGCTCGCCGACCTGGCCGGCGCCGTGCTGGTGGCCGGGCTGGCCCTCGCCGTCGCCGACCAGCCGCCGGGCGCGCCGCACTGCCGGATCGCGGTCATCGGGCTGGGCAAGTGCGGCGGCCGGGAGCTCAACTACGTCAGCGACGTCGACGTCGTGTTCGTCGCCGAGCCGCTGGACGGCGCCGACGACGCCGAGGCCACCGCCACCGCGGCCAAGGTCTGCTCCACGCTCATGCGGGTCTGCCGGGAGGCCGCCTGGGAGGTCGACGCGGCGCTGCGCCCCGAGGGCAAGGCCGGCCAGCTGGTGCGGACGCTGGCCGGCCACGTCGCCTACTACGAGCAGTGGGCCAGCACCTGGGAGTTCCAGGCGCTGCTGAAGATGCGCGGCGTGGCCGGTGACCCGTCGCTGTGCCGCGAGTACGTCGACGCGCTCTGGCCGCTGGTCTGGAAGGCCGGCGACCGGCCCGGCTTCGTCGCCGAGGTGCAGGCGATGCGCCGCCGGGTGGAGTCGCTCGTCCCGCCCGCCCAGGCCGGCCGGGAGCTCAAGCTCGGCCGCGGCGGCCTGCGCGACGTGGAGTTCAGCGTGCAGCTGCTGCAGCTGGTGCACGGCCGGGTCGACGTCACGCTGCGCACCGGTGGCACGCTGCCGGGGCTGCTGGCGCTGTCGGTGGGCGGTTACGTCGGCCGCGAGGACGCCGCCACCCTCGCCGCCTCCTACCGGTTCCTGCGCACCGTGGAGCACCGCCTGCAGCTGCTGCGGCTGCGCCGCACCCACCTGCTGCCCACCGACGAGGTGCAGCTGCGCTGGCTGGCCCGCTCGCTGGGTTACAAGCCCGACCACCGGGGGGACGCGGTCGCCGTTCTGCGGGCGGAGCTGGCGCTGCACACCCGCGAGGTGCGGCGGATCCACGAGAAGCTGTTCTACCGGCCGCTGCTGTCCGCGGTGGCCCGGGTGCCCGGCGAGCAGCTGGCGCTGGGTTCCGACGCCGCCGGGGCGTGGCTGCGGGCGCTGGGCTTCGCCGACCCCGACGGCGCGCTGCGGCACCTGGCCGCGCTGACCGGCGGGGTGTCCCGGTCGGCGTCCATGCAGCGCTACCTGCTGCCGGTGGTGCTGCAGACCCTGGCCTCGGCCGCCGACCCCGACGCCGGCCTGCTCGCCTACCGGCAGGTGTCGGAGGCCCTGGGCGGCAACCAGTGGTTCCTGCGGCTGCTGCGCGACGAGGGCCAGGTCGCCGAGCGGCTCGCGCTGCTGCTGGGGTCCTCGCAGTACGTCGCCGGGCTGCTGACCCGCACCCCGGAGGCGCTGCGGCTGCTGGCCCGCGACGAGGAGCTGGTGCCCCGCCCGGCGGCCGCGCTGACGTCGGCCTGGCGGCAGTCGGTGGCCCGCGCGGGCGACGCGGCCGAGGGTGTGCGGGTGCTGCGCGGGCTGCGCCGCACCGAGCTGCTGCGCATCGCCAGCGCCGACCTGCTCGGCCAGCTCGACGTCGTCGGGGTCGGGGTGGCGCTGCGCGACGTCGCCGTCGCCACCCTCGAGGCCGGGCTGGACGCCGCGGTGCGCAGCTGGGCGGCCGAGGCCAAGGTCCCCGCCGACCAGGTGCCGGTCGACCTGGCGGTCATCGGGATGGGCCGGCTCGGCGGCCGGGAGATGAGCTACGGCTCGGACGCCGACGTGCTGTTCGTGCACCGGGTCCGCGCGGGCGCCGACGAGTCGCGGGCGGCGGCGGCGGCCAACCAGATCGCGCACGCGCTGCGCCGGCTGCTCGCCGAGCCCGCGCCGGACCCGGCGTTCGAGGTCGACGCCAACCTGCGCCCGGAGGGCCGGCAGGGGTCGTTGTCGCGCAGCCTCTCGGCGTTCGCCGAGTACTACGAGCGGTGGGTGTCGGTCTGGGAGGTGCAGGCCCTGCTGCGTGCCGAGCCGGTGGCCGGCGACGCGCGGCTGGGCCAGGAGTTCTGCGCCCTGGTCGACCCGCTGCGCTGGCCCGCCGACGGGCTCACCGACGCCCAGGTCGCCGAGATCCGCCGGATCAAGGCCCGGGTGGAGAGCGAACGGCTGCCGCGCGGGGCCGACCCGGCCACGCACACCAAGCTCGGCCGCGGCGGGCTGGCCGACGTGGAGTGGACGGTGCAGCTGCTGCAGCTGCAGCACGCCCACGCGCACGCGGCGCTGCGGGTGACGCCGACCATCGAGGCCCTCGACGCGCTGCTCGGGGCCGGTCTGCTGCCGGCCGAGGACGTCACCGCGCTGCGGGACGCCTGGGAGCGGGCCAGCCGCGCCCGCAACGCCGTCTTCCTGGTCCGCGGCCGGCCCGGGGACCAGCTGCCCCGGCCCGGTCTGGAGCTGTCCGGGGTGGCCCGGGCCAGCGGCTACCCGGCCGACGCCGACCCGGGCGGGTTCGTCGACGACTACCGGCGGGCCACCCGGCACGCCCGCTCGGTGGTCGAGCGCGTCTTCTACGGCCGCGTCGGCGACTGAGGCCGGGAACAGCCCGCCGGTCGACCGGGGTTGCGCCGAGGAGGACCACCGCCGAGGGAAGGGTGCCACCGTGCCGATCGAGTTCCTGGGGATCGCCGCCACCAACGACGGGTCGGAGACCACGCCGCGCTCCGGCGGCAGCTTCGACCGCGAGTACACCGTCCGGTTGGGGCGGGCCCACGAGGACTTCGGGTGGGACCGGGTGCTGTTCGCCTACGGGTCCGGCGCGCCCGAGCCCTCGGCCGCGGCGGCCTGGCTGCTGGCGCACACCGACACCCTGCAGGTGCTGCTGGCCCACCGGCCCAACGTCAGCTACCCGACGTTCGCGGCCAAGACGTTCGCCACCCTGGACCAGATAGGCGACGGCCGGCTCACGGTGCACGTCATCACCGGGGGCACCGACCACGAGCAGCAGCGCGAGGGCGACTACCTGACCAAGGACGCCCGGTACTCCCGCACCCGGGAGTACATGCAGATCGTCAAGAAGGCCTGGACGTCGCACGAGCCCTTCGACTGGGACGGCGAGCACTACCGGTTCGCCGACTTCGTCTCCGACACCTTCCCGGTGCAGCAGCCCCGCCCCGACCTGTCCTTCGGCGGGTCCTCCGACGCCGCCTACGCCGTCGGCGGGGCCGAGGCCGACGTCTACGCGCTGTGGGGCGAGCCGCTGGCCGAGACCGCGGCGCAGATCGACCGGGTGCACGCCGCCGCCCGGGCCGCCGGCCGCACGACCCCGCCGCGGATCCAGGTGGCCTTCCGGCCGATCATCGCGCCCACCGAGGAGCTGGCCTGGGAGAAGGCGCACCGCACGGTGGCCCGCATCGAGGCCATCCGCAACGGCAACGGCCGCTCCCCGCTGTCGGTCAGCCGGCCGCCGGCGTCGGGCCCGGAGAACGCCGGCTCGCAGCGGCTGCTGGAGATCGCCGAGCGCGGTGAGCGCTTCGACCGGGCGCTGTGGACGCCGACGGCCCGGGCCAGCGGGGGAGCGGGCAACTCCAACGCGCTGGTGGGCACCCCGGAGACGGTGGCCGCGGCGCTGCTGGACTACGTCGACCTCGGCGTCGACATCATCTCCATGCGCGGCTACGACCTGCTCGGGGATGCCGTCGACGTCGGCCGGTACGTCATCCCGCTGGTCCGCGAGGAGGTCGCGAAGCGGGACGCCGCCCGGCGGGGTTGAGGCCCCGCGGCGTCGGGCAGGGGGAGTCGGTGCCCGACGACCGCGAGCCCGCCACCATCACCCCCTACCGCGACGGCCCGTTGGTCGTGCGCGGCGACTTCCGGCTGGTCGACGCCGACGGCGTGGAGTTCGACCCGGGCCGCGACGTGGTGGCGCTGTGCCGGTGCGGGAAGTCCGGGCTGAAGCCCTTCTGCGACGGCAGCCACAAGCGGACCGGCTTCTCCGCCCCCAGCGCGCCGCGGTCGGACCGCCCCAGTCAGCGGCTGGCGGCGCTCGAGGAGGACTGAGCCGCCGGTCGCAGCGCCGAGCGCCCGGCCGTCCACTCCTGCAGCACGCGGGCGGCGGCCCGGGACTCCAGCTCGGTCGCGATCGCCGCGCCCAGCAGGACGTCGTCCCGCAGCTCGGGCTCGGCGGCCACCAGCGAGCCGCACATGTCGACCGAGGCGACCTGCTCGTGGACGGCGTCGGCCTCGACGTGCTCGTCGTAGAACAGCGTCGCGTCGTCGCCCTTGCCCAGCCGGCGCAGGCCGGAGGCGTAGCGGCGGCTCGGTGCGGTCGAGGTCATCTCGATCAGCGCCAGGTGGCCGACGACCGCGCCGCGCAGCCGGCGGTGCAGGCCCAGGAAGCTCATCGCGTTCAGCGTGGCCAGCACCTCGGCGGGTGCGGCGTCGACGTGCGCGCCGTGGGTGTCGTCCAGGTCGAAGGTGCGCATCACCCGGGCGAACAGCGCCGAGTGCATGCGGACCGGGGAGCCGCCGCCGTACTCGTCGGCCTGGATCTCCACCATCGCGGCCTTGGTGCGCCCGGCCAGGCGCGGGATGGCCCAGGTGTGCGGGTCGGCCTCCTTGAGGTGGTAGACCGAGCGCAGGGTCAGGAACTCCGCCCACTGCGCCTCGTCGGCCTGCTTGGCCATGTGCCCGGACAGGGACGGGCCGTCGTCGGCGGCGACCATCGCGGCGAGCTGCCGGTCGACCGGGCCCTCGGGGCAGGCCCGCACCCACGGGGCGGCGGCGTCGCGGAGGGCGGCCTCGAAGGAGGTCTCCAGCACCGCGCGCAGGGCGAGCAGCTGCGGGTCCCACTCCCAGCGGTCGTCGACCTCGGCGAACCCGCGGTAGTGCAGCTCGTAGCAGGTGTAGAGGGCGACCTGGAGGTCGTCGTCGGCCAACGGCACCGGGGTGGCTGCGGCCTGGTCGGCCAGCGCCAGGGTGGCCGGGCGCAGCGTCCCGGAGGTCAGGTCGGCGCAGAGCGCCTCGGACAGCGGGCCGCGTGGGGTGGGGAGGGGCACCGTCGTCCCATGCCCGGGGGCGGGGGATCCGGAACCTCCCCGGACGCGGTCATCAGGTCCGCGTCAGGAGGCCAGGCGCAGGTCCCGCAGGCGGCGGGCCGGGCGGAGGGCGAACCGCTCGTCGGCGAGGAAGGTGTCCAGGCAGGGCCCGGTGAGCGAGCAGCGGGCGGGCCCGCACGCGCACCCGCTCGGGGCCAGCAGCTCGGGACGGCTGGTGCGCGTGGCGGTGCGGGTCATTCCTAGCTCCTCGTGGTTGGGTGTGCACTAGAAGTTACCTCCGGTCGACGTGTCGACTCATCGGCGAACTGTGCCCAGCCGTGGCCGCAGGTCGGTCGAGTCGTGCCGTCGACCTGGACGCGTCCCCGGGGCGCCGTCCACCCTCACCAGGTGTCGAACGCGGCCGCCATCCGGGCCTGCTCCTGGAGCACCTCGTCCATCCGCGCCTGCACCGCTCCCAGCCGGCCGATCTCGGTGCTGGTGGCCAGGATGCCGTCGGCGACCGTGCGGGTGGTCTCCTGCATGCCGGTGATCTGGTCGGCGACCCGCTTGGTGGCCCCGGCGGTCTCCCGCGCCAGCTCCTTGACCTCGTTGGCCACCACCGCGAACCCGCGGCCGAGCTCCCCGGCCCGGGCGGCCTCGATGGTGGCGTTGAGGGCCAGCAGGTTCGTCTGGTCGGCGATCCGGCTGATGATGGCGATGACCTCGCCGACCGCGGCCGAGGCCTGCGCCAGGGCGTCGACCTCGGCGGTCATCGACGACGCCTGGGCGACCGCGGCGGCGGCGACCCGGCCGGCGTCCTGCCCGGCCTCCCGCAGCCGCGAGATCGTCTCGGACAGGGCGCGGGCGTTGGCGGCGTCGTCCTCGACCCGGCGCAGCACCTCCAGCCGCTGGGAGACCAGCTGGGCCACGTTGCGCAGCGCCGAGCCGCGCGACTCCGACAGCGCGATGGTCTCGGTGGTGAAGAAGTCCATCGTGCCGATGACCTCCCCGCCCGCCACGACCGGGAAGCAGACCCCCGAGCGGACGCCGGCCCGCTGCGCCGCGGGCGCCCGCACGCAGTCGGTGAGGTCGGCCAGGTTCGGCACGAAGACCAGGTCGCGGGCCCGCCACGCGCGGCCGGACAGGCCGACCCCCTCGGCGAAGCTGGCCGCCAGGGTGACCTCCCGGAACTCCGGGCCGGCCGACCCGGACTCGAACTCGAAGCGCAGCACCCGCTCGTCGGGGTCCATCGCCCAGTAGGACCCGTACGCCCAGCCGAACGCCGTGCGCACCGTCTCCAGCGCGACCTGCAGCGCCGAGGCCCGGTCGGTGGCGGCGGCCACGCTGGTCACCACCTCGGTGACCGCGCCGCGGTCGTCGACGGTCTCCTGCAGCTGCGCCGCGGCCAGCGCGCTGCGGCGGGCGTGGGTGGCCAGCCGGCTCAGCGTCCGCCACTTCTCCGCGCGGCCGCCGAAGAAGGGCAGCTCCGCGTCGCTGTAGTACTCGTGCAGCGCCACCACCCGGTCGTCCTCGACCAGGGGGATCACCGCGCCGTGCCGGGCGCCGGCCCGCGCCGCGGCGGCCCACCGGAGGCAGACCGCGCGGTCGCTGCCGCCGTCGACCAGGACCGGACGACGGGTGCGGACGGCCTGGCCGGTGTAGCCGAGGTCGGCCCGCACCCGCTCCCCGAGGGTGCCGGGGGCGGTGGCCATCGCCCGGGTCATGGGCCCGGCCTCGCCGACCAGCACGACGTCGTCGCCGTCCACCATCCAGGCCGCGCCGTAGGACAGCCGGAGCGAGCCGACCAGCGAGGTGACGATCTTCACGTGCCCGTCGGTCTCGCTCGTGATCCCCGCGTCCAGCACCTCGATGACCTTCTCGATCGCCTCGACGTCCTGCGGTGCGGGGACGACCGCGGGGGCGGGGGCGGAGCTGCGGAACACGGGTCCTCCTGCGGACGTCGAGCGGTACCCGCTCTATCGGCAGAGAACGTTCCGTTTCGGTAGGCGCCCGGGACGACGACGGCCCCCGACCTCGGGGAGGTCGGGGGCCGTCGGGACGACGTGGATCAGATGTCGTAGTACATCGCGAACTCGTGCGGGTGCGGGCGCAGCCGGATCGGGGTGATCTCGTTCTCCCGCTTGTACTCGATCCAGGTCTCGATCAGGTCGGAGGTGAACACGCCGCCGTCGAGCAGGTAGTCGTGGTCCACCTCGAGCCGGTCGAGGACGGCGTCCAGCGACGCGGGCACCTTCTCGATGCCCAGGGCCTCCTCGGGCGGCAGCTCGTAGAGGTCCTTGTCGACCGGGGCCGGCGGCTCGATCTTGTTCTTCACGCCGTCCAGGCCGGCCATCAGCATGGCCGAGAAGGCCAGGTAGGGGTTGGCCGACGGGTCGGGGACGCGGAACTCGATGCGCTTGGCCTTCGGGTTGTCGCCCGAGATCGGGATGCGGGTGCAGGCCGACCGGTTGCGCGCGGAGTAGACCAGGTTGATCGGGGCCTCGAAGCCGGGCACCAGGCGGTGGTAGCTGTTCACCGTGGGGTTGGTGAAGGCAAGCAGCGACGGGGCGTGCTTGAGCAGGCCACCGATGTAGTGGCGGGCCATGTCCGACAGGCCCGCGTAGCCGGTCTCGGCGGCGAACAGCGGCTGGCCGTCCTTCCACAGCGACTGGTGGCAGTGCATGCCCGAGCCGTTGTCGCCGAACAGCGGCTTGGGCATGAACGTGGCGGTCTTGCCGTGCGCCCAGGCGGTGTTCTTGATGATGTACTTGAACAGCATCAGGCTGTCGGCCGAGCGGAGCAGGGTGTCGAACTTGTAGTTGATCTCGGCCTGCCCGCCGGTGCCCACCTCGTGGTGGCCGCGCTCGAGCTCGAGGCCCGCGTTGGCCAGGTTGGTCATCATGGCCGCGCGCAGGTCGCTCTGGTGGTCGGTCGGCTCGACGGGGAAGTAGCCGCCCTTCATCCGGGTCTTGTAGCCCAGGTTCGGGCCCACCCCGTTCTCCCCGCCCAGCGAGCCGGTGTTCCAGGAACCCTCGACCGCGTCGATGTGGTAGTAGCCCTCGTTGATCGCGGTGTTGTGGCGCACCGAGTCGAAGACGTAGAACTCGGCCTCGGGGCCGAAGTAGGCGGTGTCGGCGATGCCGGAGCTGGCCAGGTAGGCCTCGGCCTTCTTCGCCACGTTCCGCGGGTCGCGGGAGTAGGACTCCCGGGTGATCGGGTCGTGGATGAAGAAGTTCACGTTCAGCGTCTTGTAGGTGCGGAACGGGTCCACGAAGGCGCTGTTCGCGTCGGGCAGCAGCAGCATGTCCGACTCGTTGATGGCCTGGAAGCCGCGGATCGAGGAGCCGTCGAAGCCGAGCCCGTCGGTGAAGGTGTCCTCGCCGAAGGTCTCCGCCGGGATGGTGAAGTGCTGCATGACGCCGGGGAGGTCGCAGAACCGGACGTCGACGAACTTGACGTCGTTGTCCTGGATGTACTTCGTGACCTCGTCGGGAGAGTTGAACATCGATCCTCCGGGAGTGGGCGGACGGCCGAGCCGGAACCTACGAGCGGGCGGTTGCCCGCCGGTGTCCCGTGTGTTTCCGATCCGTTACAGCGGCCCCGGCGTGTCGCGCGCCTACGCTGGCGGCATGGCCGGGGACGAGACCACACCCTCCCAGAGCCGGGTCAAGGGGGCGGCGCTGGGGCTGCCGGCCGAGGGCCCGGGCTCGATCGCCCCCTTCGGCACCCGGGCGGTCGCCTTCGTCGTCGACGTCCTGGTGGCCGCCGTCGCCGCCGGGCTGGTGCTGCAGCGGCTGCCGCAGAACTGGAGCCTGCTGGCGTTCGGGGTGATCACCGTGGCGTCGCTGGTGCTCGCCGGCCGCACCCCCGGCCACGCCCTGCTCGGCCTGCAGCTGGCCCACCCGCGGCAGGGCCAGCGGGTGGCGCTGTGGCGGGCCGTCGTCCGCACCGGCCTGCTGATGGTGCTGGTCCCGGCGCTGGTCGTGGACGGCGACGGCCGCGGTCTGCACGACCGGCTCACGCAGACCGCGGTCATCCGCCGCACCTGAGGCGTCACCCGCGGGCGGCGTGCACCGCCTCGGCCAGCCGCCGCACGCCGTCCTCGACGTCGTCGACCTGCACGGCGGAGTAGGCGAGCCGGAAGGAGTTCTCGCCGCCCTCGAGCAGGAAGTCGGTGCCGGCCACGATGGCCACGCCCCGGTCGGCGGCCTCGGTGACGATGCGGGCCACGTCGTGCCCGGCGTCCGCGGGCAGCGACACCCAGAGGAAGTACCCGCCCTCGGGACGGCGGAAGGTCGCCTCGGGCAGGTGGGTGCGCAGCGCGGCGTCCAGCGCGCCGACCCGCTCGGCCAGCGCGGTCTTGACCCGCTCCAGCGCGACGGGGAACCGCTCGCCGGTCAGGTAGGCGTGCACGATGCCCTGGGCGACCATGTTGGGGGCGATGTAGGTGTTGGTGGCCCGCACCCGGACCTTCGCGATCAGCGCCGGCGGGCCGACCAGGTAGCCGACCCGGATGCCGGGGCAGATGGTCTTGGAGAACGAGCAGGCGTAGACCACGTGCTCGCTGGCCGCGCCGCCGTCCAGCTCCAGCATCCGCGGCAGCGGCTCCCCGCTGAACCGGACGTCGACGTACGGGTCGTCCTCGAACACCAGGAACCCGTGCTCGCGGGCCAGCTCGAGCAGCCGCTCCCGCTTGGCCAGCGACAGGGTGTAGCCGGCCGGGTTCTGGAACGTCGGGATGACGTGGGCCAGCGCGGGCCGCAGCCCGCCCTCGAGCAGCTGCGCGACCTCCTCGACGGCGATGCCGTCCTCCTCGAGGGTCACCAGGCGGACGTCGGCACCGCGCTGGCGCAGGCCCAGCAGGGTGCGGTCGTAGGTGGGCCGCTCGGCCAGCACCGCGGTGCCGGGGGTGACGAGCTCGTCGAAGAGGAACGCGTCGGCCTGCATGGACCCGTTGGTGACCAGCACGTGGTCGACCGGCACGCCGTGCTTGTGCGCGATCCACTGCCGCAGCGGCGGGTAGCCCACCGCGGTGCCGTAGCCGGTCATCCCGGCCGGGTCGGCGGTGAACGCGTCGACGGCGGCCTGCTGCAGGCCCTCGACGTCGACGATGTCGGTGGACGGCGCGCCACGCGCGAAGGAGACCGGACGGACGGCGGGGGAGCTGGTCACGGCCGACAGTCTCCCCGATGACCCCACCGGGTGGGGCCCGTGGTCAGCGGCGGCGCATCTGCCGCTGGCTGACCGTCATCTGCCGGCCGCCGGGCATCGGCCCGCCGGGGATCGGCATCCGGGCGCCACCGAGGGCGTTCATCCGCTTGCCCAGGCTGTTGACCTCGGCGCCGTCGAGGTTGCGCGGCAGCTTCATGACGTGCGAGGACAGCTTCTTCAGCGGCACCTGGCCCTCGTCGTCGCCGACGGTGATGTCGTAGATCGGGGTGTCGCCGACGACCTTGGCGATGCGCCGCTTCTCCTGCGCGATGAGCCCGCGCACGCGCTGCGGGCTGCCCTCGGCGACCAGGATGATCCCGGGCCGGCCCAGCACCCGGTGCACGGCGTCGAGCTGGGGGGTGCCGGCGACGCCGGAGGAGACCCGCCAGTCACCGCGCATGCCCTCGAGCACCCACGCGGCGGCACCGGGCTGGCCCTCCACCTGCCGGTAGGCCGAGCCCTGGGCGCGGCGGCTGAACACGATCAGCGCGGCCAGCGCACCCATCAGGACCGCGATCGGGATGAACAGCAGCGGGGCGCCGAACAGGATCGCGACCAGCTCGACCACCGCGGCGACCACCACGAAGGCGATCAGCATGAACCAGGGCAGCTTGGGGTCGTTCTTGTAGGTGAGCTTGTAGGCCTGCCCGACCTGCTTCAGGGTCGTCTTGACCTTCGTCAGCCGACCGACCTTGGGCTTGCCGTCCTTGCCCAGCTTGGCCGCCGTGGCGCCCTTCCCCTGCTTGGTCGCGGGGGCGGGGGCGTCTGTGGACTTGCTGCGGGCCATGCCGTCCAGGATATGCCCCGGTCGCGGGCCCCCGGGTCAGGAGGCCGGGGTGAGCCCGCGGGCGGCGATGGCCTGCTGGTAGAGCCGGCCGGCGCGGTAGGAGCTGCGGACCAGCGGACCGCCGAGCACACCGGCGAACCCGATCTCCTCGGCCTGGGCCGAGAAGTCCACGAACTCCTCCGGCTTGACCCACCGGACGACGGGGTGGTGCCGGGGGCTGGGCCGCAGGTACTGGGTGATGGTCAGCAGGTCGCAGCCGGCCTCGTGCAGGGCCTGCATGGTCTCGGTGACCTCGTGCGGCTCCTCGCCCATGCCCAGGATCAGGTTGGACTTGGTGACCAGGCCGGCCTCGCGGGCGGCGGTGATGACGGCCAGCGAGCGCTCGAAGCGGAAGCCGGGGCGGATCCGCTTGAAGATGCGCGGCACGGTCTCCACGTTGTGCGCGAGCACCTCGGGCCGGGAGGAGAAGACCTCGGCGAGCTGGTCGGGGTCGGCGTTGAAGTCGGGGATGAGCAGCTCGACGCCGCAGCCCTCGATCTGGGCGTGGATCTGCCGGACGGTCTCGGCGTACAGCCAGGCGCCGCCGTCCTCGAGGTCGTCGCGGGCGACGCCGGTGACGGTGGCGTACTTCAGCTGCATGGTCGCGACGCTCTCGGCGACCCGGCGGGGCTCGTCGCGGTCGAAGTCCGCGGGCTTGCCGGTGTCGATCTGGCAGAAGTCGCAGCGCCGGGTGCACTGGTCGCCACCGATGAGGAAGGTGGCCTCCCGGTCCTCCCAGCACTCGTAGATGTTGGGGCAGCCGGCCTCCTCGCACACCGTGTGCAGGCCCTCGCGCTTCACCAGCGACTTGAGCTCGGTGTACTCGGGGCCCGTGCGCAGCCGGGTCTTGATCCAGTCGGGCTTGCGCTCGATCGGGGTCTGGGAGTTCCGCACCTCCAGGCGCAGCAGCTTGCGCCCGGCCGGCTCGATCGTCGCGCTCATGATCCCCACGGTACGCGCCGAGGGGGCGCCCCGGCGGTCGGCCGGGACGCCCCCTCGGGCTGTGGTGCTGGTGCTGGTGCTGGTCAGCCCTCGCGGCCCAGCGGCGGCTTGTCCAGCGTCTCCTCGGTCGGGACCGGGTTGACCTGGGGCGCGGCGTCCGGGGAGGTGGACTGGGCGTCGTGGTGCTCGCCGTCGCGCCAGCCGAGGTCGGTGCTCTCGGGGGTGGCGTCGCCGGGGGCGTCCTCGGCGGTGGACACGGCCTGGCCGCCCTCGGTGGGCTCGACCGAGTCGTCGGCGGGGGTGTCGGGGTTGCTGGTCACGGGGTCCTCCCGGTAGGCGGGCACCGGGCCGTCGCCGGTGGGTGCAGGGGTCCACGGGTCGTCGGCCGCGGTGGCCCGGCGGACGGCGGCGAAGGCCACCCCGCCGACGCCGAGGGCGACGAGCAGCCACGGCCAGCGGCGCGGCTTCTTCTCGACGCCGACGCGCTGGGCGAGCTCGTGGGTGGTGACGAGGGTCTGCTTGCGGGCGTCCTTGGTCGCCTTGGCCGCGGTCTTGCTGAGCTCCTTGCGGCGCTTCTCGGCCTTCTTGGACAGCTTCTCGGCCTTCTTGCCGACGGCCTTGCGGTTGGTCTCGGCGGCCGCGCGCAGCTCGGCGACCCGGGCCGCGGCGACGTCGCGGGCGGCCTCGGCGGCGGCCACGGCGTCGGAGCGGCCGGCCTTGACCTGCTTCGTCGCGACCTTCGCCCGCTTGGCCGCGTCCTTCTGCAGCTTCCCGGCCCGCTTGGCGGCCTCCTTGCGCGCCGCGCGGGTGCGCTCGCCGCCCTGCTCGGCGGCGGTGGCCACGGTGCCGCCCACGGCGGCCGCGGCGGTGCCGAGCTCCCCTCGTGCGGACTCCAGGGTGGCGACGACGGACTCGCGGGCCTGGGTCAGCGCCGGGACGACGGTGCTCTGCACGCGGGGGACGACGTCCTTCTCCAGCGTCCTCTGGGCGTTCCGGACCGCTGCCTCCGCGCGCGGGGCGGCGGCGTCGCGGGCCTCGGCGAGCTTGGGACCGGCGGTGGCGACGGCCGTGGCCACCCCGGCGGCGGCGGCCTCGCGGGCGGCCTCCAGGCGGGGGACGACGTCGGTCTCGTACACCTTCTGCGCGTTCTTCAGCTGCGGGGCCAGCGACTTCTGCGCGTTCTTCAGCTGCGGCTCGAGCGCGTCGCGGGCGGCCTCCAGCCTGGGCGCGACGGCGGCGACGGCGGCCTCCACGCGGGGGGCGACGTCCTTCTCGAGGGTCTTCTGCGCGCTCTTCGCCGCGGCCTCGTAGCGCGGCCCGAGGTGCTCGGCGGTGGCCCGCCCCGCCTCGCTGACCGCCGAGCCGATGTGCGCGAGGCCCTCCTGCAGCTCTTCGCCGATGACCTGGGCATGGCTCTTCTTGCGGAACACCTACGCACCTCCGGGTTGATCGTTGCGGCCATCCTGCCCGCATCGGGTGCAGCCCACACCCCGAGGGCCCCAGGTGTGACCTGCGGCGCCGCGGCGGGCCTGCCAGCCTGGGGCGCATGCAGCTGCGCGTGTTCACCGAGCCCCAGCAGGGCGCCACCTACGACGACCTGCTCGCCGTCGCCCGCCGCGCCGAGCAGACCGGCTTCGACGCCTTCTTCCGCTCCGACCACTACCTGGCGATGGGCGGGGACGGCCTGCCCGGCCCCACCGACGCCTGGCTGACGCTGGCGGGTCTGGCGCGGGAGACCAGCACGATCCGGCTGGGCACGCTGATGACCGCCGGCACCTTCCGGCTGCCCGGCCCGCTGGCGATCTCGGTGGCCCAGGTCGACCAGATGAGCGGCGGCCGGGTGGAGCTGGGCCTGGGGTCGGGCTGGTTCGAGGCCGAGCACAGCGCCTACGGCATCCCGTTCCCCCCGTTGGGGGAGCGGTTCGACCGCTACGCCGAGCAGCTGGCCGTGGTCACCGGGCTGTGGTCGACGCCCGCGGGTGAGACCTTCTCCTTCGCCGGCGAGCACTACACCGTCACCGACTCCCCGGCGCTGCCCAAGCCCGTGCAGGACGGCGGCATCCCGGTGCTGGTCGGCGGCCGCGGCGCGAAGCGCACCCCCGCGCTGGCCGCGCGGTACGCCACCGAGTTCAACACCCCGTTCACCTCGGCCGCGGACGCCGCCGGCCTGTTCGACCGGGTGCGCGCCGCGTGCGCCGACGTCGACCGCGACCCGGCGACGATGACCTTGAGCTCGGCGCTGGTGCTGTGCGTGGGGGCGACCGGCGCCGAGCTGGCCCGCCGGGCGGAGGCGATCGGCCGGGACGTCGAGGAACTGGTGGCCAACGGGGTGGCCGGCTCCCCGGCGCAGGCGGTGGACACCCTGGGCCGGTTCGCCGAGGCCGGCGCCACCCGCGTCTACCTGCAGGTGCTCGACCTGTCCGACCTGGACCACCTGGACCTCGTGGCCGCCGAGGTGGCCCCGCAGCTGGGCTAGCCGGCCGGCGCCCAGCGGGGGTCGCGGCCCAGCCAGGCCACCAGGGCCTCGAGCGGGGTCGCGTCGGCCGGGGCGGGCACCTCGTCGCCGAACGGGAACCCCGCCGGGCGCCGTCCCGGGGGCAGGATGCGCCGCGACGGGGCCGCGCCCGCAGCCACCACGTCGTCGGCCACCTCGACCGGGCGGCCGAGGGAGACCGCGAGGTCCCAGGCGTGGGTGAGCACCTCGCCGGTGTAGGTGGCCAGCAGCGCGCGGCCGGGCATCGGGCCGGCCGGGTGGGCGAGCGTGCGGTCGAGCAGGGCGGGGTCGGACCAGACCTTGACCGCGTCGTCGGCGGCGTCGGTCAGCGCGCGGTCCACGTCGGGGACGCCGGTGGTCACGTGCGGCAGGTCGAAGGGGGCACCGCCACGGCCGACGTGGGCCACCCGGCGCAGGACGGTCAGCAGGTGGCCGCGCAGGGTGGCCACGTCGAACTCCTCGCACGGGGTGGGCCGGTGCAGGTCCTCGGCCGGCACGTGCAGGGCCACGGGGAGGGCGGCGCGGACGGCGGCGGTGAAGGCGGGGCGGGGGTCGGTGTCGGTCATGCACCCACCATCGCGGGTGACGTGGCCACCTCCTGGCCACTTCTGGAGGCAGAATCCCCGGGGTGCGCGCCGACCGCCTGATCGCCGTCCTGCTGCTCCTGCAGCGGCGCGGCACGGTCACGGCCGGCCAGGTGGCCACCGAGCTGGAGATCTCACCGCGCACCGCCCGCCGGGACCTCGAGGCGCTCGCGCTGGCCGGGGTGCCGGTCTACAGCACCGCCGGCAGGGGTGGCGGCTGGGCGCTGGTCGGCGGGGCGCGCACCGACCTGACCGGGCTCACCGAGGGCGAGGCGCGGGCGCTGTTCCTGGGCACCGGGGTCGGGGACACCCCAGCGGCTCGCGCGGGGCTGCGCAAGCTGCTGGCCGCCCTGCCCGCGCAGTGGCGGGCCGACGCCGAGCGGGCCGCGGACGCCGTCCTGGTGGACGCCGCCTCGTGGGGTGCGCAGCCGCAGCCCGAGCCGCCGTCCCTCGCCGTCCTCCTGCGCGCGGTGGTCGACGGCGAGCAGGTCGAGCTCGACTACCGCAGCCGCGGCACGGCCAGCACCCGCACGGTCGACCCGCTGGGCCTGGTGAACAAGGACGGCCGCTGGTACCTGCTGGCGGGCACGCCGGCCGGGGAGCGGACCTTCCGGCTGGACCGGGTGGCCGCCGCCGCGCCCACCGGGGCACCTGCCCGCCGTCCCGAGGGCTTCGACCTGCGCCGGGCGTGGGCCGCGCGGCGCGGGGAGTTCGAGCAGCAGCGGCACGTCGAGCGGACCCGGGTGCTGGTCGAGCCGGCCGCCCTGCCGCGGCTGCGGTGGCTGCTGGCCCACCGCCTGGTCGAGGTCGGGGAGCCGGTCGCGGACGGCCGGGTGCCCGCCGTCGTCCTGGGACCGGTGGCCGAGGTGGCCGCGCTGGAGCTCGCCGGGTTCGGGTCGCAGGTCGAGTTCACCGACCCCGCCGCCCGCGCGCAGCTGGCCCGGCTGGCCGCCGACCTGCGTTCCCGGTACGGGTCCGGGCCCGGACCGGGGTAACCTGCGGGCATGTCCGGTGGACTGCTCCTTCCGAGGCCGTGCTGACCCGCTCCCCGCACGTCAGCACGGCGACCCCTCCTGCGTGAGGGGTTTTTTCATGCCCACCACCGGCCGCGACACCCAGGAGCCTGCAGCGATGAGCGAGACCGTCCCCCCGTACCGGTACACCCCGGAGCTGGCCCAGCAGATCGAGCTGGCCTGGCAGGACCGGTGGGAGGCCGAGGGCACCTTCGCCACGCCCAACCCCACGGGCACGCTGAGCGAGGGGTTCGACCGCGTCGCCGACCGGCCCAAGGCCTTCCTGATGGACATGTTCCCCTACCCCTCGGGTGCGGGGCTGCACGTCGGGCACCCCCTGGGCTACCTGGGCACCGACGTCATCAGCCGGTTCCTGCGCATGGACGGCCACAACGTGCTGCACCCGATGGGCTACGACGCCTTCGGCCTGCCGGCCGAGCAGTACGCGGTGCAGACCGGCCAGCACCCCCGGGTCACCACCGAGGCCAACATCGCGGCGATCTCCGCGCAGCTGCGCCGGCTGGGCGTGGACCACGACCGCCGCCGCACCTTCGCCACCATCGACCCGGGCTACTACCGGTGGACCCAGTGGATCTTCACCCAGATCTTCGGGGCCTGGTTCGACGACGCCGCCGGCAAGGCCCGCCCGATCGAGGAGCTGGTCACCGAGCTGGACGCCGGCACCCGGCAGCCCGCCCCGGGCACCCTGCCCGAGGGACGCACCTGGTCCGAGCTGGACGACGTCGAGCGGCGCCGGGTCGTCGACGCCCACCGCCTGGCCTACCTGAACCAGGCCCCCGTGAACTGGTGCCCCGGGCTGGGCACGGTGCTCAGCAACGAGGAGGTCACCGCCGACGGGCGCTCCGAGCGCGGCAACTTCCCGGTGTTCCGGCGTCCGCTGACCCAGTGGATGATGCGGATCACCGCCTACTCCGAGCGCCTGCTGGCCGACCTGGACCGGCTGGACTGGTCGGACTCGCTCAAGCAGATGCAGCGCAACTGGATCGGCCGGTCCACCGGCGCCCGGGTGCGGTTCGGTGACGTCGAGGTCTTCACCACCCGTCCCGACACCCTGTTCGGCGCCACCTACCTGGTGCTGGCCCCCGAGCACCCGCTGGTCGACGCGCTGACCGCGGCGGCCTGGCCCGACGGCACCGACCCCCGCTGGACCGGCGGCGCCGCCACCCCGGCCGAGGCGGTCGCGGCCTACCAGCTGCAGGCCTCCCGCCGCTCCGAGCTGGACCGGCAGGCCGAGGGCCGGGAGAAGACCGGTGTGTGGACCGGCTCCTGCGCCACCAACCCGCTGACCGGCCGCGAGCTGCCCGTGTTCGTCGCCGACTACGTGCTGACGGGGTACGGCACCGGCGCGATCATGGCGGTGCCCGGCGAGGACACCCGCGACTTCGAGTTCGCCGACGTGTTCGGCCTGCCGGTGGTGCGCACCGTCCAGCCGCCGGAGGGCTTCGAGGGCGGGGCGTACACCGGCGCCGGCCCGATGATCAACAGCTCGAACGAGCACGTGCAGCTGGACGGCCTGGGCAAGGCCGACGCCATCGCGGCGGTGACCGGGTGGCTGGTCGCGCACGGCCACGGCGAGTCCACCACCACCTACAAGCTGCGGGACTGGCTGTTCAGCAGGCAGCGCTACTGGGGCGAGCCGTTCCCGGTCGTGTACGCCGTCGACGGCCCGGACGCCGACCTGCCGGTCGCCGTCCCCGCTGACCAGCTGCCGGTGCTGCTGCCCGACGTGGACAACTACTCGCCCAAGACCTTCGCCGACGACGACGCGACCTCCTCCCCGGAGCCGCCGCTGTCCCGGGCCACCGGGTGGACGACGGTCGAGCTGGACCTGGGCGACGGGCCACGCCGCTACCGCCGCGAGACCAACACGATGCCCAACTGGGCCGGGTCGTGCTGGTACTACCTGCGCTACCTGGACCCGGGCAACGACGAGCAGTTCGTCGACCCGGAGCTGGAGGCCTACTGGATGGGCCCGCGCTCGGAGGGCGACGTCGGCGGCGTCGACCTGTACGTCGGCGGCGTCGAGCACGCCGTCCTGCACCTGCTGTACGCCCGGTTCTGGCACAAGGTGCTCTTCGACCTGGGGCACGTCTCCTCCGAGGAGCCCTTCCGCCGGCTGGTCAACCAGGGCTACATCTCGGCCTACGCCTACACCGACGCGCGGGGCTTCTACGTGCCCGCCGCCGAGGTGGTCGAGCGCGACGGCGCCTTCTTCTTCGAGGGCCAGCCGGTCAACCGTGAGTACGGGAAGATTGGCAAGAGCCTGAAGAACATGGTCACCCCCGACGAGATGATCGGGGCCTACGGCGCCGACACCTTCCGGGTCTACGAGATGTCCACCGGCCCGCTGGAGCAGTCCCGCCCGTGGGAGACCAAGGCGGTCGTGGGGTCCCAGCGGCTGCTGCAGCGCATCTGGCGGGTCGTGGTCGACGAGGAGACCGGCGAGGTCCGGGCCGCCGACACCGAGGTCGCGCCCGGGACGCTCAAGGTGCTGCACCGGGCCGTGGACGGCGTGCGGGACGGCATGACCACGCTGCGGTTCAACATCGCCATCGCCCGCACCACCGAGCTGACCAACCACCTGACCCAGGTGTACGGCCAGTCCGGGCCGGTGCCGCGGCAGGTCTGCGAGTGGCTGACCCTGCTGGTCGCGCCGCTGGCCCCGCACCTGGCCGAGGAGCTGTGGTCGCGGCTGGGCCACTCGTCGTCCTCGGCCTGGGCGCAGTTCCCGGTGGCCGACCCGGCCTACCTGGTCGACGACACCGTGCAGATCGCGGTGCAGGTCAACGGCAAGGTGCGGGCGCAGCTGGACGTGCCCGCCGACGCCGACGCCGCCGCGCTGGAGGCCGCCGCGCTGGCCGACACCCGCATCGCGGAGCTGCTGGCCGGCAAGACGGTGCGCAAGGTCGTCGCGGTGCCGGGGCGGCTGGTCAACGTCGTCGCCGGCTGAGGCGCCGGGGCCTCAGCCGGCTGAGGCCCCGGCCTCAGGCGGGGGAGATGCGGATGACCGCGCGGCGCTCGCGGCGGCGCAGGATGCCGACCAGCCGCCCGGCGCCGTAGGTGATCCGCCACTGCCAGCCGTAGCGGCGGGCCAGTGCCCGCAGCGCGGTCGGCCACTCCTCGGGCGGCAGCAACCGGGCCTGCGCGTCGACGGCCTCGCCCTGCAGGTTGCCGCGCACGTCGCACAGCGCCACGGTCACCCGGCCGGTGTGCCGCAGCCGCTTCACCTTGCCCGAGTCCGCCCGGGTCCAGACCACGAGGTCGCCGCCGTCGGGTGCGGCCCACACCGGGGTGGGGACGGCGACGCCGGACCTGCGGAACGTGGTCAGGCTGACGTACCGGCTGCCGGGCAGTGCGCTCACGACGCCGGGACGGCGGTGAGCACCGCCCGCATCTCCTCCTCGACGGCGTCGATCGCCTCGGCGACCGGGACGTCGCGGCCGAGCTCGGCCGACAGCGAGGTCACCCCGGCGTCGGTGATGCCGCACGGGATGATGCTGCCGAACCCGGCGGTGAGGTCGGGGTCGCAGTTGAGCGCGAAGCCGTGCATCGTCACCCCGCGGGAGACCCGGACGCCGATCGCGGCGATCTTCCGGTCCGGCTGCGGACCGACCCCGGGCCGGTAGCCGGCCCGGACCCAGGCGCCGCTGCGGCCCTCGACCTGCTCGGCGGCGATGCCGAACCGGGCGCAGACGGCGATCAGCGCGGTCTCCATGCGGCGGACATGGGCGACCACGTCGACCGGGTCGGGGAGCCTGACGATCGGGTAGCCGACCAGCTGCCCCGGCCCGTGCCAGGTGATCTTCCCGCCGCGGTCCACGTCGACGACGGGGGTGCCGTCCTGCGGGCGCTCGTGCGGCTCGGTGCGCTTGCCGGCCGTGTAGACCGGCGGGTGCTCCAGGAGCAGCATCGTGTCGGGGCCGGTGCCCTCGACCACCTCGGCGTGCACCGCCCGTTGGCGGTCCCACGCCTCCTGGTACTCGACGAGACCGGCCCGCACCACCCGCAGTTCGCTCACCCGCCCAGCCTATGCCTGCACGGCGGCGGGGCGGAGCCGCTGCAGCACCGCCCGGGCGGTGCGGGCGCCGCTGGCCATGGCGCCCTGGATGGAGGGGGTGTCGCGGTGGTCACCGCAGACGAACAGGCCGTCGCCGAGGTCGACCGGCCGACGGTGCCGCAGGGGCGGGACGGCGGCCGGCTGCGCCCCGGTGACGGTCACGCTGGTCAGGTGCTCGAGGTCGGTCGTGGCCACCCCCTGGGCGCGGGCCACCTCCTCGCGGACGTCGGCCTCCCGCGTGGGGGCCAGGGTGGAGCTGGCGACCAGCGCGCGGCCGTCGGGGCTGTAGGCGGGCTGGGCGTCGCTGACGACCACCGAGTTGACCAGCTGCCCACCGGGCTCGCCCAGCACGACCAGCGGGACGCCCCGGGGGGAGGACGCGAGCACGTGCAGGTGCGTGGTGACCTGCCGCGGCGCGGACGCCTGCACCGACGGCAGCAGCCGCGACGCGGTGCCCGGGTCGGTGGCGACCACCACCGCGTCGGCGCGGGTGGTGCCGGCCGCGTTGCGCACCTCGGTTCCGCTCACCCCGGTCACCTCGGTGCCCCAGTGGCGGGTGGCGGCGGGCAGCCGGTCGGCCAGCTGCTCCCCGACGGCCTGCATGCCGCGGGCGGGCAGCCCGATCCGGCCGCGGACGAAGCTGCGCCAGACCAGGTACAGGTAGCGGCTGGAGGTGTCCAGCCCGGACTCCAGCAGCACGCCGGACAGGAAGGGCCGGAAGAACCGCTCCATCGCGGCGTCGCCGACCCGGGCCGCCCGCAGCGCCTGCTCGGCCGTGCGCTCGGGCGCGGCGAGCAGCCGGTCGACCGGGGCGTAGCCGGCCCGCGCGGAGAACAGCCCGATGGCCGCCTCGTGCAGCAGGCCGCCCAGCGGTGCGCGCACCGTGTCCACGACGGCGGCGGGGTGCTTGCGGGGGTCGACCACCCGGTGCTCGCGCCCCTCGTGCCGGACCACCGCGCCGGTCCAGAACCAGCCCAGGTCCAGCGCCGCGAGGTCGAGGTCGGCGGCGGCGCGGGGGTAGCCGGTGTTGAGCACCTGGAAGCCCCGGTCGACGGTGAACCCGTCGACGACCGCTGTGCTCAACCGCCCGCCCGGGTGGTCGGCGGCGTCGACCAGGTGCACGTCGGCCCCCGCTGCGGCGAGCCGGACCGCGGCGGACAGGCCGGCCAGCCCGGCCCCGACGACGACGACCTCGGCACGCGGTGGGAGTGGCATGCCGTCGAACCTATGCGGGTGCACCGACGCGGACCTGTCGGCGCTGTGGACGGCCACCGGCCTGTGGACAACCCGGGTCGGCGTCGCCGTGGCGCCCTACCGTGCCGTCCGTGCCCGACCGAGACCCAGCGACCGCCCCGGACCGGTGCCCGGTGGTGCCCGGCTACGTGCTCGAGGAACGGCTCGGCCGCGGCGGGTCCGGCGAGGTGTGGCGGGCCCGGCCACGTCGAGGCGGCCTCCCGGTCGCGGTCAAGGTCCTGCACCGGGGTGACCCCGAGCAGCAGGTGCGCGAGGCCGAGCTGCTGGCCGAGCTGGACCACCCGCACCTGGTCCGGTTGCACGAGGTCGTCCGGCGGCGCACCCACGACGGGGAGCAGGTCGCGCTGGTGCTCGACCTGCTCGCCGGTGGCAGCCTGGCGGAGCTGCTGGCGCGGCGGGGGCGGTTGCGCCCGGGGGAGGTGGTCACCGCCGTGGCCCCGGTCGCCGCGGCCCTGGCCCACGTGCACGACCGCGGCATCGTGCACGGCGACCTGTCGCCGGGCAACGTCGTGCTCACCGCGGAGGGCCGGCCGGTGCTCACCGACCTGGGTGTCGCCCGGGCGCTGGGCGAGGCGGGCAGCGGGGAGGTCACCCCGCCCTACGTCGACCCGGTGGTCGCGCGGGGCGGGGCACCGGGGCCGGCGTCGGACGTGTTCGGGGTCGCGGCGGCGGCCTTCCACGCCCTGACCGGCATCCCGCCGTGGAACGCCGCGGGGCCCGGGCAGACCGTGGTCGTCGCCGCGGGCGGCGAGCTGCCCGACCTGGCCCTGCTCGCGCCGGAGGCCCCGCCCGAGCTGGTGGCCGTGGTGCAGCGGGGTCTGTCGGCGCACCCGCACCTGCGCGGCACCGCGGCGGCCTTCGCGCTGGACCTCCGGCACGCCTGCCGGCCCGAGCGCATCGCCCTGCCCGCGCCGGGGGTGGACCGGGCGTCGCTGGCCCGCACCGGCCACGTGCCGCGCACCGAGCTCACCCACCAGGTGCGCCGCCCGCCGGGGGCGCACGCCGCCCCGCCTCCGGGGCGGCGCTGGGCCGGGTGGCCGGGGCGGGTGGCGGCCCGGGCCCGGGTGCCGGTGCGCGACGGGGGCCCGGCCCGGGCGGTGCGCCGCGCCCTGGTGGTCGCCACGGTGCTCGCCGCGCTGGCCGGCTCCGGCTGGCTGGGGGTGCAGTGGGGCCTCGGCGCCGAGGCCGGGGCGGTCCCCGCCGCCGGTACCGCACCGGCGAGCCCGACGGCCACGCCCCCGCCGGCCCCGGCCGCACCGCCGACGGACCCCACGACGGGGGCAGGCTCCCCGGGGTCGCCGGTCGCCGAGGTCGACTCCACGACGGCGCCCACCGGTCCGGCCGGCTGGTCCCGGCTGGTGGACCAGCTCTACGACCGTCGTGCGGCGGCCCTGGCCGCGGGGGACCCGGCGGCCCTGGACGGGGTCTACACCCCGGCCGGCCCGCTGCGCGACGCCGACACCGCCTGGGTCGGCGAGCTGGCCGCCGCGGGCCGGCAGCTGGTCGGCTTCGCCCCGGAGGTGGTCTCCGTGGGGGAGGTGACCCCGGTCGAGGGCGGGGTGCGCATCGCGCTGGTGGACCGGGTGCCGGCCTACGCGGTCGGTTCGGCGGCGGGGCAGCAGACCGTGCCCGGTCGTGGTGACCGGCCGGTGGTGCTGACCCTGCTCGCGACCGCGTCGGGGTGGCGCATCGGCGCCGCGGAGCTGGCCGGGTGAGCGCGCCGTCAGCGCTGGTCGAGCGCCCAGCGCAGCGCCGACTCCACGTCGCCGTGCGTGAAGGTGTACCCGGCCTCCATGAGCACCCGGGGCAGGGCGCGCTGACCGGCCAGCACCCCGAGCTGGGCGAACTCGCCGAGCACGGCGGACAGGGCGAAGCCGGGCACCGGCAGCACGGTCGGCCGGTGCAGCACCCGGCCGAGGGCCTCGGTGAAGGCGGCGTTCGTGACCGGCTCGGGGCCGGTGAGGTTGACCGGTCCGGCGACGTCGGCGGTGAGCAGGAAGCGGATGGCGTCCACCTCGTCGCGCAGGCTGATCCAGGGCCACCACTGCTTCCCCGACCCCAGCTTGCCGCCGACGCCGAGCTGGAACAGCGGGCGGATCCTGCTCATCATGCCGCCGCGGGCGAGCACCAGCCCGGTGCGCAGGTGGGCCACCCGGATGCCGGCGGCCTCGGCGGGCGCGGTGGCCGCCTCCCACTGCACGCAGACGTCGGCGAGGAAGTCGCTGCCGGCCGGGCTGCTCTCGTCGAGCACCTGGTCCCCGCCGTCGCCGTAGAAGCCCACCGCGGAGGCGGACAGCAGGACCCTCGGGCGGTCGGGGTCGGCGGCCGCGGCCTGGGCGAGCGCGGCGGCGACGGTGGCAGTGCTGTCGACCCGGCTGTCGACCACCTCGCGCTTGTAGGCGTCGGTCCAGCGCTTGTCGCCGATGCCCACGCCGGCGAGGTTGACCACGGCGTCGACGTCGGCGAGCACCCCGTCGTCCAGCTGCCGGTGGGCGGGGTCCCACCGGTGCTCGTCGGCGGTGCGCGGGGTCCGGCGCACCAGCCGGCGGACCTCGTGGCCGTCGGCCTGCAGGGTGGCGACGAGCTCGGTGCCGACCAGACCGGAGGAACCGGTCACCGCGATGCGCATGGTCTGGGGAGTCCTCCGGGTCGGGGGTGGGTCAACGGCCCCAGCGTGCCCGCACCGGGGCCCGACGGCACGTCGGGCCCCGGCGGAGTCCGCCGGGGCCCGAGGTGGTGGTGCGGGGTCGGGTCAGGTGAGCCCGAGCTCGCCGTGGAACGCGCCGGCCTCCAGCCGCTCCTTCACCGTGGTGAGGAAGCGGGCGGCGTCGGCGCCGTCGACGATGCGGTGGTCGTAGGACAGGGCCAGGTAGACCATCGAGCGCACGGCCACGACCTCGCCGAGCTCCTCGTCCTGGACCACGACCGCCCGCTTCACGACCGACCCGGTGCCCAGGATGGCGACCTGCGGCTGGTTGATGATCGGGGTGTCGAACAGGGCGCCCCGGCTGCCGGTGTTGGTCAGCGTGAAGGTGCCGCCGCCCAGCTCGTCAGGGGTGACCTTGTTCGTGCGGGTCCGCTCGGCCAGGTCGGCGATCTTCCGGGCGATGCCGGCGATGCTGAGGTCGCCGGCGTCCTGGATCACCGGGACGAGCAGGCCACGCTCGGTGTCCACCGCGACGCCGAGGTTCTCCGCGTCGTGGTAGGTGACCGTGCCGGCCTCCATGTCCAGGGAGGAGTTCACCGTCGGGTGCGCCTTGAGCGCCTCGACGGCGGCCTTGGCGAAGAACGGCAGGAAGGACAGCTTGACGCCCTCGCGGGCGGCGAAGTCGGCCTTGACCTGGTCGCGCAGCTTGGCGATCCGGGTGACGTCGACCTCGACCACGGTGGTCAGCTGGGCGCTGATCTGCAGCGACTCCACCATCCGCTTGGCGATGACCGAGCGGAGCCGGGAGAGCTTCTCGGTGCGGCCGCGCAGCTTGGTGTCCGGGGCGGGGACCGACGGGGCCGGCCGGGACGCGGCCGGGGCCTGCGCAGCCGCAGGGGCCGACGCAGCGGGGGCCGACGCGGCGGGGGCGGACGCAGCCGGGGCGGCGGACTCCGCGGCGGCGAGCACGTCCTGCTTGCGGATCCGGCCACCGACACCGGTGCCCGACACCGACGACAGGTCCACGCCGTGCTCGGCGGCCAGCCGGCGGACCAGCGGGGTCACGTAGGCGCCACCGCCGTCGCCCGAGGGCGCCGGGGCGGAGGAGGACGGCGCCGCCGGGGCCTGGGGGGCGACCTGGGGCGCCGGCTGCGAGGTCGGCGACTGCGCGGGCAGGGCACCGCTGGAGCCGTAGTCGGCGCCCGGGGTCTCCGAGGAGGTCTCGGCCTTGACCGGGGTGGGCTGGGCCTGCGCGCCGTCGGACTGCTGGGCCGGCTCCGGGGCCTTCTCCTCGGCCGCCGGCTGCTCGGCCGGCTTCTCCTCCGCGGGCGCCGCGGCCGGCGCGGACCCGCCGCCGATGACGGCCAGCTGCGCGCCGACGTCGACGGTCTCGTCCTCGCCGACCAGGATCTTGGTCAGCGTGCCTGCCGCGGGGGAGGGGATCTCGGTGTCGACCTTGTCGGTGGAGACCTCGAGCAGGGGCTCGTCGACCTCGACGGTGTCGCCCTCGGACTTCAGCCAACGGGTGACCGTGCCCTCGGTGACGCTCTCGCCCAGCGCCGGCATGGTCACCGGGGTGCCCTCACCGGACCCGCCGTCCGACCCGCCGCCGGAGGGCGCCGGGGTGGGCTCGGGCTCCGGGGCGGCCTGCGGCTCCGGCTCCGGGGTGCTCTGCGGCTCGGGGGCCTGCTCGGCGGCCGGCTCCTCGGCGGGGGCGGAGGAGCCCCCGCCGTCGCCCTCACCACCGATGACGGCCAGCTCGGCGCCGACCTCCACCGTCTCGTCCTCGGCGACCACGATCTTGGTCAGGACACCGGCGGCCGGCGAGGGGATCTCCGTGTCGACCTTGTCGGTGGAGACCTCGAGGAGGGGCTCGTCGACCTCGACGGTGTCCCCCTCCTGCTTCAGCCAGCGGGTGACGGTGCCCTCGGTGACGCTCTCGCCCAGGGCAGGCATGGTGACGGACGTCGGCATCGAGTGCAGTTCTCCTCAGGTCAGGTGTGTGTCGGGGGGACGGTCGGGTCAGCTGTGCGAATGCAGGGGCTTACCGGCCAGGGCCATGTGCGCCTCGCCCATGGCCTCGCTCTGCGTGGGGTGCGGGTGGACCAGCGAGGCCACCTCGTCGGGCAGCGCCTCCCAGTTGTAGATCAGCTGCGCCTCGGCGACGAGCTCGCCGACCCGGCTGCCGACCATGTGCACGCCGACGACCGCGCCGTCCTTGGCGCGCACCAGCTTGACCGCACCGGAGGTCTTGAGGATCTGGCTCTTGCCGTTGCCGCCCAGGTCGTAGACGACGACCTCGACCTCGCCGAACTTCTCCTTGGCCTGCGCCTCGGTGAGGCCGACCGAGGCCACCTCGGGCTCGGAGTAGGTGACCCGGGGGACACCGGCGTAGTCGATCGGCACGACCGGCAGCCCGGCCAGCCGCTCGGCGACGAGGATGCCCTCGCCGAAGCCGACGTGGGCCAGCTGCAGGGTGGGCACCAGGTCGCCGACGGCGGAGATGGTCGGCACGTTGGTCTGCATGTACTCGTCGACCAGGACGAAGCCGCGGTCCATGGCGACGCCGGCCTCCTCGTAGCCCAGGCCCTGGCTGACCGGGCCGCGGCCCACGGCGACGAGCACGATCTCGGCCTCGTAGGACTTGCCGTTCTCCAGCTCGACGGTGACGCCGTCCGAGCCCGGGGTGACCTTCGAGACCCGGCTGCCCAGCGAGAAGTCGATCTTGCGGCGGCGGTAGGCGCGCTCGAGCAGCTTGGAGGAGGACTCGTCCTCCAGCGGCACCAGGTGGGGCAGGCCCTCGATGATGGTGACGTCGGCGCCGAAGGACTTCCAGACGCTGGCGAACTCGCAGCCGATCACGCCGCCGCCCAGGATGATCACCGAGCTGGGCACGCGCTCGAGCTCAAGGGCCTGGTCGCTGGTGATGACGGTCGTGCCGTTGATGTCGATGCCGGGCAGGCTGCGGGCGTAGGAGCCGGTGGCCAGCAGCACGTGCGAGCCCTCGAAGGTGGTGTCGCCAACCGCCACCGCGGTGGGGGAGACCAGCCGGCCCTCGCCCTCGACGTAGGTGATCTTGCGGCTCTTGATCAGGCCCTGCAGGCCCTTGTAGAGCTTGGCGGTGACGCCGCCCTTGTAGTCGTTGACCCCGGCCATGTCGATGCCGGCCAGCGAGGTCTTCACGCCGAACTGCTCGCCCTCGCGGGCGGAGTCGGCGACCTCGGCGGCGTGCAGCAGGGCCTTGGTGGGGATGCAGCCACGGTGCAGGCAGGTGCCGCCGACCTTGTCCTTCTCGATCAGGACGACCGACAGGCCGAGCTCGGCACCGCGCAGGGCAGCGGCGTAGCCCCCCGACCCACCACCCAGGATGACGAGGTCGGCGGTCTGGGTGGGTGCGCTCACGGGTTCTCCTCGGTGCGGGACGGCGCGGCCGGCGGCGGGCAGGTCGTGCCCGGTCGGCCTGGTGCGGGGGAGTGCGGTGCCCATCCTGCCACCTGTCGGGAACGCGTACCCGACCTGCTCCGTTGGCCCGCTGGGCACCGGAACGGGAGCCCTGCCGGTCCGGCGCGCACGCCGGTGGCGCTGCACGGGAGGAGCGTGTCGTGGGGTTCATGGATCGGCTGCGGGGACGACGTGGCGCCGGTGGGCAGGGCGCCCGCGGCGACCGGCACGGCACCCTGGACCGGGCGTCGGGCAAGGCCGACCTCAGCCACGTCGAGCAGTTCGTGGCCACCCGCCGCGGCGTGGAGGGCTACGTCGAGCCGCGCACCGCGGTCACCGAGACGACCATCCTGCTGGTGGCCGCCGACGGCGAGTGGACGCGGCGCCGGATCGCCGGGCCCGAGGTGGGGCGCAAGCTCTCCCGCGAGCTCGGCATCCCCGTCTACGACGCCCAGGTCACCGGCTACCCGCAGCGGATGCGGGACTGGTCGGCCCGGCAGAAGGACAAGCTCGACTGACCGGGCCGCCCGCTCAGTCGCCGAGCAGGCCCTCGATGGTGGCCAGCAGCGTGCGCACGGGCACGCCGGTGCCGCCGACCGGGGTGCAGCCCCACGGCCTGCCGGTGTTGTAGGCCGGCCCGGCGACGTCGATGTGCGCCCACGGCAGCCCGGCGGGCACGAACTCGGCGAGGAAGTGCCCGGCCACGAGCATCCCGCCCAGCCGGTCGGGGTTGGCGTTGACGAAGTCGGCGGTGGCCGAGTCCAGGCCGCGGCGCAGCTCCGGCGGCAGGGGCATCCCCCACATCGGCTCGCCGACCCGGTTGCCCGCGGCCACGACGGCGTCGCGGAGGTCGTCGCTGCCCATCACGCCCGCGGTGCGCCCACCGAGGGCGACGGTCTGGGCGCCGGTGAGCGTGGAGGTCTCGAGCAGGTAGTCGGGGGAGTCCTCGGCCGCCCGGGCGATCGCGTCGGCCAGGATGATCCGGCCCTCGGCGTCGGTGTTGGTGATCTCGGCCTTCTTGCCGTTGCGGAAGGTCACGACGTCGGCCGGGCGGTACGCGCTGCCCGAGGGCAGGTTCTCCGCGATCGGCACGGTGGCGGTGACGTCGACGGGCAGCCCCAGCTCGGCGACGAGGCAGACGGTGGCGATCACGGCCGCGGCACCGGCCATGTCGCTCTTCATGTCCTCCATCTTCAGCGCGGGCTTGATGGACAGGCCGCCGCTGTCGAAGGTGATGCCCTTGCCGACCAGCGCCACCGACCGGCGGGCGCGCCGGCCGCGGTAGGACAGCCGCAGCAGGCGGGGCCCCCGGGTCGAGCCGCTGCCGACGGCGAGGATGCCGCCGTAGCCGCCGGCGGCCAGCTGCTCCTCGTCGAGCACCTCCACCGACAGACCCGCCCTCTTCCCGGCGGCCGCGCCGCGGGCGGCGAGCTCGGCGGGGAAGAGGTCGTTGGGCGGGGTGTTGACCAGGTCGCGGGTCAGCGCGACGGCGTCGGCGACCGCGCGCACCCGGGCCAGGGCCGACTTGGCCGCGCCGGCGTCGGGGACGACGAGCTCGAACGACGTCGGCGGCGCCGGGCGGTCGGCGGGCAGGTCGGACTTGTAGGCGGTGAACTCGTAGGCGCCCAGCAGCGCGCCCTCGCCCACCGCGTGCAGCCGGTCCTCGTCGGGCGCACCGCCGACCGCGGCCAGCAGCGACACGACCGAGGCCCGGCCGGTCAGCGCGCGGGTGGCCGCGCCGCTGGCCCGGCGCACGGCGTCGGACCCGTAGCCGCCGTCGGCGCGGGGTGCACCGAGGCCGGCGACCGCGACCACCGGGAACGGGCCCTGCCCGAAGGTGGCCAGCCGGGTGACCTCGTCCTCGCCGCCGCGTGCCCCGAGGTCGGCCAGCGCGGCCATCAGGCGGCCGCCGAGCAGGCGGTCCACGGCCTCCGCGCCGGGGGTGGTGAGGGGACCGTCGGGCCCCTTGCCGACGCCGACGACGACGGCGTCGCCGGTCAGCTTCTCGAGCGGGCGGTCGGTGGCGGAGATCGTCGGCGGCACCCCGCCACCCTAGGCGGGCCCGGCTACGGTCGCCTCCGTGACCGCCCAGACCTCGCCCCTGCACGAGCGCCACCTCGCCCTCGGCGCCAAGCTGGCCGACTTCGGTGGCTGGTCGATGCCGCTGGAGTACGCCGGGGGCGGCGTCATCGCCGAGCACACCGCGGTCCGCCAGGGCGTCGGCCTGTTCGACGTCTCGCACCTGGGCACCGGCACCGTGCGCGGGCCGGGCGCGGCGGCCCACGTCGACCGGTGCCTGACCAACGACCTGGGCCGGATCGGCCCGGGCCAGGCGCAGTACACGCTGTGCTGCCTGCCCGACGGCGAGGACCGGGCCGGCGGGGTGGTCGACGACCTGATCGTCTACCTGCACGCCGACGACGACGTGCTGCTGGTGCCCAACGCGGCGAACGCGGCCGAGGTGCTGCGGCGGCTGGCCGACGAGGCGCCCGACGGCGTGGCCGTCACCGACCGGCACACCGAGGTGGCGGTGCTGGCGCTGCAGGGGCCGCGCTCGGCCGAGGTGCTGGCCGCGGTCGGGCTGCCCGGCTCGCTGGACTACATGGCCTTCGCGCGGACCCAGGGCACCGGGGACGTGACCGTGTGCCGCACCGGGTACACCGGCGAGCACGGCTACGAGCTGCTGGTGGAGGCCGACCGGGCGGCCGAGCTGTGGGACGCCCTGCTCGCCGCCGGGGAGACCGAGCAGATCCAGCCCTGCGGCCTGGGCGCGCGCGACACCCTGCGCACCGAGATGGGCTACCCGCTGCACGGCCACGAGCTGTCGGTCGACATCAGCCCCGTGCAGGCCCGTGCGGGCTGGGCGGTGGGCTGGCGCAAGCCGGCGTTCTGGGGCCGGGAGGCCCTGCTCGCCGAGCGCGAGTCCGGGCCCGCCCGGCAGCTGTGGGGCCTGCGCGCGCCCGGCCGCGGCATCCCGCGGCCGGGCATGCAGGTGCTCGACGGGACCGGCGCGCAGGTCGGCGAGGTCACCAGCGGCACCTTCTCGCCGACCCTGCGCGCCGGCATCGCGCTGGCGCTGCTGGACACCGCCGCGCAGCCGGCCCCGGGGCTGGAGCTCGCCGTCGACGTCCGGGGCCGCACCTCACCGGTCGAGGTGGTCAAGCCGCCCTTCGTCGAGTCGCACGTGCGCTGAGGCCTCAGCCGGTCTTCGCGGTCTCCTTCTTCTCCTCCTTGGCCGGGGTGGGCGGCTCGGGCAGCTCGTCGGCCACCGTCGCCCGCCGGTCACCCATCGGCACCGGCGCGCCCTCGGTCGTGTCCTGCGCGGTCTGGTGCTCGGTCTCGGCGTTGATCTCCGCGCCGAGCAGGACGAGGAAGACGGTCAGCTGCAGCCACAGCATCAGCACGACGACGCCGGCCACCGCGCCGTAGGTGGCCGAGTACGAGCCGAAGTTGCTGACGTAGAAGCTGAACGCCACCGAGACGACGACCCAGGCCAAGGTCACGACCACGGAGCCGAGGGTGACCCAGCGGAACTTCGGGGCGTCCCGGTCCGGAGCCAGCCGGTAGAGCACGGCCAGCGCGCCGGCCATCAGGCCCAGCAGCAGGACCCACCGCAGCACCTGCGCGAGGATCGTGCCCACGATCCCCAGCGGGAGCGCGTCGAGGACGACCGGCGCCACCGCCACCAGCGAGATCGTGACCAGCACGAACACGATGGCGCCGAGGGTCAGCAGCAGGGAGAGCCCACGCAGCTTGATGAAGTTCCGGGTCTCGACCTCGTCGTAGGCGATGTTGACCGCGGTGACGAGGTTGTTGACCCCGCCGGACGCCGACCACAGCGCCGCCAGGATGGAGATGATCAGGCTGACCGACAGCGCCCCGCTGTTGGCGCTGGCGACGGAGTCGAGCTGGTCGCTGATGATGGTCAGGACCTCATCGGGCACCGCTCCGCGGAGGCTCTCCACCTGGTCCCGCACCGTCGCCGGGGAGGCGACCAGGCCGTACAGCGAGATCGCGGCGATCAGGGTCGGGAAGATGGCCAGGAACCCGAAGAAGGCCACGCCACCGCCGATGATCGGCATGTTGTCGGCCTTGTTCTCCGCCCACGCCCGCTTGAGGATCTGCTGCCACCCACGCCCGGGGATCTCGGTGGGGCTCTCCGCGTCCACCCCGGGCAGCCGGGCCTGCTGGCCCTTCGCCTGCGGCGGGGCGGTCGCCGTCCGCCTCGGGCCGTGCTCCTCGGCCCGCTCGGCGGCCTCCCTGGCCGCGGCCCGGCGGGCCGCCTTCTCCTCGACGCGCTCGCGGATGCGGTCCACCGCGTTGTCGGGGCGCTTGATGCCGTCCATGGTCCGACCTCCGTCAGTCGCCCGGCCAGGAGCCGGTCAGCTTGGTGAACGCCTGCGCGCCGAACCTGTCGACCGCGGCCTTGGTGGCGGCGAAGATCGCGCCCTGGATCGCTGCGGCGAGCAGCACGTGGGTGGTGCGGTACTCGCTCTGCATGGCGCCCGGCGCGTCGTCCTCGTCGGCGATCCGCTTCCAGACCACCTTGAACACCCGGCCGGAGATCGCACCGGCGGCGATGCCCGCCGCGATGCCGATCGGCCGGTAGGCCAGCTTCGCGCCGGCGCTCACCGGCGGGACCTCCACACGACGAGGCCGGCGACGGCGGCGACCAGGGCGACGCCGACCCCGATGACCACCGGTGGGTTCTCCCGGTAGGTCTCGACCGCGGTGTCCTTGGTGCGGGCGGCGGTCTCCTTGGCGCGCGAGCCGACGTCCAGCCGGTGGCTGAGCTCGTCGACGGTGGCGGCCAGCTGCTCGCGGGTGGCCTCGATGTCGGCCTTGATCTCGTCGGGCTCGGTCGGGCCGGAGACGTCCGGTGCGCCCGGGCCGTGGGCACCCTCGGGTCGACTGGTCATCGCGTGGCACTCCCCTTCACGGCGGCGA
>Ga0325400_1000256_pt1 | contig 36406 bp, 28 predicted proteins | sample PopdelMetagenome_2_FD_205662 | JGI IMG/M metagenome (GOLD analysis project Ga0325400, IMG submission 205662) | Populus deltoides microbial communities from Bellville, Georgia, United States - Xylem-PdKOR-R1 | ecosystem: Host-associated > Plants > Phyllosphere > Stem > Wood/Secondary xylem...
CCAACGCAGACGGCTCCAGCGCGCAGATCCTGCAGTTCGACAAGCGCTGGATCGCGGGCCTCAAGGCCGAGAAGGTCTGGAAGTTCGGCCGGACGCTCGACCTGGCGATCGGCACGGAGGACCGGTACGACGACATCACCAGGGTCGGGGTCTACCAGACCAGCGCGCGGCAGTTCGTCAGCTCCTTCGGCGCCTTCGGGGTGCAGGAGGCCTCGGGCTCGCTCTACGGCGAGGCGACGTGGCGGCCTCTGGACGGGCTCCGCTTGATCGGCGGGGTGCGTGGGGACTACTACCACTTCGAGGTCAACGCGAAGGACGCGGCCGCGGCCGCGAGCGGGACGGGCAAGGGGCACAATTCGCTCGTCTCGCCCAAGGTGGCGATCGCCTACACGCCCGCCCCGTTCCTGGAGCTGTACGGAAACTGGGGTCGCGGCTTCCACTCGAACGACGTGCGCGGCACCGTGACGGCCACGCCCGTACCCGTGCTAGTGCGCGGAACGGGCAAGGAGGTGGGCGGCCGCATCCAGCTCAAAGGCCTGACGCTCACGGCCACGTACTTCTGGCTGGACGTGGGAAGCGAGCTCCGGTTCGTGGGGGACTCGAACGCGGTCGAGCCGACCGGCGCTTCCCGGCGCCGCGGCTACGAGCTGGTGGGCTTCTGGCGGCCGTTCCGCTGGCTGGCGCTCGACGCCAACTACACGGCCACCCGCAGCCGCTATGACAACGGCGATCGCATCCCCAACGCGTTCGAGAACGCGGCGTCCGCCGGCATCTCGGGCGTGCTGGACCGCTGGGAGGCGAGCGTGCGATTCCGGCACCTCGGCCCGTACCCGCTCATCGAGGACAACAGTGAGCGCAGCAAGGGCAGCACGGTGGTCAACGTCCGTGGGGCCTTCAAGCCCGGCAACGTGGAACTGTACGCCGAGCTGCTGAACATCTTCAACAGCCGCGACAAGGACATCCGGTACTTCTACGAGAGCTACATTCCGCCGTTGGACGCGGCGCCCACCGATGGCCGCCTGAGCCGGGTCGTGGAGCCGCGCACGTTGCGTGTCGGTGCCAAGTATAAGTTCTAGTCCAATGAAAAGATTTTCCTCGAGCGAAAGGATCGCGCATGCGCCGTCACCTTGCGTTCGTCGGAGGCACGGTTTTGACAAATTACTCCGGCGGAGCGGACTGCCGATCGGGTTCGCTCGGGCTGGAAGGCATGGTGGTCCGGCTCGGCGATACCAGCCGACGCCTGGTGGTCCGTGCCATTCGGGTTCGTTCGACATGGGGGCCGACGTCGCGGCCGCGGTGACCCAATCTGTGAGTGTGGGAACAAGTCGGCCTGCAAGCCTGACTTCGGTGGTTCCGCGATGACACGCCGGCGATCCTCGCGTAGATGGGAAACGATGGTCCGTCGCGTGTGGTCCGTGCTGCTGATGCTCGTTGCGGCTTCTCTCGCCATGGCGACGGCCGTCCATGCCCGGGAGCTGCCCGGCGCAAGCCTGGTCGAATGCAGCGGCGCCGCTCACGTCGATGGCGACGCCGACCAATCGCAAGGCGATGCTGACAAGGCGCCCCATCATCATGGCACGTGCCACGGTCAGGTGCTCGCCATCGGCTCTTCAGAGCCGGTTCCCGTTCTGCTGCCGCTCTCCGGAATGCGGCCGCTCGTCGCAGCGGAGCGTGCCGCGCGGTCCAGTATGGTGGATCCGGGCCTGAGGCCGCCCGCCATCTGACGGTTCCGCCGACCGGCTGGCGCCGGTCCGTCGCGTTCCGTCAGGATCCCAGACCATGCTCAGACTATGCGCGGCCCTCTCGGCCGCGGCGTCCTGCGCCATGATGGCGCAGGCTCAGCAGGGGCCGGCGACGGCTCCCCTGCCGACATCCTCATCTCCCATCGTGAGCCTCGACCAGGTGGTGGCCGCGGCCGGCGGCTCCGCGCCTTCGGCGGCGGGTGCCGCCGCCGGCACGGAAGCGGCGCGAGCCGCCCGGGAGATGGCGGGATTGCGTCCGAACCCGGTGGTCCAGGGCCAGATCGAGAACATCGTCGGTTCCGGTCCCTACCGCGGACTGCGCGCGGCGGAGTCGACCATCGGCGTGGCCGTGCCGATCGAGCTCGGCGGCAAGCGCCGCGCCCGGTTGGCCATCGCCACCGCCCAGCTGTCTCGGGCCGAGCTGCAGGCGGCGATCACCGCCGCGGACGTGCGCGTGGCGGTGACGCAGCTGTACGTGGAGGCGATCGCCTCCGAACGGCGTGCCACCACCGCGCGCGACCAGGCGCAGATCGCGGGGGAGGCGCTCCGCGCCGCTTCCATCCGGGTCCAGGCAGGCCGGGCCTCTCCGCTGGAGCAGCAGCGCGCCGATGTCGCCCGAATTAACGCCGACGCCAACGTCGAGCGGACCGCGCGGCTCGCCGGGGCCGCCCGCGAGAACCTCGTGCGGCGTGTCGGACGGCCGGTGGAGGGTGCGCTCGACATGGCGCTCCTCGACCGGCTCCCGGCTCCGGTCGTCGGGCCGGTCCGGCACGCACCGAGCGCGGGCACGCTCGCGCTGGCGGCGGCTGACGCCGACCTCGCCATCGCGGACGCGGGCGTGCGGCTGGCCCGCGCCAACCGCGTGCCGGACCTGAACGTCGGCCCCGCCTTGCGGCGGCTGGAGGCGACCAACGACACGGCGGCGGTCTTCACGGTGACGGTGCCGATTCCCGTGTTCAACAACGGCCGCGCCGCGTTCGCGCAGGCGCAGGCCGAGCGGACCCGCGCGGAGGCGCTGCGCCGGGTGACGGTGCTGGACGTCGAGCAGGCGATCACCGACGCGGAGACGGAGGCGGCCAACGCCGCCACCATGGCGCGCGCCGCGGCGGGCCCGGCGCTCGCCGCCGCCCAGGAGGCCGCGCGGATCGCCCGCATCGGCTATCGCGAGGGCAAGTTCGGTCAGCTCGACCTGCTCGACGCCGAGCGCACGCTTGGCGACACCCGCGTCGCCGCGATCGACGCGCTCGCTGCCTACCAGAATGCCCGCGCACGGCTGGATCGGCTGACCGCCCCTGTGCCCGCGGGCGGAACCTATGGGGGACGCCTATGATCAGGACCTACGCGCGACTGGTGCCGCTCTCCCTCGCCCTCATGATCGCCGCATGCGGTGGGGGCGGTTACTCCGAAGCGGGCGGGGTCAACCAAGCCGCGGCCGCCGAGGAGGGCGAGAAGAAACCCACGGACGGCGGCGACGAGACGGTGACGCTCACGCCCGAGCAGATCGCGGCGGCGGGCGTGCAGGTCACGCGACCGACCATCGGCGGCTCGGGCGGCACTATCGACCTGCCTGCCACGATCGAGAGTCATCCGCAGGGGTTGCAGGTCGTCTCGGCCGCGATCGCCGGCCGGGTGGTGTCCCTTACCCGCAACCTCGGCCAGCCGGTCGGGCGCGGCGAGACGCTGGCGATAATCGAGAGCCGGGAGGCGGCTCAGCTGAAGGGCGAGGTCGAGGTATCGCGCGCGCGGCTCGCGCTCGCCAACTCGAACCTGGCGCGCGAGCAGCGGCTGTTCGCCGAGCGCGTCTCGCCCGAGCAGGACCTGATCGCCGCGCGTACTGCTGCGACCGAGGCGGGCATCGCCTACCGCCAAGCGCGGCAGCAGGTGGCGGCGGCGGGCGGCGGAGGCGGTGGCCTCAACCGGCTCGGCATCGCTTCGCCCATCTCCGGCCAGGTGATCGCCCGACCGGTGACGCTCGGGCAGACGGTCGCGGCAGACGCGGAGCTGTTTCGCGTGGCAAATCTCGACAGGTTATCGCTGTCGCTCAGCCTCCAGCCCGCCGATGCGGGCCGGTTACGACCGGGGAGCGTCGTGACGATCACCGCGCCCGGGCGTCAGGCAACGGCGCGCGTCAGCTTCGTGTCGCCCGCGCTCGATCCGCAGACGCGGCTCGTGCCGACGATCGCGACTTTCGATAATCGCGGCGGGCAGTGGCGAGTGGGTGAGCCGGTCACCGCCTCCGTCCAGCTGTCGGACGGCGGGAGCGATGGCGCGATCCGCGTGCCCTCCACTGCCGTCCAGACAAACAAGGGCAGGTCGGTCGTGTTCGTGCGTACGCCGCAGGGTTTCAAGACGGTGCCCGTCATACTGGGCGACCCCTCCGGTGACATGGTGGTCGTCCGCTCGGGCCTGACCGGGCGCGAGCAGGTCGCGACCGTCGGCAGCTTCACGCTCAAGGCCGAGCTCGGAAAGAGCGAAGCGGTGGAGGACTGAGCGATGATCTCCCGCATCGTCACCTGGGCGGTGGAGAAGCGCTGGTTCGTCCTGCTCCTCACCGTCATCGCCGCCATCGTCGGCGGCGCCGCGCTCACCCGACTGCCGATCGACGCGGTGCCGGACATCACCAACAACCAGGTCCAAGTGAACGTCCGCGCGCCCGCGCTGTCGCCCGAGCTGGTCGAGAAGCAGGTCTCGTTTCCGATCGAGACCGCGCTCGCGGGCGTGCCCGGCCTCGAATATACCCGCTCCTTGAGCCGCAACGGCTTCGCCCAGATCACCGCCGTATTCAGCGACAGCACCGACATCTACTTCGCGCGCCAGCAGGTGGGGGAACGGCTGGAGGGCATACGCGACGATCTTCCGGCAAGCGTGAGCCCCGAGCTGGGCCCAATCGCCACGGGTCTCGGCGAAGTCTACATGTACACCGTGCGTCTGACCCATCGGGCGGACGACAGGCACCGTCCCGGCGAGCCGGGCGTGCAGCCCGACGGCAGCTACATCACGCCGGGGGGCGAGCGGCTGGCGAGCGAGGAGGACAAGGCGACCTACCTGCGCACCGCGCAGGATTGGATCGTGGCGCCGCTCCTCAAGAACACGCCGGGCGTGGCCGGCATCGACTCCATCGGAGGCTACGCCAAGCAGTTCGTGGTGGCGCCCGACGTCCAGCGGCTGGCGTCGCTCGGCCTAACGCTGACCGACCTCGGCACCGCGCTCGAAAGGAACAACACCAGCGTCGGCGGCGGCTTCGTCAACCGCAACGGCGAGGGCCTGGCGGTCCGGTCCGATGCGCTGATCCGCAACGTCGCGCAGCTCGGCCGCACGGTGGTCGCGACCCGCAACGGCGTGCCGATCACAGTCGATCAGGTAGCGACGGTGAAGTCGGGGCAGGCGATCCGCATGGGCTCGGCGTCGGAGAACGGCACGGAGGTGGTGGTCGGCACCGCCATCATGCGCATCGGCGAGAACAGCCGAACCGTCTCCACAGCGGTCGCGGACAAGCTGAGGTCGATCAACGCCTCGCTGCCGCCCGACGTTGTAATCCAGCCGGTGCTGAACCGCACCGACCTCGTGAACTCCACCATTGCTACCGCCGCGCGCAACCTGTCCGAGGGTGCGGTCCTGGTCATCGTCGTCCTGTTCGTGCTGCTGGGCAACTTGCGGGCGGCGCTGATCGCGGCCCTTGTGATCCCGATCACGATGATGCTGACCGCGGCGGGCATGCTTCGGGCTAACGTGTCCGCCAACCTCATGAGCCTCGGCGCACTCGACTTCGGGCTGATCGTCGATGGCGCGGTCATCATCGTCGAGAATGCGCTGCGGCATCTGGCCGAGCTCCGGCACGACGAGGGAAGTCCGCCGACGTTGGAGCAGCGGCTGGAGACGGTCGCCGCCTCCGCGCGCGAGATGATCCGTCCGTCCGTCTACGGCCAGGCGATCATCATCCTCGTCTACGTGCCTCTGCTCACGCTGACGGGCGTGGAAGGCAGGACGTTCGTGCCGATGGCCCTGACCGTCATTATCGCGCTCGTCTTCGCCTTCGTCCTGTCGCTCACCTTCGTCCCCGCTATGATCGCGCTGTGGCTGTCCGGGAAGGTGGAGGAGAAGGACGGACGCACCATCGCCTGGCTGAGGAGGCGCTACGAGCCGGGGCTGGAGGTGGCGATGCGGCGACCGAGGCTCACCATCGGCGCGGGCGTGGCGAGCCTGGCGGCGGCGGGCCTCGCCTTCGCCACGCTCGGCTCGGTGTTCCTGCCGCAGCTGGACGAGGGTGATATCCTGATCCAGGCGCTGCGCATCCCGGCGACGTCTGTGCAGCAGAGCCAGGCGATGCAGGAGCCGATCGAGCGAATGCTTTCGAAGCAGCCGGAGGTCCGCTTCGTCTTCTCCAAGACGGGCACGGCCGAGCTCGCCTCGGACCCGATGCCGCCCAACGCGACGGACAACTTCGTGATACTAAAGCCGCGCAAGGAATGGCCCGATCCCCGGCTGACCAAGGAGGCGCTCGTCGCACGCCTTGAGCACGGACTGAACGCGCTGCCCGGCAACGCCTACGAGATCACCCAGCCGATCCAGATGCGATTCAACGAGCTGATCGCGGGCGTGCGCGGGGACGTTGCCGTCAAGGTGTTTGGGGACGACTTCGATGCCATGAACCGGACCGCTGAAAAGGTTGCGGCGATCCTGCGGAAGATCGAAGGAGCGGCGGACGTGAAAGTGGAGCAGACCACCGGCCTGCCGATGATCGATATCCGCGTCGACCGTGAAGCCATGGCGCGGCTGGGGGTCACCGCGCAGGACGTCCAGGACACGGTCACGGCCACGCTCGGCGGGCGGCCGTCGGGCACCATCTTCGAGGGTGACCGGCGGTTTCTGGTGGTGGTTCGGCTCGACGAGGCCGAGCGCGCCGACATCGACCTGATCCGCCAGGTGCAGGTTCCGGTGCCGGGAGGTTCCTACGTGCCGCTCGCCAGCGTCGCCGCAATTGACGTGGTGGACGGCCCCAACCAGATCAGCCGGGAGAACGGCAAACGGCGCGTGGTTGTGCAGGCGAACGTCCGCGGGCGTGATGTCGGCTCGGTCGTCGTCCAAGCGCAGAAGGAGATCGCCGCGCAGGTCCGGCTTCCGGCCGGCTTCTACCTGGAGTGGGGCGGGCAGTTTGAGAACCTGGCTTCGGCGAAGGCGCGGCTGCGGTACGTGATACCCGCCTGCCTCGCGCTGATCCTGCTCCTTCTTCACGGGGCGTTGGGATCGGTGCGCGATGCAGCGATCGTGTTCACGGGCGTCCCGTTCGCGCTGGTCGGCGGCGTGCTGCTGCTGTCTCTCCGCGGCATGGACTTCTCGATTTCGGCGGCGGTGGGCTTCATTGCGCTGTCCGGCATCGCGGTGCTGAACGGGCTCGTCATGGTGAGCGCGATCCAGGACTTGATGCGCGGCGGCATGGACCGGTGGCGGGCGGCGCAGGCCGGCGCGATGCAGCGGCTGCGGCCGGTGGTGATGACCGCGCTGGTGGCGAGCCTCGGCTTCGTACCGATGGCGCTCGGCCACGGTGCGGGCGCGGAGGTGCAGAAGCCGCTCGCCACCGTGGTGATCGGCGGGTTGATCTCCGCTACCGTGCTCACGCTCTTCGTGCTGCCCACGCTCTACGCGCGGTTTGGCCAGCAATATCTCACTCGGGGGTCGGCGAAGGACGAAAGAGAGAGGCCGCGCGACGCTTTATCAACCGGGTCTCGCGGGAAGACCTTCGCTTGAGCCCCGCGGACGCGCGCGACGTTTACGGGCGCTGGCCTACACTTTCGTCTTTGCTTTAAGGGCGGTGCTGGGCGCGGCGGTCGCCAGCCGCTTGTCCGGTAGTTGGGCGTGAGCGGCCTAATCGCCTTCGGCAGCCAAGACCCAGAAGCTGACGTTCACGGCGGCTTGAGCGCCACCCGGAAGCTGCCGTTCGTATATGTGGGATTAGTCCGGGGCAGTAAGCCGTTGATTCCCTGTCCGCTTCCGAGGTGGCGGCCGCCTGAAGACTACAAAGCCTCCCCAAAGCGGACTTGCGTTTCCCACAACGAGATCAGCGGGCCACCCGGCGTATCTCCTCGACCAGCAACGGTGACAGCTCGTACGTTTCGAGAGTGGCGTCCTTCAGCCAGGCACGCGCCTCCGCGATCGTCATGTTCTTATCGACCGCGGCATCGTTTAGAATAGCTGCGGCGACACGCGACAACCCGAGGCCTATGAAGCTGATCATCGACCTGTCGGAGGCACCAACCTCAAGATAGAGAGATATCGGAGGGACCGAGCTGGCCATCTCCGACAAGCCGATCTCATCCAGAACCTGTAGAAGCACGGCGCAGTAGCACGACATCAGACGGACCACCTCGAACCGGATCACCTTTTCGATGGCCTCGAGCGTGTTGCGGATCACCGCCCGCGAGCTTTTCTTCTTGTCGTAGTTGATGGCGTTGTCGATGATCTTCGGGAGAGAATCGCCGCTCATCCAGAACACCGCCATCAGGGCATGATACCGGTGCGATCCGTGGCTCTCCGGAAGCCCCAGCAAGTGCGTGTGGCAAAGCCTCAGCAACGACGCGTAGGAGGCGTATGCTCCGCTCTCGCGCGGATGCGCGGGGATCAGCGCGCGCACGCTCGCCTTGTCCGTTCCCACTCTGGCGTGAAGCGCCGCGTGAAGCGACTGCTGCCGGTGCGGTGACAGGTTCGGACTCTGGCGCACGACCTCAACGGGCAGCGTCAGCACATCGACCGCCTCGTCGAGTGCGGCCTGGACCCGTTCGGCGGATGCCGACGGTACGCCCGCGGCGGTCAGCCGCGACAGGGTGGTTGGCAGCTCGCCGCGCGAATGATCGTCCAGGAGCCGGACGAATAGGGTCTCGAGGTCGCCGTCTGACTTCCTGTCGTCACCACCGTCATCCGTCATCGTCGCAACGAGGTCCTCCAGCCGCTGTGTGACACCGTCTTGCAGGGCAGGCACGATCTCGCTGTCCCTCTCGTGATCGAGTGGCTTAGCCTTCCAATCGTCATAGTCGATCAGGAAGATGTTGCCCTGGAACTCGCGGCGGAGCCGGCCAGCGCGGCCCGCGAGGTTCCAAAAGTCTGTACCCTCCAGAGGCCTCTGCCTCCCCTTTTCCGGCCTACACATGAAAACGTTGCGGGCCGGCAGGTTCACACCCTGAAGGAGCGTACTGGTGCACACCAGAAAGTCGATCGCACCATCCGCGAAGGCATCCTCCACCGCCTGCCGCACCTGCGTTGGCATGTTGGAGTAGTGGAAGCCAACACCCCGGCGAACCGCCGCTGCAAGGACGTAAGAAGGGTGCACCGACTGATCGACGAGCTGCGCGACCGCCTCGCGCCGCGGCGTCGTCTCCCGGTCCGCAAACAGGTCGGCCAGCTGGATGGCCAAGTCCTCCGCCTCGGCGGCGCCGTTCGCGTAGACGATGGTGGGCGCGCCCTTGCCGAGAGCGGCCGAGATTTGAACGAGGCGCTCCTTCTTCGACGCGATTGTCTGTCCGATCACGAACTCGCCGACCAGCGCCTCTTCGCCACCCGGCTCAATGCTGGAGACAGAGAATTCGCCCTGACGCGACGAGGTCACGCGCACGATCAGGAAGTTCTGCGCAACTGTCGGCTCACTCGACGGAAGCGTCTCCACGCTATCAAGGCCGAAGGTGCGGCCAAACACGTCCAGGTTGCGGATGCCTGGGCTGGCGAAAAGCAGCTGCGCATCCGCACGCCTGCGAAGCAGGTCGTCCACAACCCACTGCAGCAGGATGCCGCGACCCTGGTCGGCGATACTGTGGGCCTCGTCGACGATGATGATCCCGGCGCTCATGTCTGGATGCGCTGCTAGCATCAGCTGGGTCCGCTCCTGCGTCATCACGAATATCGCACGCTTTGGCAGCGGCTGATCTTCGTCGAGCGGCACGGTGAGAATCTCCGGCGCCGCCTCCGTGCCGCTAAACAGGTCAGCCAGATCGCGTGCGACCTGCGCGATCAATGCACGGGTCGGCACGAGGTAGACGACGGTGCGCTCCCCCGCCTCCTCGAACACGCGGGCGAGATGGCCTTGGAGTATGAAGGATTTCCCGGCGGACGTCGGCGCAGCGACGGCGACGCTTCGGCCTTCGCCAAGTTTGCTCCACAGGTCGTGCTGGAAGCTCGTCAGCAGCGCGGGGCGATCCCGCAGCAGGACGCGGCGGCGGTCCGAAAGGGCCATCTCCTCGATCGCGAGATCCAGCGGAAGGTCCGCGGCGGCACGGCCGACGTCCTCGCGCGTCTCCAACGCGGGGAAGTTGCCGAGCCGAGCCAACACCACGCGCAACGCCTGCTGCATGGGCAGCGTCTTCGCGCCCACCACTTCGTAGGTTATGGTCGCCGAGCGGTATGCCTGGCGCCGGTGCATCGGATCCGTCGAACAGGCCAGGATCGCCGAGGCCTGCATCAGGCGGACTGCCTCCTCCATCGTGACCTCGGGGTGGATCGGCCTTCCCAGCTCGCGCGCTAGCCACGTCCGATGCGCGAGTGCAGCCGCATGATGGAAGCGGCTGTTCCCCCAAATCTGATCGGCCAATTCCTGCATCGATCGACGCCCCCTTCGCCCTGCGCGTCTACTTCTTGCCGGCGCTCTTTTTCTTCGGCGTCTTCTCAGTGGCCGGATGCTTCCAGCCGATCTTGTCCTGAAATAGGTCGCGCAGCGTAGCCACCGACGGGACCGGCATGATGAACATCTCTACCTCCTGATGCTCCATGCCTTTGGCCTTGAGCGCCTTGGCAATCTTCGGAGCGGTCTCCTCCAGCTTCGCGAGAGCCAGCCGGCGAAACTCCTCCTCCGCATCGGTCTCGCATGCCAGCGCGGCCCCGAAGGCGTCAAAATCGAAGGCGACGAGGCATGAGATAACGTCGTGGCGGTTCGCGTATCCCGATCCGTAAGGATCGAGGAAGTCGAGCATCGCCTTCTTGGCGTCCGGGGTGAGGCCGGACAGGTCGAGGTGACGTTTCACAAGCGTGATCTCGTGCTTGATCTTCTTGTCGTCTAAGGACTCCGCGATCGACTTCGCCGCCTCTGTGATGGCTTGGTCGAGGTCGCCGTAGAGCTTCGACTCGCCCCAATATATGTAGAGCCGCCCCGTGACTGCGCAGTATCGTACATGCACTCCGTCCGCGCCATGCACCGGCATCTCGGTGTTCGTCTTCAGCGACATTTTCGCGACGATCTGGGGGGCCTCGAGAAGCCACTCCGTCAGCAGATAAAGGATGAGCTCGCCGGCCTCGCCGTTGCGGTTCGTCGCAACATGGGCGCGTTTAAAGAGATCGAACGCCTCCTGACGAAGCACCTCGAACATCTCCGTGAAGTCCTCCGCCGAGACCTTCCCATATTGTTCGTTAAGCTCCGCGACCTGCTGACGGGGCAGGCAGAAGTTGATGATGTACGTCGAGACGGTGTCCACCAGCTCCGACACCATCGGCTTGCGCTGCCGGAACGCGGGATAGCGGAGGCGGAGTGTCAGCGCCTTGCACTCGGTCACTACGGTATGATCTACCCCCGTGAGCCGCGCTGACAGCTTCGACAGATCGCGTTTCAGCGACGCGAGCGCATCCTCGAGTGGCCCGATCAGGGGTGCGGCCGGAACGGCTGTGGTATCGGTCAAGGGAGCGCAAGCTCGCGGGGCACGATCGTCATGCTGTCGGTATGCTCACTTATCGTCGGCGCTCGCGCATGTTCAAACTCGGTTGCTATGCTCGGGCGCGGCATGCCGTCAATTGGACGATTTCTAGCAGGCAACTCCGCGACGGGGGCACAGGAACGATAATGCCGGATAAGGTATACAAGTACAGACCGTTCGGCGTGAATACCCTGCGGGCTATAACCGAGGCAGAAGTCTTCTACGCCAAGCCGTCCACCTTCAACGATCCGCTCGACTGCGATCCAACGATCGACGTTGACATAAATCGCCGGCACCTAGAGCGACTGCTCTATCGGATGATCGTCAAGCGGAAGAACGAGGATGAGGCCCGGGGCGAAATAGGTCGGCTACGCTACTATTCGTCCGAGCACGGCGACTACCGGACCGAGCCGAAGGTCGAAAGCTATCTGATGCGCACGCTCGCCAGCGCCATCAAGCGGGAGCTGGACTTGGAGCTCAGCAACCAAGGTGTTCTCTCGCTGTCCGCGACATGGAAGAGCGGGCTAATGTGGTCGCACTATGCCGACGAGCACCGGGGCATCTGCATTGAGTACGACACCCGCGACCAAGGGCACCCGCGCCTCCAGGCGGTGGACTACAAGGGGCCGCGCGCGATCAGGACGAGCGATCTGTACCGGTGGAAGGTCCGACATGACGCGGCCGCGAAGGAACAGGTGTTCAGGACTTACCTCTACACCAAGTCGAACGAGTGGAAGTATGAGAAGGAGTGGCGGGACATTTGCGACCGGAACGGCGTGGCCGACGCGCCCTTCCGCATCACCGCGATCCTGTTCGGACTCCGATGCAACGGATCGGTCATTAAGAGCATCGTCAAGCTCCTCAACGACCATCCCCAGATTAAGATCTGGCAGGTGCTACCCAAAGACGAGGGATTCGGTTTGCGCCGGTATCTGGTCGACCGAGACGAGATCAATGCGATGGCGGTACAGGAGCCCAGCTTCCTCATGTTCAAGGACATCATCTGGGACGACCTGGACGATCTGGAGGAGCTCGGTCCGGTCGCCGAGATCGCTGCATCTGAGCCGGATCCGGCATCCTGAACCTCTCCGGTGCCCCATCAATCCGCGCTGAGCTTCGCCGGTGCCGTTACGATCAGACCTGATCTTTAAGCGACGAGACAGTGACTGCCATACCTCGCACGCGTTCACGGTCGTTCTCGGAACGTTGCGGCATCGCTGACATTAGATCCTTCAGGAAACTGATCGCGTCTTGCGGGGCGGTGAACGGCAGGATCTGCCCCTTCTCGCAGGCTGTCTAAAGGACCGATTGCGAGGCGCTTAGCCGTCGGTCAGCGATATCTGAACTAAGGGCCGCTCACGCCGTCTCAGCAGCCGAAAGCGGACGGGCCGCTTCCCACCCAAAATCGTCATCAACATCAGCGTCCACGACGCTCTCTCGCCCTCGTAAGAGGCTGCAGCCGCTATGTGATGTCAGCCGGCTCAAAGAAGCTCTTCGGCTCTACCGCAAGCGCGGCGGCGATGCGTACGATCACGAGCAGCGATGGATTGCGACGTCCGCGCTCGATCCCGCCGAGGTAGGTGAGGTCGATCTCGGCATCCAGGGCGACGGCTTCCTGGGTCAGGCCCTTGGCCTGGCGGACGCTACGCACCTGCCTGCCGAACCGAGAGCGCCAGTCTTCCACGCCCGCAGAGGCACTGAAGATGCGTCTGGCCTCTAGGGACTATAGTCACTATCGCGTTCTCGGAGCCCAACGAGTGGGGAGGTAGATGCCTGATATGATGCTAGTTTCACTCATTCTGGCGCGGAGCGGCCGGTGATCGCGCCAGCGGCATCGGTGGGTGGTCCATCGAAGATGGCGGAGGCGATACGCGGGCTCGTCATATCCGAGCGCGACTATCAGGCCCTGATCACCTCCGATGACGAGTTCGGCTTCGACGGAGGCAAGGTCCTTGAATTGGCCCTCGTCAAAGCGGCAATTGCTATTGCTGGTGCCGATGGCCCGATCAATGATGCGGAGCATCAGCTCATACGCTTCCTGACCGCCACTGAGGTGTCCAAGGAGTATGTGGATTACATGTATGATCAGATAATAACCGATCCAACAGATCAGATCGATTCGCTTATCGATTTGCTGCAGGTCCCGATCTTTGTGAACTCGGTAGCCTGCGAGCAGGACGCGCCTGGGAGCTATGACGCCGCAGACGACATGACGATCTACATCGTCAATGAGCTAGGTAGCTTGATCGTAGCGGCGGATGCGGACGTCGATGCGCGTGAGGTGGACCGCGTTTGTGAGATCGCCGCGAGATTGCGTCCGTATGCTTTCAAGATGGAAGAGGATCGGAGGCGTGATCGTCTCGCTGGTGCCGAGCCGCAGGCCGACACCGCGCCCGTCATGACGGAGAAAGCAGCCACGGTAACGTCACTGCAGCACCAAGTGCATGAAGCGCCTGCCCAGGACGTGATGGGTAGGCTGCGGCGGCTGGTTGGGCTCGGCGATGTGAAGCTGGAGGTGGAACGGCTGGCGAACCTCGCCAAGGTGTTCGCACTGCGCAAGCAGAAGGGCATGCCCGTGCCCAACATGAGCTTCCACCTGGTCTTCTCGGGCAATCCGGGCACCGGCAAGACCACCGTGGCGAGGATCATCGCCGAAGCGTACGGGCAACTCGGCCTCCTCTCGAAGGGTCACTTGGTCGAGGTGGACCGGTCCGGCTTGGTCGCAAGCTATGTCGGCCAGACGGCGATCAAGACGCGCGACGCGGTCGAGCGTGCGCTTGGCGGTGTCCTGTTCATTGACGAGGCCTATGCGCTGTCGGCACGCGGCGACAATGATTTCGGCGCGGAAGCGATCGAGATCCTGCTCAAGGCCATGGAGGATCATCGCGAGGACCTAGTGGTGATCGTCGCCGGGTACGACGATCGCATGGCGACCTTCCTGCAATCCAACCCGGGGCTACGCTCCCGCTTCGGCAAGACGATCGCCTTTGCCGACTACTCGCCCGATGAGATGCTCGACATCTTCCTGCGCCTGTCGGCGGACGCGTCGTATGCCGTAGAAGAGGGTGCGGTGTCGCTCCTGCAGCAAGGGCTGCATCGTCGGTGGCAGACTCGCGGCGCCGACTTCGCCAACGCTCGTGATGTCCGGTCCGTGTTCGAAGCCGCCATCTCCGCGCAAGCTAATCGCCTGAGCTGGGCAGATCCGTCGGACGTGGACCTGGCTATGCTGACTACGGCGGACATCGAGGCGGTGGTCTGATCGAGCAGGTGCGCTGTTGCGGGTAGAGCACGTTACCAGCCAAATTGGGAACGAGCGCAGCCAGCCGGGACTGACAGGCTGCGTTACGCTTAAACGTGCCGATCTGCGTTAGTGGGTAGGTGCGGAGGTCTGCACTGGTTTTCCGCCCGTAATCCAGGGTCGCCCGGCGACGGCTAAGCCGCCGCCGGGGTCGATCCTGTCACCATGGCCGGCGGTTGTCGCGCGGCGCATAGTCTAGCCGCCCACCGGGCGTGTAGGTGGTGAGGATCCAACGCCAGTGCCGTAGTTGGTGGCGGATGAACTGGCTGACGCTATCGACCTGATCGTCGTGCTTGCCGTTCGGGAAGGCCCGCAACTCGGACCGGAACGCGTCCAGCCATGGTGCTTGCGTGGGCAGGTAGAAGTGCCCGGCCTCGATATCGGCCAGGCAGCCGTTCAGCCGATCCTCCTTGCTCGCAACAGGCGAGATCATGATCGGCCGGAGCAGGCCCTCCTGACGCACCTCCTGGCCGAGCGCGATGCCCGTGCCCGCTTTCTCGATCAGCACCAGGTCGGCCCGCCACTGCTTCGCAAGGCGCAGCACCGCGCGTTTCAGGTCGGGATAGTCGAGCCGCTCGCGGAACACGTCCAGGCAGTACCAACGATGGTCGCGGAACCCCCATGTCGTGCACACGGAGTAGTCGCTCGTCGGGCTGGCGCTGAACCCCAGGTCCCAGCTCTGCACCACCTTGAGCAAGCGCTCGCGTGGGGGTGCCTCGTCGTACGTCTTGAACCACTCGAGCCGGAGCAGGTTGCCCTCTGGCACGGTCGGGTTCTGCTGGTATTGCGCGGCGAACGCCACCGGCCCAATCTCGCGGCGGATGTTGTCGAGCGTCGAACGTCCGGCCCGCGCGGGATCGAGCAGATCGCCGACCTCGCGCCGGTGCATGCGGCCGAACGTCAACGGGATCACCTCCTCCGCTTCGGCGATGGCAGGGAGGTTCAGGTGCGCATAGCCCTTCTCGAGCAGGAACGCGGGCAAGTCGTCCTCGTGCAGGCGTTGCTGGATCGAGATGATGGTGCCCCGCTCCTTGTCGTTGAGGCGCGTCACCAGCGTGCCCGTGAACCATGCCTTCAGTTCGTCGCGCATCGTCTGACTGCGCGCCTCGTCGGCCTTCATGCAGTCATCGACGATAATTAGATCGGCGCCGAACCCGGTCACCGAGCCGCCGACCGACACCGCCTTGCGCACGCCGCCCGCAGTGGTCACGATCTCGAGCGCGCGGTTGTTGCGCTCGTCGATGCGCGTGTTGGGGAACAGCTTGCGGTACCAGCCGCTCTCGATCACCTGGCGGCACTGGTTGGCGTGCAGCCGGGCAAGGTCCTGACTGTAGCTCGCCACCATGATCTTGGCGGTGGGATCGCGCCCCAAGCGCCACGCCACAAACGCGACCGCGGCGGTGATCGACTTCAACTGCCGGGGCGGCACGGTCACCACAAGTCGGCGCTGGCGACCGGCCGCGACTTCCTCCAGTTCATGGCAGATGGCGTCGAGATACCACGCTGCTCCGAGCGGCGGCGCGCCCGGGTGCAGCTCCTCGAACGCCTTGACCAGGAACAAGCGAAGCTGGGTGCGCAGATAGGCGCCGAGATGGTCGGGACGGATGATCATGGCCGTTCTCCCACGGGAGCGGCACTGCCGGCTTGCAGCAGCGCCTGGAGTTGGTTCAGGACCGCCTGGTCGCCGGCGGTGAGGTCGTCGGTGGATGGTCCGTCCGACGGTTCGGGCAGGACCGGGTCAGGACAGGCCTGGCGCAACAAGCCCAGCAACTGCAGGATGCTGCGCAGGTCGCCCGCCAAGCCCTTCTCGCGCAGGCGCCGGACCAGCACTTCGGCAGTGCTCATGCGCTTCGGCCCGCTCGGCGTCTTGACCAGCACCGTCTCGAGCATCTGCTCGCGGATGATGGTGTTGACGCCCTTGGCGCGGCGCGGCCGCCCGCGCGGGTTGCCCGATTGGCCGGGCTTGAACTGGGTGTGCTTGGGCGGCTTGCCGTAGCCGATCGCGTAGTCGGGTTTAGGCGTGGACGCAGCATCGACCACCGGTTCGGCTTCGGCCGTGTGGTCCGGCTCCGCTGGTTCGGGCAGCCGTGCCGCAGGTGGCGAGGCGACGGGCCGGATGCGTGGACGCGCGGGTGGGAGCGGCCGACCAGGCTGGTCGGCCGACAGGGTCATGTCGGTCATGGTGGAGTTCCTTGGGATCAGGGATGGCCGCCGGCGTGCCGACGGGCAGGGGAGGGGATCAGCCGCTTCGGCTGCTGGTCCTATCTGCCATCGCCGTCTCCCTCGGCTTGCCGTCGTGCCGCCACCGCCGCGATGCTCTCGCCGGTTGCGGCAAGCGTCGCCTGCGCGCCGGTCAGCGCTTCCCAGCGCCGGATCGCGACATCGACGTAGCGGGGCTCGATCTCGATGCCGTAGCATACGCGCTCGGTGCGCTCGGCTGCGAGGATGGTTGTGCCCGAGCCCATGAACGCGTCGAGCACGATCTCGCCATGATGAGTCACGTCACAGATCGCGTCCGCAACCAGCGCCACCGGCTTTACCGTGGGATGGTCGGCTAGGTCCTCCAGCCGGGTCGCGCCGAACGCGTTCACGCCCGCATAGTCCCAGACCGACGTTCGGTTCCGACCGAACTTGCCAAGCTGGATGTTGTTGGTGTGCCGTGCTGTTCCCACCTTTGCCAACACGACCAGTTCAAACTTGGATCGGTACAGCGAGCCCATGCCGCCGTTGCTTTTGTTCCAAACGCACGTGGTCAGATAGTTCAGCCTTGCGGTGCGGATCGCAGTCAGAAGCTCGAACATGTGCTTATGGTCCATACACAGGTCGAGGATGGCGCCGTCGGCCAGGTGTGGTTTAGCGGCCTGCAAGAAGGTCGCGAGGAACGTAACGAACTCCGCCTCGCTCATCTCGCCCGAGGCCATCTGGAAATCAGCGTGCTTGATCTTGCCTTGCCCACTGACATGGCCATCGATCTTCACGTTGTAGGGCGGATCCGTGAACATCATGCTCGCGGTCTTGCCGTCGAGCAGGCCGGTCCAGCTTGCCGGATCGAGGGACGAGCCGCACAGCAGGCGATGGCGGCCAAGATGCCAGAGATCGCCCAAGCGGCTGACCGGCTCGACCGGCGGTGCCACGGGCTCGTCCGCCGGGTCCGACCCGTTCCCGCCGGTACTGGGGCCAGCCAGGATCACGTCGAGTTCAGCCGTCTCCCAGCCGAGCAGCTCGATCGGCACCTCATCGATCGCCATGATCTCCTTCAACTCGACGACCAGCGCCTCCTCCTCCCAGGAGGAGAGCTCGGACAGCCTGTTGTCTGCTACCCGGAACGCCTTGATCTGGGCGGGGCTGAGATGGGCGGCGCTGAGGGTCGGGACCTCGTGGAGGCCAGCACGGCGGGCCGCTTCGGCCCGTGCCTCGCCGGCGATAATCACGCCCTCGTGATCGACCAGCACCGGCACCAGGAAGCCGAACTCCTCGATGGCAGCGGCGAGCTTCCTGAGTTGCGCTTCGGGATGTTTGCGCAAGGATCGTGTATAGCGCTTCAGCTCATCGAGCGGGCGGTAGCGCAGCTCGCCCAGTCTGGCGAAGTTGCGGAGAGTTGGGGGAAGTGCGGCACCGGTCGGGCGCGCACGCGTGGTCGTAGGCATGGCGTAAGCTCCTGCCGAGGGCATGGTGGCGCTCGACCACGGCCCCTCGACGACGCCAGGCCAGCGGATGTGTTGAGCCTTGCGCTCCATGACGAGGGTCTCACCTGCCTTTCTTGAGCCTTGGGCTGACGGGTTCCCAGAGCAGGTCCGTCTTATGCAGCAGACCTACGCTGTTCGCTCCAAGTACTGGCAACATGGTTCTAGTCACGTTTGCGTCAAGAGCCGCCAGAACGAGTTTTGGAGGCTGTAAGCTGCTGTTCAGCTTGCGCCCAAATCAGTGAGGACTGGTTGACGCCGAAGAGCGTCAGTTGCGAGCGTACAACACCGGTAATCGCCGTTGACCACACGATGGCTTTGTTCAAGGCGATTATGCCGGTGCCTGATCGGGATGCGAGGCGGCGTGTTCGGGCGGACAGCATCGCTGATGCGGCTTAGAATGAGCCTGCTCGGCCGGTCAGGGAAAATGGGTTCTGCGGCAGCAGAAAACCAACAATCCTGAGGGCGACGCGCTGAAGGGGACAGCTCAGAATAGACGAACTAGCCTGTAGATCGGCCGTTGGCAGGGAAAGGCAGGGCCCGCCGCATGACGCATAGATAGGCCGAGTTCGCCATTCCGTACTGCCGCCCGAAGGCACAGAGATTAGCGGGCTGAAGTGCTCCGTCGGCACGCCTTCAATCCATCTCGGTGGTACGGAATGATGCGGGAAAGCCGCTGAAGAGTGGCAAAAAACAGGACGGGCCTGCAAAGTTCTCTCTTGCAAAGACCCGTTGGCGGAGCGGGAGGGATTCGAACCCTCGATACGGTTTTGCCGTATACTCACTTTCCAGGCGAGCGCCTTCGACCACTCGGCCACCGCTCCGCAGATTGGGGGCCCTACCGGCAAGCGCGGGCTTTCGCAAGGCGGGCGCGCATGGCAGGGCGGACGGGCCATGCGCCGCCTCCTTTGCCGCCTGTCCGCCGTCGCCGGCCTGCTGCTTGTCGGCGCGGCGCCGCCGCCGCCCGCGCCCACGCCCGCCGCGGTGCTTGCCGCGGCGCCCGCCGGGGCGTGGGCGCGCGTGGCGCCGGACGACCTGCTCGTGATGGAGCTTGGCAACGGCGCGCGGGTGGCGATCGCGCTCGCGCCCGAGTTCGCGCCGCTGCATGTCGCCGCCGTGCGCCGGCTTGCGCGGGCGGGCTGGTATGCCGGCACCGCCGTCCAGCGCGTGCAGGACAATTACGTGACCCAATGGGGCGATGCGGGAGATGCTTCGCCGCCGCCGGCCGGCGCGGTGCTGCGGCTTCCGGCGGAGGCGGATCGTCCGGCGGCCGGGCTGGCGCTGGTGCCCTTGCCCTACCGCGACAGCTTCGCGCCGCGCGTCGGGCTGGTGCGTGGCTTTCCGGCGGCCGCGGCGGGCGGGCGGGCGTGGCCGGTGCATTGCTACGGCATGGTCGGCGTCGGGCGCGAGCTGGCGCCGGACACGGGCGACGGGCGCGAGCTCTATGCGGTGATCGGGCATGCCCCACGCGCGCTCGACCGCAACATCGCGCTCGTCGGCCGCGTGGTTGCGGGCATGGAGGCGCTCGCGGCGCTGCCGCGCGGCACGGGCGAGATGGGCTTCTACGCGACGCCGGCCGAGCGGCTGGCCGTGCGCAGCATCCGGCTGGCGGCGGACCTGCCGGCCGGCCAGCGGCCCGCCTTTGAATGGCTGCGGCCCGACAGCGCGAGCTTCCGCGCCTGGGTGCAGGCGCGTGCCAACCGCCAGGACGCCTTCTTCACGCAGCCGGCGGGCGCGATCGACCTGTGCAACGCGCTGCCACCGGTGCGGCCGGTCGCGCGGTGAGGCTGCTGGACCTGTTCCGCCGCACAGGCGCGCGGGCGGCGACGCTGCCGCCGGGCATGCGCGCTTATGCGATTGGCGACGTCCACGGCCGGCTCGACCTGTTGACCGAACTGTTCGCCCGCATCGCGGCGGACACGGCCGCGCGCGGGCCGGCCGACACGCACCTCGTGCTGCTGGGCGACCTGATCGACCGCGGGCCGCAATCGGCGGGCGTGGTGGAGCTGCTGCGTGCGGGCGCGCCCGCATGGGCCGGCACCATGCACGTGGTGATGGGCAATCACGAGGAGATGCTGCTGCGCATGCTGGACGAGCCCACGGAGGAGGGGCTGGCGACATTCCTGCGCTATGGCGGCTACCAGACGCTGGAAAGCTATGGCGCGCCCGAGCGGATGCTGGAACTGCCCGAACTCTACCGGCCGGAGGAGCTGTTCGCGTTCGTGCCGGCGGCGCACCGCGACTGGCTGCGCGGGCTGGCGGATCGCGTGGCGCTGGGCGACTATCTGTTCGTGCATGCGGGCGTGCGGCCGGGCGTGGCGCTGGATGTGCAGGACCCGGTCGACCTGCGCTGGATCCGCGCGCCGTTCCTCGACAGCCGGGCGGATCATGGCGCGACGGTGGTGCACGGCCATTCCATCGCGCCCGCGGCGGAGCTGCGCCCCAATCGCATCGGCATCGACACGGGCGCGTTCGCCTCGGGCGTGCTGACCGCGGTCGGGCTCGAGGGCGAGGCGCGCTGGCTGCTTGCGACTGGGCACACATAACAAAAAGTGCAAATGTTGCCGGCCAGACACAGCCATTCGGTTAACAAGTGCAGCCACTGCATCCACAGCGCAGGTGCAGCATTTGGGCTCGCACCGCGGCACGGGCGGGTGTAGAGGCACGGGTTCACGGCCACGAGGAACCGCGATGGCGATCGCCGAAGCATTTCGCCTGCCGGCACCGGCAGCGGCGCCCGACCTTCTGAGCTACGGGCGTCAGGTGGTAGAAACGGAGGCCGCGGCGCTGCGCGCGCTGAGCACGACGCTGGACGGCACGTTCGTGGAGGCGGTGGCCGCGCTGCTCAACCTGCGCGGCCGCGTCATCACGACCGGCATCGGCAAGTCGGGCTATGTCGCGCGCAAGGTGGCGGCGACGCTCGCCTCCACCGGCACGCCCGCGCTCTATGTCCATCCGGCGGAGGCGGCGCATGGCGACCTCGGCATGATGATGGCGGGCGACGCGCTGCTGGCCTTCTCCAACTCGGGCGCCACCGCGGAGCTGGGGCCGATCCTGAACCACGCCGCCCGGCTCGGCTCGCCGGTGATCGGCGTGGCGGGCAAGGCCGACTCGCCGCTCGGCCGCGCCGCCACCGTACTGCTCATGCTGCCGCAGGTGGACGAGGCGTGCCCCGCCAATTTGGCGCCGACCACGTCGACCGTGATGATGATGAGCCTGGGCGATGCGCTTGCCATGACGGTGGCCAACACGCGCGGGCTGTCGCGCGCGGGGTTCGAGGCGCTGCATCCGGGCGGCACGATCGGCAAACGGCTGATGCGCGTGGCGGCCGTGATGCACCGCGACATGGCCATGCCGCTGGTGGCGCACGATGCCGGCATGCGCGACGTGGTGGTGACGATGACGTCCTGCGCGTTCGGCATCGCCGGCGTGGTGGACGATGCGGGCGCGCTGTTGGGCGTGATCACCGACGGCGACCTCCGCCGCCACATCGACCGGCTGATGGATCTGACCGCGGCGGACGTGATGACGCGCCACCCGGTATGGATCACGCCCGGCAGCTTCGTGGAGGACGCGCTCCATACGATGAACAGCCACAAGATCACCGCCATGTTCGTGATCGAGGACGAGGCCGCGCGCCGGCCGGTAGGGCTGGTCCACGTGCACGACTTCCTGCGGCTCGGGCTGGTATGAAGGCGGCGATCGTCGTCCCTGCCCGTTTCGCGTCCACCCGTTATCCCGGCAAGCCGCTGGTCCCGCTGAAGGGGGCGAGCGGCACGCCCAAGCCCCTGATCCGCCGTGCGTGGGAGGCGGCGGTGGCCGTGCCCGACGTGGCGCGCGTGATCGTGGCGACGGACGACGACCGCATCGCGGAGGTGGCGCAGGGCTTCGGCGCGGAGGTGGCGATGACGCCCGCCGACTGCGCCAACGGCACCGAACGGTGCGCCGCCGTGCTGCCCGCGCTCGGTGACGTGGACGTGGTGGTCAACCTGCAGGGCGATGCGCCGCTGACGCCCGCGCCGTTCGTGTCCGCGCTGCTGGGCTTGATGGCGGAGCGGCGCGACGTTCAGGTGGCGACGCCCGTCTTGCGCGCGAGCCCCGAACTCCACGCGCGCCTGCTGGCCGATCAGGCGGCGGGGCAGGTGGGGGGCACCACGGCGGCGGTGGCGGCGAGCGGGGACGCGCTCTACTTCTCGAAGGCGGTGATCCCGCACGTGGGCAAGAGCCGGCTGGGTGATCCGGCGCTGCCCGTCTTCTTCCACGTCGGCTGCTATGCCTACACGCCGACCGCGCTCGGCACCTATGCGGTCAATCCCGCGGGGCCGCTGGAGGAGCTGGAGGGGCTGGAGCAGCTCCGCTTCCTGGAGCGCGGCATCCCGGTCAGGGTGGTGGAGGTCGACGCCCCCGGCTATGACATCTGGGAACTGAACAACCCGCATGACGTCGCGCCGATCGAGGCGGCGCTCGCCGCGCGGGGCATCGACTAGGAGCAAGACCCATGCAGCTGTGCGGCCATGACGTGGGGGCCGACCGGCCGCTGTTCCTGATCGCGGGACCCTGCGTGATCGAGGGCGAGGCGCATGCGGTCGGCGTGGCCGAGCGGCTGAAGGCGATGGCCGAGCGGCTGGGGCTGTTGCTGATCTACAAGAGCTCGTTCGACAAGGCGAACCGCTCGTCGGGCAAGAGCTTCCGCGGACCGGGGATCAGCGAGGGGCTGCGCATCCTCGCCAAGGTGCGCGAGGAAACGGGGTTGCCCGTGCTGACCGACGTGCACGAGGTGGGGCAGGTGGAGCCGGTGGCGGCGGTGGTGGACGTGCTGCAGACGCCGGCCTTCCTGGCGCGGCAAACCGACCTGATCGAGGCGGTGGCGGCGAGCGGCAAGCCCGCCAACATCAAGAAGGGCCAGTTCATGGCGCCGGGCGACATGACGCATGTGGTCGACAAGGCGCGCGAGGCGGCCACTGCGGCGGGCCGCGAGCCCGCGATCATGGTCGCCGACCGGGGCACCTCGTTCGGGTACAACAACCTTGTCAGCGACATGCGCGGGCTGGTGATCATGGCGAAGACGGGCGCGCCCGTGGTGTTCGACGCGACGCATTCGGTGCAGTTGCCGGGAGGCCAGGGCACGACGTCGGGCGGGCAGCGCGAGTTCGTGCCCGTGCTGTCGCGCGCGGCGGTGGCGGTGGGCGTCGCCGGGCTGTTCATGGAAACGCATCCCGACCCGGCCAACGCGCTGTCGGACGGGCCGAATGCGTGGCCGCTGGATGCGCTGGAGCCTTTGGTGGCGGAGCTGATGGAACTGGACGCGATCGCCAAGCGGCGAGCGCTGGCCGCTTGACAAACGCGAACAGAACGAGTACATAGTAGGTCCGGGCTGAAGCTTCGGCCTACGGTGTTTGACATTGTGAAGCTGTGATCCGTGCGGTCCGGGGACGCCCGGAACCGCCGGAAAACACGCGCCCATGGCTCCTCCCGTTCCGGGGAGGAGCTGGGGTCAGGGCTGGCCGGTGCCGCCGGCCGCGCCGTAGACCTGGCCCGTGGCGTAGCTCGCATCCGCCGCCGCCAGCTGGACGTAGATGGAGGCGAGTTCGACCGGCTGGCCGGGGCGGCCAAGCGCCGTGTTGCCGCCGAACTTCTCCAGCTTCTCCATCGTCGAGCCGCCCGCCACCTGGAGCGGCGTCCAGATCGGGCCGGGCGCCACGCCGTTGACGCGGATGCCCTTGGGGCCGAGCTGCTTGGCGAGGCTCTTGGTGAAGTTCATGCCCGCCGCCTTGGTCATGGCATAGTCGACGAGGTTCTCCGACGGGTCGTAGGCCTGTTCGGAGGTGGTGTTGATGATGGTGGCGCCCGGCCGCAGGTGCGGCAGCGCCGCGCGCGTGATCCACACCATCGCATAGATGTTGGTCTTGAGCGTGGCGTCGAGATCGTCGTCGGAGAGGTCGGCGAGCGACTGGCGCTGCTGCTGGCGGCCGGCGTTGTTGACCAGGATGTCGAGCCCGCCCAGCTCGCGGACGGTGCGCTCGACCATCTCGCGGCAATGGCGCGCGTCGCGGATGTCGCCGGGCAGCGCGAGACCCTTGCGTCCGGCCTGGCGGATGAGGTCGATCACCTCCTTCGCATCGGGCTCCTCGGCGGGCAGGTAGGAGATGGCGACGTCCGCGCCTTCGCGCGCATAGGCGATTGCCGCCGCGCGACCCATGCCGCTGTCGCCGCCCGTGACCAGCGCCTTGCGGCCGGCGAGCCGGCCCGATCCCTTGTAGCTCGCCTCGCCATGGTCGGGGCGCGGGTTCATCCTGCCCGCAAGGCCGGGAAAGGGCTGCTCCTGCCGCTGGAAGGGCGGGCGGGGATATTTGGTGGTGGGGTCGGTGAGCGGGGCGGCGGTGGGGCCGCTCGTCGCCTGGGCGGAGGCGGACGAGGAGGCCGAGGCGGCGAGGCCTGCCGCGGCGGCGGCGCCCATCGCGAAGCGGCGCGACACCGTGTCGTTATCGTTGTTCATGTGGGAAACTCCGTATGGCCGGACCTGGCCTCCGTCTGGCGTGACAACGTGCCGCCGCCGCGCGGGGTCCGGCCATCCTGCTTGCTTTCCCGCCGCTTTGCCCCATGTTGCCGATGCCATGAGCCGTTCCGCAGGCACGCCGCTCGTCGCGGTGCTGGGCCCGACCAACACGGGCAAGACCCACCTCGCGGTGGAGCGGATGTGCGGCCATTCCTCCGGCCTCATCGGCTTCCCGCTGCGGCTGCTGGCGCGCGAGGTCTATGACCGGGTGGTCGCGATCAAGGGGCCGAAGGAGGTCGCGCTCGTCACGGGCGAGGAGAAGATCGTTCCGGACAAGGCGCGCTGGTTCCTGACTACGGCGGAATCGATGCCGCTCGACCGCGAGTTCGCGTTCGTCGGGCTGGACGAGGCGCAACTGGGCCAGGACCCGGAGCGCGGGCACATCTTCACCGACCGCATCCTGCGCGCGCGGGGGCGCGAGGAGACGATGCTGCTCGGCTCGGAAGCGCTGCGACCGATGCTGAAGGCGCTGGTGCCCGACGCGGAGATCGTGACGCGCCCGCGCTTCTCGACCTTGACCTATGCCGGGCCATCCAAGCTGTCGCGCCTGCCCAAAAGATCGGTCGTGGTCGCCTTCTCGGCGGAGGAGGTCTATGCCGTTGCCGAGATGCTGCGGCGGCTGCGCGGGGGTGCGGCGGTGGTGATGGGGGCGCTTTCCCCCCGAACGCGCAATGCGCAGGTCGCGATGTTCCAGGCGGGCGAGGTCGATTACCTCGTCGCGACCGACGCGATCGGCATGGGCCTGAACATGGACGTGGCGCATGTCGCGTTCGCGTCGCTGCGCAAGTTCGACGGGCGGCGCACGCGGCGGCTGACCGTGGCCGAGATGGCGCAGATTGCGGGGCGTGCGGGGCGGCACCAGCGCGACGGGACGTTCGGCAGCCTGTCGCTCGATGGGCAGGCCGCGCAGTTCGAGGACGAGGAGGTGTTCGCGATCGAGGAGCATCGCTTCCCGCCGCTCGACCATCTCTACTGGCGGGACGGGCTGCCGAGCTTCGCCAGTCTGGACCGGCTGATCGCCGACCTGGAGCGCCGCCCGCAATCGCCCGTGCTGCGTCCCTCCCCGCAGTCGGTGGACCTCGCCGTGCTGAAGCGGCTGGCGGACGAGGATTGGGTGCGTGGCCGCGCCCGGGGGGCGGCCATGGTCGGCCGGCTGTGGGAAGCGTGCGGGTTGCCCGATTTCCGCAAGACGGGGCCGGAGGCGCACGCCCGGCTGGTCGGCCGCATCTACCGCCACCTGACCGAAGGCGACGGCGACGTGCCCGTGCCGTGGTTCGCGGACGAACTCGTCCGCCTGGACCAAGCGGGCGGCGACGTGGAAACGCTGGCGGGGCGGATCGCGGCGGTCAGGACGTGGGCTTATATCGCCAACCGGCCCGACTGGCTGGCCGAGCCCGCGCACTGGCAGGCGCGCACGCGCGAACTGGAGGAGCGGCTGTCGGACGCGCTGCACCAGCGGCTGACGCAGCGTTTCGTGGATCGGCGCACCGCCGTGCTGATGCGCGATCTCGGCGCGCGCGGCGCCGACCTCCTGCCGATGAAGGTGGCGGAGGACGGCACCGTCTCCATGGACGGGGAGGCGATCGGGGTGCTGGTCGGCTTCCGCTTCAAGGCGGACGCGTCGGCGCGCGCGGGCGACATGAAGCGGCTGATGGCGGCGGCCGAACGGCGGCTGGGCGAGGAGCTGGGCCGGCGCGCGGCGGCGCTGGTCGCGGACGAGGATGCGGGGTTCAGCCTGGCGACCGATCCGGGCCGGCCGGTGGCCCTGTTCTGGCGGGGCGACGTGGTCGCGCGGCTGGAGCGCGGCAAGGCGCTGCTATCCCCCCGCATCGTGCTGCACCGCGCGCTGGACGCGCTGTCGCCGGTGCAGCGCGAGGGGGTGGCGGCGCGGCTCGCGCGGTGGCTGGAGGCGGGGGTGGCGCGCCACCTGGGCGCGCTGGCGGCGATGGCGGCCGCGGCCCGCGATGCCGGCCAGCCCGCCGCGGTGCGCGCGCTGCTGGCGCCCGTCGCCGAGGCGGGCGGTATCGTGCCGCGGCGCGGGGTGGAGCCGGCGCTGGCGGCGCTCGATCGCACCTTGCGCGGCGGGGTGGCGCGGCTGGGCCTGCGCATCGGCACGCTCGACCTTTATCATCCCGCGTTGCTGAAGCCGGAGGCTGCGCGCTGGCGGGTGGCGCTGGCGGTGGTGCAGGAGGGCGCGGCCATGCCCGCACTGCCGCCCGTAGGCGCGGTGACGATCGCCACGCCCGACGACCATGCGGCGGCGCAGGCCGCGATCGTGGCCGGCTTCCGCCCGCTGGGCGCGCAGATGCTGCGCGTCGACTTGGCCGAGCGGCTGGCGCGCGCGGCGCACGAGAGCCGCACGGGCGGCTCTCGGGACGGTGCTGCGCCGTTCGTGCCCGATGCCGCGCTCGCCACCTCGCTCGGGCTCGGGCCTCCCTCGTTCGCGCAGCTGATGCTGGCGCTGGGTTTCCGCGGCGGCGAGGCGGGCTGGACGTGGAAACGCCGCCGCGAGCCCGCCCCTGCCGCGGTGCCGGCGCGCCCGCGGCCGGGCAATGCGTTCGGCGCGCTGGCGGAGCTCAGGCTGTGAGGCGCGCCCTTTGAGGCTGGACAAGTTCCTGTGGTTCGCGCGGCTGGTGAAAACGCGGGCGCGGGCGCAGGAGATTGCGGCGGAAGGGCATCTTCGCATCGACGGGCGCGCGGTCGATCGCGCGCATGCCGAGGTGCGGCCGGGGCAGGTGCTGGCCTTTCCCCTGAACGGTCGCGTGCGCGTGCTGCGCGTGGAGGCGCTGCCCGGCCGCCGCGGCCCCGCGCCCGAGGCGCAAGGCTGCTACACGGACCTTTCGCCGCCTTCCGCCGGTTGACGCGGAGGACGCGGTCGCCATATCGGCCACGCTTCCCCGGAGTATCGAGCACCCCATGACCTACGTCGTCACCGACGCCTGCATCCGCTGCAAGTACATGGACTGCGTGGAAGTCTGTCCCGTGGACTGCTTCTACGAGGGCGACAACATGCTCGTCATCAATCCCAGCGAGTGCATCGACTGCGGCGTATGCGAGCCCGAATGCCCGGCGGAGGCGATCCTGCCCGACACGGAGAACGGGCTGGAGAAGTGGCTGGAGCTCAACACCACCTTTTCCGCGCAATGGCCGAACATCACGCGCAAGCGCGACGCGCCGGCGGACGCCGACAGCTGGAAGGGTGTGGACGGCAAGTATGAGGCGCATTTCTCGGCCGATCCGGGCCGGGGCGACTGACCGGGACGACCCTGTCGCCGCGGCGGCCTATAACGCCAAGCGTGCCGGATCGTTGCCGAGTCTGGCAATGCTGCTGACTTTCTGTTATATGGTTGGCGACAGGCCCGTTCGTCCCGGGCGGCGCCTGGCTTGAACCAGTTCCGGCCGCCCCTGCGCCGCTGACCCGCTCCTGGCCGGCCAAGCGGAACCGGGCCGCTGCCGCCAAGTGACGGAAAGGTTTACCCCTTCATGGCTGCCAAGGCGCTGAGCTTCGTTGTCGGCGATTACGTCGTTTACCCCAAGCACGGCGTGGGCCGCGTGGTGGAGCTGCAAAGCCAGGAGATCGCCGGCGCGAAGCTCGAACTCTACGTGCTGCGCTTCGAGAAGGAGCGCATGACGCTGCGCGTGCCGACCAACAAGGCGGAAAGCGTCGGCATGCGCAAGCTCGCCTCCAACGTCACCATGAAGGAGGCGCTCGACTGCCTGAAGGGCCGGCCCAAGGTGAAGCGCACCATGTGGTCGAGGCGCGCGCAGGAATATGAGGCGAAGATCAACTCGGGCGACCTGTGCTCGATCGCCGAGGTGGTGCGCGACCTGTTCCGCCCGGACGACCAGCCCGAGCAGAGCTATTCGGAGCGGCAGATCTTCGAGGCGGCGACCAGCCGGCTGGCGCGCGAACTGGCCGCGATGGAGCAGATCGACGAGCCCGCGGCGCAGGTGAAGATCCTGGACATCCTGCGCGCGGCGGTGGCCGCCAACGGCAAGGCGGCCTGACCGCGCCTGCTTGACGGGCCTGCGAGCGTAGGTGTAGTGCTCCACTAACACAGTGGAGTGCTGCCCCATGCGCCTAGCGTCCCTTGCCCTGTTCGCCGTCGCCGGCCTGTCCGCCGGTTCCGCTTCCGCCGCCACGCGCAGCTTCGCGGTGGGCGGCTTCGACCGCGTCAGCAGCAGCGTGCCGTTCGACGTGCGCGTCCACACGGGCGCGGCGCCGGCGATGCGCGCGGACGGGCCGCAGCCGCTGCTGGACCGGCTGACCGCGGAGGTGCGCGGGGGCGAGCTGGTCATCTCCGCCACGCGCGGCTGGTCGTGGTCGACCGGGCAGGGGCGCGTGGTGATCGACGTCGCCGTGCCCGCGCTCAAGGGCGCGGCGCTGAGCGGGCCGGGCAACATGGTGGTCGATCGCGTGCGCGCACCCGCCTTCGACGCGGCGGTGAGCGGGCCCGGCAACCTGGACCTGCCGGTGGTCGAGACGGAGCGGCTCAACGCCGTGCTGAGCGGGCCGGGCAACCTGGCGCTGGCCGGACGCGCCGGCACCGCGCGCCTGGTGCTGAGCGGGCCGGGCGACATCCGCGCGACGCGGCTGTCCGTGCGCGACGCGGAGGTGATGCTGAGCGGGCCGGGCAATCTGGCGGCGACCGTGACCGGCACGGCGCGTGGCGCGCTGTCGGGTCCGGGCGGCATCACCATCCGCGGCGGCGCGCGCTGCGCGATCCGCAAGAGCGGGCCGGGCGACGTGCATTGCGGGTGAGGTAAGCGTCCTTCCGCTCGGTTCGAGCCTGTCGAGAACGATGGCTTGGCGTGGCCTTCGTGGCCGGTTCTCGACAAGCTCGAACCGAACGGTCTCGCGCGTCAAACCAGCGCGAGTTCCGCCAGCGCGCGGACGAGGCGTGGGGGCAGGGCGGCGAGGTCGTCCGTCTCGCCGTCGAGGTCGCCGGGCGCGTCGGGGCCGGGCAGATAGCGCCAGCCCTGGTGCGCGCGGCGCGGACGGACGCGGACGGGCACGAGATCGGGGCTGAGCCGTATCGCGCAGCGGCCCTCCGCCGCCTCCTCGAAGCGCAGGATCGGGCTGCGGGCGACGAGCTGGTGCTTGATGATCCAGAAGAGCGAGCCGCCGCCGACCAGATCCTGGTGCCGCGTCGGGCGATAGCGGGTGACGACGTGGCTCTCGCCGCCGGCCGCGCGGTCAAGCAGCCGCCGGGCGAGCGCGTCCGCGTCGAGGCAGCCGAACGCCACCTTGGTGATGTGGAGCGGGTGCATGACGCCGATGTGGCGCCCCGCCCTCGCGCTTCAAGTCAGTGGAGGTGGAACAGCGACGCCAGGCCCAGGAAGGAGAAGAAGCCCATGACGTCGGTGGCGGTGGTGACGAACACCGCGGACGAGACGGCCGGATCGACCTGCGCGCGGTCGAGCGCCACCGGCACCACCACGCCGACGATGCCCGCGACGAGCGCGTTGATCACCATGGCGAGCGCGAACACGCCCGACAGGCCGGCATTGCCGAGCGCCACGTAGCTGCCCACGCCGCCCACGACGGCGAGCGCCCCGCCGTTGCAGAGCGCGATGCGGAACTCGCGGCCGAGCGTGCGCCAAGTGTTGGACGAGGTCAGCTGGTTGGTGGCGAGCGCGCGCACCACCACGGCGAGCGTCTGCGTGCCGGCATTGCCGCCGAGCGCGGACACGATCGGCATGAGCGCGGCGAGCAGCGCGAAGCGCGCGATCTCGCCCTGGAACAGGCCCACGACCGAGGCGGAGAAGATGGTCGCGCCGAGATTGATGACGAGCCAGATGACGCGCGTGCGCACCGTCACGCGGATCGGCTCGTTGATGTCGCCGTCGCCGGCACCCGACAGCAGCAGCGCGTCCTCGCCCGCTTCCTGTTGGATGATGTGGACGATGTCGTCGACCGTGATCATGCCGACGAGGCGACCCGCCTTGTCGACCACCGCCGCCGAGATGAGCGCGTACTTCTGAAAGCGGAGCGCCACTTCCTCCTGATCCTGGTCGACGGGGATGAGCGTCTGCTCGTCCATCATCAGCGCAGTGACGGGCGTGGCGTCGTCGGCGCGGAGCAGCCAGGACAGCTTGCAGGTGCCGACCGGGCGGTGGCCGAGATCGACCACGAACACCTCCCAGAATTCGGTGGTGAGGTCCTGGTTGTTCTGGAGGTAGTTGCGCACGTCGCGCACGCACCAATGCTGGGGCACCGCGATCAGGTCGCGCTGCATCAGGCGGCCGGCGCTCTCCTCCGGGTAGGAAAGCGCTTCCTCGATGATCGCGCGCTCGTCGGGCTCCATCGCGCGCAGCACCGCACGCTGGTCCTCCTCGTCGAGGTCGCCGATGATGGCGACCGCGTCGTCCGTGTCGAGCTCGCTCGCGAGATCGGCGACCTGCGCGGCGGACAAGGCCTCCATCACCTCGTCGCGCACCCAGTCGTTCATCTCGGCGAGCACGTCGCCGTCGAGCAGGTCGGCGAGCGCGCTGGCGAGCGGCTGGCGCGCGTCGTTGGGGGCGAGTTCGAACAGGTCGGCGATGTCGGCGGGGTGGAGCGGCTCCACCAGCGCGCGGGCGAGTGCCACGTCGCCCGCCTCCACCGCATCGACCACGTCCGAGACGAAGTCGGGCGTCAGGCGGTTCTCGGCGTCGTGCGCTTCCTCGCGCTCGGCGGGATCGGCGAGCGGGCGGGTTTCGGCCTCCGTGTCGCTCATGCTTGCCTCCGCGTCCGGTCCCGTTCGGGCCTAGGCCGGGCGGGTGGCTATGTCAGCCCCCTCCCTTCGCCGCTCCCGCGACCAGGGGATGGTGTCGGCCCATGGCACTTCCTAGATCATGTCCATGACCTATCGCCTGTCCGTGCTCGACCAGTCGCCCATCGCCAAGGGCGATACCGCGGCCGATGCGCTCCGCAACACGCTGGACCTCGCACGCGCGTGCGACGCATGGGGTTTCCACCGCTATTGGCTGGCGGAGCACCATGCCTCGCCCGGGCTGGCGGGGGCGGCGCCCGAGGCGCTGATCGGGCCGGTGGCGCTCGCCACGCGGACGATCCGCGTGGGATCCGGCGGGATCATGTTGCCGCATTATTCGCCGTTCAAGGTGGCGGAGCTGTTCGCCATGCTGGCGGCGCTGGCACCGGGGCGGATCGACCTGGGGCTGGGGCGCGCGCCGGGCAGCGACGGGCGGACCGCCTTTGCGCTGCAGCGCGACCGCAGCCGGATGATGCCCAACGATTTCCCGACCGGGCTGGCCGAGCTCTTGGGCTATCTGGACCATGACCTGCCCGAGGAGCATGCGTTCGCCCGGCTGGCGGATACCTTGCCGTCTGGCGGGCAGGGGTCGCCCGAGCCGTGGCTCCTGGGATCATCGCCCGACAGCGCGCATTGGGCGGCCGAGCGCGGGCTGCCTTATTGCGTGGCGGACTTCATCAACTCGGACGGCGCGGGGCTCGCGCGCGCCTATCGCGCGGCGTTCCGCCCGTCCAAGCGGCTGGCCGAACCCTATGTCATGGCCGCGACGTGGACCATCGCCGCGCCGACGCGCGCCGAGGCGGAGCGGCTGGCGGTGCCTGCCGCGATGATGTTCGCGCATCTCGTTCGCGGCGAGCTGATCCCCGTGCCGCCGGTGGACGAGGCGGTGGCGTGGCTGGAGACCAATCCGGGCGAGATGCGGCGCCACCGCCGCACGACGCTGGGCAGCCCCGCGGACGTGCGGGCCGGGCTAGACCGCGTCGCCGCCGAATATGCCGCGGACGAGCTGATGCTGGTCAACATCCTGCCCGACCATCAGGCGCGGCTGCGGTCGTACGAGCTGGTGGCGCGCGAATATGGATTGGCGCCGCTCGCCGAGGCGGCCTGACCGCAACCAACCTCCCTCCGCTCGGTTCGAGCCTGTCGAGAACCGGCAGCTAGCGTTTCGCCCGGAACCGCTTCTCGACAGGCTCGAAGCGAACGGGTTCGCTTTACTCTGAAAGGACCATCATGGCCGACGACACGCTTACCTTCACGCTCGACTCCGGCGGCGACGTCGTGATCCGGCTTCGGCCGGACCTCGCGCCGGGCCATGTCGAGCGGATCACCAAGCTGGCCAATGACGGCTTCTACGACGGCGTCGTGTTCCACCGCGTGATCCCCGGCTTCATGGCGCAGGGCGGCGATCCCACGGGCCGCGGCACGGGCGGGTCCAAGGAGGCCGACCTCAAGGCGGAATTCTCGAGCGAGCCGCACGTGCGCGGCACCTGCTCCATGGCGCGTACGTCCAACCCGGACAGCGCCAACAGCCAGTTCTTCATCTGCTTCGACGATGCGCGCTTTCTGGACCGGCAATATACGGTGTGGGGCCAGGTGGAGAGCGGCATGGAGCATGTCGATGCGCTGCCCAAGGGCGAGCCGCCGGCCAAGCCGGGCAAGATCGTCAAGGCGACGGTGGGCTGATCGTGGCGCCTCCCCGCAGCGGGGAGGCGCTACACCGTTTCGAACAGCCAATCGTGGAACAGGCGCACCGCGCGGGTCGACAGGCCGGCGCGGCGCGTGGCGAACCAGTAGCTGTAGCTTGAATCGACCTTGTGCTCGAACAGGTTGACCAGCCGGTCGCCCTGGCCGCCCGCGACATGTTCGTCGAGCATGAAGGCGACGCCCAGCCCTTCGGCCGCCGCGTCGAGGATCAGCTGGCCCGAATCGAAATGGTCCACCGTCGCGGGTTCGAGGTCGGGCAGGCCGATCGCCTCGCGCCAGATGGCGAACAGTTCGGGCATGTCGCGGTGGACCAGGATGGTGGTGCGGCGGATATCCTCCGGCGTCCGGATCTGCTCGGGCAGGTCGCGCAGCCGCGGCGAGCCGATCGCGGCAATGTGGCTTTGCGCGATGCGGCGGCTGTAGAAGGCGGGATCGACCTCGCGCGCGATGACGATGGCGGCGTCGAGCCCCTCGCCCAGCCGCGTCAGCGGATAGTCGCGCGTGTCGAGATCGATGTGCAATGCGGGATGGCGGGCGCGCAGCTCGGGAAAGCGGCCGATCAGGCGCTGCGACGCAAAAAGCGGTGGCACGTTCAGCCGCAGGCGGAGATGGTCCGCCTCGCCCATGGTTGCGTCGATGGCAATGCCGAGCGCGTCGATCGCGGGCGCGATGCGCGCCAGCAACTGTTCGCCATCGGGGTTGAGCACCATCGCCTGGTGGCGGCGGTCGAACAGGGGGCGGGCAACGAAGCGCTCCAGCGCCTGGATGCGACGGCTGAGCGCGGGTGACGAAAGGGCCAGTTCCTCCGCGGCGGCCTTGACCGAGCCGAGCCGCGCGACCTGGACGAAAGCCTCGACGGAGGTCAGTGGGGGGAGCCGGCGCATGGGAGGCCTCCTCTGATCCAGGTTAGCGGGCCGGGTGTATCGCTGCCGCGACCTACTGCAAATTGCGCATTTCGCAACCGCAAGAATGTTCTTCGCACTTGCACAATAATCGGCGTCGGCCCATATCGGTCGGGCCTTTCAGGCATCCTCTCCTAAACTTTCACGGGCTGGCCCTCGCGGGCCGGCCCTTTTTTTCGCCTGGGTGGTTCCCCTTCCCGTTCCTATCTTGGCCGACGAGGAGACCGAACCGTGGCCGACAGCGAGATCCGCAAGTTGCAGGTGGCCAATGCCCGGCCTGAAGATTCGGGACGCGGGCTCGCCCGGCTGTCGCGGGCGACCATGAACGCGCTCGGGCTGACCGAGGGCGACGTGGTGGAGATCGTCGGCCGGCGCGCGACGCCGGCGCGCGCGGTGCTGCCCTATGCCGAGGACGAGGGGCTGGAGATCCTGCGGCTGGACGGGTTGCAGCGCGCCAACGCCGGCGTCGGCTCCGGCGACTTCGTGGAGGTGCGCAAGGCGGCGAGCCAGGCGGCGCAGCGCGTCGTGTTCGCGCCCGCGCAGGAGAATCTGCGCCTGCAAGGCTCGGGCGAGGCGTTGAAGCGCTCGTTCGGGATGCGGCCGCTGACCGCGGGCGACGTGGTCGCCACCACCGGCCAGCAGCGCATCGACCATGGCAACATGCCGCAGGCGCTGCGCGCGATGCTGAACGCGCCCGCCTTCTCGCTGCAGGAGATCAGGCTGGCGGTGGTGTCGACGAGCCCCAAGGGCATCGTCCACATCGACCAGTCGACCGAGGTGGAACTGCGCACCGAATATCAGGCGACGCAGCCCGACGGCGGGCGGCGCGCCGACGTGACCTACGACGATATCGGCGGGCTCGGCACCACGGTGGATCAGGTGCGCGAGATGGTGGAGCTGCCGCTCCGCTATCCCGAACTGTTCCAGCGGCTGGGGGTCGATCCGCCCAAGGGCGTGCTGCTCTACGGCCCGCCGGGCACGGGCAAGACGCGGCTGGCGCGCGCGGTCGCCAACGAGAGCCACGCCGCCTTTTTCTCCATCGCAGGCCCCGAGATCATGGGATCGGCCTATGGCGAGAGCGAGAAGCGCCTGCGCGACATCTTCGAACAGGCCGCCGCCGAGGCGCCGTCCATCGTCTTCATCGACGAGATCGACTCGATCGCGCCCAAGCGCGGCCAAGCGAGCGGCGAGGCGGAGAAGCGGCTGGTGGCACAGCTCCTGACGCTGATGGACGGGCTGGAGCCGCGGCAGAATACGGTGGTGATTGCCGCCACCAACCGGCCGGAGGCGATCGACGAGGCGCTGCGCCGTCCCGGCCGGTTCGACCGCGAGATCGTGATCGGCGTGCCCGACGAGCGCGGCCGGCGCGAGATCCTGGGCATCCATACGCGCGGCATGCCGATCGGCGACAAGGTCGACCTGGATGAGCTCGCCCGCCAGACCTACGGCTTCGTCGGCGCGGACCTGGCGGCGCTGGCGCGCGAGGCGGCGATCGAGGCGATCCGGCGCATCATGCCCAAGCTAGACCTGGAGGCGAAGACGATCCCGCCCGAGGTGCTGGATACATTGTCCGTCTGGCGCGAGGATTTCGAGCAGGCGATCAAGCGCGTGCAGCCGTCCGCCATGCGCGAGGTGATGGTGCAGGCGCCGACCACGCGCTGGGAGGATGTGGGCGGCCTGGACGAAGCGCGCGAGCGCCTGCGCGAAGGCGTGGAGCTGCCGCTGAAGGAGCCGGACGCGTTCCGCCGGCTGGGCATCCGCCCGGCCAAGGGCTTCCTGCTCTATGGGCCGCCGGGAACGGGCAAGACGCTGCTCGCCAAGGCCGTGGCGCGCGAGGCGCAGGCCAATTTCATCGCCACCAAGTCGAGCGACCTCCTTTCCAAATGGTATGGTGAGAGCGAGCAGCAAATCACCCGCCTGTTCGCCCGCGCGCGCGCGGTCGCGCCGACCGTGATCTTCTTCGACGAGCTCGACAGCCTGGTGCCCGCGCGCGGCGGCGGCATGGGCGAGCCGCAGGTGACCGAGCGCGTGGTCAACACCATCCTGGCCGAGATGGACGGGCTGGAGGAGCTGCAATCGGTGGTCGTGATCGGCGCCACCT
>Ga0325400_1000257_pt1 | contig 36289 bp, 33 predicted proteins | sample PopdelMetagenome_2_FD_205662 | JGI IMG/M metagenome (GOLD analysis project Ga0325400, IMG submission 205662) | Populus deltoides microbial communities from Bellville, Georgia, United States - Xylem-PdKOR-R1 | ecosystem: Host-associated > Plants > Phyllosphere > Stem > Wood/Secondary xylem...
CGGTGTGGATATCTCCCTTGGCCATGTGCCCTCCCCTGTGAGATCGCGACCAGTGCTGGTGCGCCGGTCGACTGGAGGCTCGCAGGCGCCACCGACAGTGAGGAGGTGCCCGCGCGTGCTGGTGGGAGCTTGCCCGAAGCCTCGAGCGGGCGGCCTGCTCAGGTGCTCCAGGTCGTGGAGCGGCGTGCGGCCTGGTACAGGGCGTGCACCTGGGCGCCGTGGAGCCGGGCGGGCTGTCGCTCGAGCCAGCTGCGGAGGTCGCGGCGGGCGGTGACGTGCACGCCGTCGGGTTGGGCATGGATGGTCAGGCCGCGACTGGCGCCGACGATGGCGATGACGCCGACCACCGGCCCGGGGTGCACGCCGGCTGCGGCCAGGAGCTTGGTGGCGCGCCGGGCCTCGTGCTGGCTGTGGCGGACGTAGTGCACGGGTCGGCCGTTAACGGTGAAGCCGGTCCCCCGGACCCACACCGCCGCGGTGGGGTGGTGCTTGGTGTTGACGGTGAAGACCCCGGGTGGGCCGATGACGACGTGGTCGATGTCGCTGTCGCCCTTGCCGACGGGGACCGAGTGCAGCACCCGCCACCGGTGGTCCAGGCCGGCGAGCTCGTCGGCGACGGCTTCCTCGCCGTCGGCGCCGATCCGCCACCGGCGCTCCTCGGTCCGTACGCCGAACAGCCGCTCGACGAAGGTTCGGACCGGAGCCTCGCGCCGCAGTGCGACGGCGTGCACGCGAGGTGCTGCTCCGGGGCGGTTGTGGGCGAGGTCGACCCACGCGGCCGCAGTGAGCGGCTCAAGCGCCGTCGGCCGCGCGGCGGTATCGACGCCGGCCGTGGGGAGCTGGTCATCGACGGGCCGGCGGCTGCTGGGAATCGCGGCCGGGGCGTGGTCGGCGAGGGCGACCGCGCTGAGACGGGCCGCTGCGGCTGCGGCGTAGGCAGGGTGGCCGGTGACGGCCACCTCCACCGCGACCCGGTCGGCACCGGGCTCGAGCACCACGGCACCGGTCGTGAGGTCGCAGTAGCCGAGCCGCTTCCCGCTGGCCGCTTGGACGTAGAGCCGGTCATGGCCGTACCGCTTCCAACGATGTGCTGTAGGCCCACTCATTGACGAGGTGTCGGCGGCGCACGAACCGGACTGAAGGATGGGCGCTGTGACTGGGCCGGACGTGTAACCAGCTGCGATGGAGTGCGACGGATTAGGTTGCACTGATGGTTGGACTGTGTCGCCTGCGCTCGCGCAATCCGCCAGTCTCGTCGAAGATCGAACCAAAACGACAGCGCAGGGGTGCCCCGTCTCCATCCGACTAACCAACCAACTAGCAAAGGGTGTCGACGATGCAGGTCTTTAGCAACATGGTGTTCACATCGACCCACCAATACTACGTGCAGTCGGGCGACGACCAATATGCATGGGAGGAAGCCTTCAGGCGGCAGCGAAATGGCATCCTCGGGGGAGCCCTGCCGGGACGACTCACCATCGCCTCCGGGGTGCATACGGGATACGTTCACCTCTCGGTCGCGCTGGTGAACGCGCCACCGCTATTGACCGCAGAGTGGGAAGACGTCGTCGAAGTGTCGTTCCGGCCTGTCATGGACGGCCTCATCGTCGCGGACGGCGAGACGGACGAAATGCATGAGTTGTCGCTTCCCGTCGACGACTATCGCGTCCGCCTCTCAGTGCGCGGCATGGACGATGGGGAGGCGCTCATTACGCTCGAACAGCCCAGCGAGGAGGTTGTCGAGTTTCACGAGTTGACGTTCTGGCGTGCCCTGCCGGCCGACGACGAGGTAAGCCGCCAAGGAAGTCAGTTCGCTCGGCGCCAGCACACGTGGGCTCAGACGCTCTCGTAGTGCCACCACCAAAGCTGCGTCAAAGACGCACGACGCGACGGCATCAATCCGTCCGGAGAGCACGTCCAGACGAGGCGGCTTGGCAAGCCTGGCCGCGGAATGTCCACTTCGCACCTCTAACTCGCCTTTTGTCCACGAGCCCTGCACTCGGATCGTTGCTCCGAAGGGGTGATGGGCGCTCAAGTCAGTGACGCCCGCGCTGGCCTTACCGACGCTGTCTGGGCCCGCGTCAGTTCACGTGACTGTAGGAGTGCCCGTGACAAGTACAGCCGTTTCCAGCCGTCGCCTGTTGGCGTTGGCTGGTTCGTGTCTAATGGTTCTGGCCGCCCTCGTGCATGTAGCGGTGGCACCGGAGGCTAGAGCGGCGACCAGTGCCCAGGCCAGCGCCTTCCAGCCTCTTCCATATGGTCAACTGGCCAACACGACGGACTCCGGGCAAGCGAAGCTGTCATCCTCGACCCCCCTCACAGTGCAGGTGACGGGTGTCGCGGGCGTTCCCAGCTCGGGCGTCACAGCCGTGTCGCTTGATGTGACTACTACGAACTCTCAGTCGTCGAGTTGGGTGTCCGTCCTTCCCGCAGACGGCGGGTCCGGAATTACTAACCACTTCACCACCCCGGGACGTCAGGCTCAGAACAACGTTTACGTTGCCCCTGGCGCCGACGGCAAGGTGCGGATCTCTACGGGCGGGGGAAACACTGACGTCATTGTTGCCGTCACGGGTTACTTCACCGAAGACGGAAGCGGTTCCACCTTCGTTCCGGCCGAGAGCGCGAACAGGCTTCTCGACACCCGTACCGGCGTTGCGCTGCAGTCAGGCGCTTCCATGACGGTGACACTCCCGAGCAGCCGCCCCGCGAGCGTGAACGCGGCAGCCCTCAGTATCACCACCACGGACGCACCTAACCGCGGCTGGTTGGCCCTCACAGACCCGGGTAGCGGTAAGTCCATCGGACTCGACTACGACACGGCGCCCGCTAGCAGCAGCCTCATCAGCGGAGTCGATAGCACCGGCCGGGTTACCGTCACCAACAAGGGACCTGCTGCGACGCACGTCCTCGTCGACCTGCAGGGCTACTTCGTGGCTGGCCTCGACGGCGGCGGTTTCGTCCCCGCGCCAACTCGGGCTTTCGACACCCGTGCCGATCAGATTCCGATCCCCCCGGGCGGGGTCGTCAACGTGCCGATCGCAGGTGTTGGGGACATTCCCAGCGATGGCGTCGTTGCATTTTCGCTCGACGTCACTGTTCTCTCCGGTGCTGCCTCCGGCTACGCGCAGGTTTACCCGGCGAGCCAGCCGGCCTTTGGCTACTCCACGGTCAACTTTGGGGCCAGTGACAGGCGGTCCAACTCGGGTCTCATCTCGGCGGGGCTCCCTTTCGTCCCGGATGACGTGGCGATCCGAAACCGCAGCAACGCGGAGATCAACATTCTCGTCGACGTCATGGGTTACTTCGAGGTCGCGGACGAGGAAATCTACGAGACAACGCCTGTCCATGAGCCCGCCGTGGCTCCCGCGCCTGTCACCGCACAGTCGTCTGATTGCGCCGAGGTGATTGGTGAACCAGAGGGAACCCGCAGCAGTTGCATCTTCGAGGGTGCTGCACCTGTAGAGGACAGCAGTGAGACGGCAGCCACTCAGACTGATGACGAGTCGCAGCAGCTCGCCGCCTCGATTCAGGCCTCAGGAGTCACTCCAGTCAACATCCCGTCCTGGTGCCCCTTGGGTGAGTTCAAGATGTACCGGACCGAGGGCTGCCAGGCCAAGACCGTGAACTACAGGACGACGGAGGTGCGAAACGGTCGCGTTGTTGAGACCGGCATTGCGTCCTTCACCCTTTTCCAGTACGCCTACACCGCGCGAAACAACGCCAATATGATCGTCGAGACGAAGCTGGTCACCAACTCGGCCATCGGCGATGCCGCGAAGGCGACGGTCTCGGGAACTTTCACTCCCGCGCAGGCGTGCAAGACGACCAGTGGCTCTATTCCCGCGGCTAGCGTGGGCACCAAGTTCACAGTCAACCGGGGGGCGCACGCGCTGGTCACGACCGCCACGGGAAGGGGGGCCGTCGGCTTCTGTAACTCGGCCGTAAGTCTCAGCTTTATTAACGCTGGTTACACGCCGGCGGCGGGGTCCTCTGCCATCCCCTTCAGCCAGATGAGGTGTAACACCACCACGGCGAGCATCAGGCCGACGACCGGTTGTGTTTTCCCCGCCTACGCGCCGACCTTGTTCTACGACGGGAAGACAGAGCCCAATCTGGCACGCCACGTCGCGCGCGCCCAGGCCTCCGGCCTTCCCGCATACCTCACTCGACTGGGTGACGCGAAGTTGGCTGACCAGAACTACAAGCAGGCATGTGGAGGACTTCCCGCGAAGACCAGTTACTCCTGTGACGAGTACCCGGTCAAGTCGTCGAAGCAGGGCCTCGCAGTCTCTGGTGGAACTCGGAGGACTCAGGACGGCTGTTTCTACCCCTCGACGTCTGTCGGTAAGGCGACGGGGAGTCGTGGCGTCAGTGTCTGCCTCATCCCGGCGACTGAGCAGAACCGTCAGGGGGCGCTCAACCGCAACTTCTACGCAGGCGAGCGCCTGCTTGATGGGGACAGGTTCTACATCCACACGCGAAACGTCACCTGAGTCGTGAGCTGGGCTGGGCGTCTCCTGCTCAGCCCAGCTCACGGTCGCTGCACGAGGTGGACGTCGACCATCCCGTCGGCCGCGCGGACGGTGACGTTGGCGGGCCAGCCGCACTGACAGGCCCGCCGGGGCCCGGTGGAGTTGAAGCGGGCGGCGGCCATGGTCGTTGCGCCGGCGGACCGAGCGGCGCCGATGCATGGCTGTGATGATGAGTGCGGTGGCTCGCCGCCGTCCTAAGTGCTTGCCCAGCATGCGGACTGACGCCCAAACCGCCCGGCGACGGCCTCCTGGAGGGCGGCTTTGCGCGGTGGCGTTGGTGCTGCTCGAGGCAGTAGCCGCCGGGGGCGGGAGCGCTGACGCGGGTTAGCTCACAGTGGCGCTGAGGGCGGCGGGGTACTCGGCTTCGGCTCGACGCAGTTGGCGCGCACATGCCCGGTGCTGGTGCGCGTCGGTCGGGGGCGGTACGTGCCCCGGTGACGGCGTTGGCGGGGTCGGGGCTCGGCGAACCGACCGCCGTGGCGATCAGTAGAGGTGCGCGTGCTGGGGCCAAGCCGTGCACGGTCGGCGCACGCGGTGGCGGGCGTGCGCGGAGTGGTGGGGGCGCCGGCTGTGCGCGGGTGGTCGGGTGGGTCCCGTCGTCCTCCTGTGGGCGAGCTGAGCCGCTGTTCGCTCGGGTCGTCCACAGGTGGTCGAGGGGCGTCCTGCTCGACCGCGTCGACGGCCGACGGGTGGTGCGGGTCAGGCGTGGCGGTCTGACTCGGTGGTGTGCCAGCGCCAGGCGATGACCGTTCCGGCGGCGGTGTGCAGCACCGCGGCCGACAGTGCGGCCATGGCGAGCTGGACCCAGGCGGTGACGTCGTCGAGGACGAGCTGCCCGGTGATCAGGAGCGCGGTATGCGGGGCGAGGGTGGCGGTGGTGGTGCGCCACCAGCGGCCGTGGACGGCGAGCAGTAGCGCGGCGGTGGCGAAGGTGAAGTGGGCGACGGTGACCACGCTGACGGCGACGAGCTGTGCGGCCGCGGAGGCGACCAGCGGCGTCGCGGAGGTGGCGCCGTCAGGCGTCGGCGTGGCCAGCCACAGCGCGACGACGGCCACGGTCCAGGCGGCCAGCGCGAGCAGGTTGGCGAACAGCACGCCGCGCCGGGGCGCGGTCGGCAGCGCGTAGGTCGGCAGGGTCGTAAGGGGGTGCTCGGAGAGCATCGCGTGGCGGTTGGAGTAGATGGCCGCGGCGGGGTAGGCGCGGGCGATGGCCGCGCGCCGCGCGGGCGGGATGCGTGGGGACAGCCACAGCGCCTCGATGGTGGCGTGCTGGGCGCGGAAGCCGCGGGTCGCGGGGATGAGGGTGCCGTGCGCGGCGACGACGGCAAGCACGCGGGAGGCGCCCAGGACGCCGGAGTTGCGGAGTGCTTCGAGGTTGCCGCACGCCCACAGGCCGCAGGAGCAGCCGGGCCCAGGTGCCTGGTGCTCGGGCGGCGTGTGAGGGAGTGCGTGGCGGCGGCGCCCGCGTGCGCGGGTGTGACGGTCGCAGACGGCGGTGTTGACGCCAGGCGTCCACGGCGGGCGCGCCGTGACCGGCGCTAGCTGGTCGGCGCGGGTGAGGCGAAAGGTGCGGACGCCGCGGACCGACCCCTGCAGGTTGGTCACGACGTCGACCGCGACATCGACCGCGACAGCGGGCGCTTGGCCGCACGTTCGGCCATGGGGGTCAGCGGTGCGCCGGCTCGGGAGCTGGCTCCGTCGCAGGGTGGGGCGCGGTGGCCGGCTCGGCGGGCTCGGACGGCGACGTCAGTGGCTCGTCCGGTGTCACGGTGATGGGCTCGTCCTCGGTCCCGATCTTGGCCATCCCCCAGCGTAGGTCGCGGCGACAGTTAGTCGCGGCGTCGCCGACGCCGCGGTACCCGCGCATCACTCCTGCTGGTCGCCGCTGCTGGTGGTCGAGGTGTCGTCGGCGGTGGTGTCCGCACCGTCGGAGGTGTCGGCGCTGGCGCGGCGGCGCCGTGGCTGCGCCGGCGGCTCGAGGCCGAGGTCGCGCAGCTCCGCGACCGACCACCCCGACGCGCGGGCGGTTTCGTGCGCGGTGCGGACGTCGGCGGCCCGGCGGTCGGCGGCTGCCACGGCCTCGTCGATGGCCTCGCGTGAGGCGCGCCAGTCGTCGAGGGACTGCGCGAGGTCCTCGACCGTCTTGAGCTTCGCGTTCATCAGCTCGCGGGCGGCGGCAGCGGCGCTGCGCCTGACGCTGGTGGTGGTGCTGGCCTGGGCCACGGGAGGTCCCCCTCGACGGTGGTCATCGGTGGTGTCGTCGCGCTCACCGTAGCGGCGACCATGCACCCACGGCGACGGCGCAGCGGCAGGCAGCAACTACGTGAGCAAGGTATGCGATCCGGTAGCCGGATTGCGCCTGGCGCTGGCTCTGCGGGCCCGCGCTGCGGCAGACTGGCGCGGCGCCAGTCCCGCCGCCGTTGGGGCACGACCCCAGGGGTCGGGGCGCTCCGCTGGGGAGGGGGTGAGGGCCGGTGGCCCCAGACGCAGGTCAAGGGCTGGACGCCACGGCTGCGGTGCAGCCGAGCGCGCAGGACGGACCGGTCTCGGCCTCGAGCCCCGGCACGGGCACATCGGGAGAGCCGGCGGAAACCACGGCAACGACCGGGACGACGGCGGCCCAGCGGGCGCGTCGTCGTCAGCGGCGGGTGCCGGGCGGTCGGCACCGGCCGGTGCATGTGCGGGTCAGCGACGACGAGCACGTGCGGCTGTCGGCGCGGGCGGCGGCTGCGGGCCTGTCCCTTCCTGCGTGGCTGGTGGCGGCCGGCATGGCCGACCGAGGCAGTGCAGGCCGAGACGGCGGAATCGACGGAGCGGGCGGGCGGAGCCTCGCGGGCGGCTCGATGAGCGCCCTCGAGCGGCGGGCGTGGGCGGCGGAGTTCGTCGCCGTGCGGCGTCTGGCGCGAGGCGTGGCTACCAACGTCAACCAGCTCGCGGCCGGCTACAACGCCACCGGGCAGGTCGGCACCGAGCTGCACGCGGTGCTCGACGCGGCCCGCCGGGTGATGGACCGGATGGACGATCTCGGCGCTCGCCTGGCCGGCGAAAGAGACGGCGACGATGGCCTCGACGAGAGCACGGCCACCACCGACGAGGACGCTGAGCAGTCCGGGGCCCGGGCGTGATCGCCAAGGTCACCCGCGGCACCAGGGTCGCCGGCTTGACGGCCTACCTGATGGGTCCCGGCCGCCACAACGAGCACACCGACCAGCACGTCATCGCAGCCAGCGACGAGATGGACGTGCCCGACCCGTCGCTGTCCGAGCCGGGCGCACGACGGGCGTTCGCGGCAGACCTCAACCACTACAAGGACCTGTACGACGTCACCGTCCAGCGCGGCGAGGTCTACCACTTCTCCCTGTCCAACCCCGCAGGCGACCGGGTCCTGTCCGACGCCGAGTGGGCCGCCGCCGCTCGCGGCGCGCTGTCCGCCGTCGGCCTGGCCGACGACGGCACCAAGGCCCCGGTCCGGTGGGCCGCGGTCCGCCACGGCCTGTCGACCGCCGGTAACGACCACGTCCACGTCGTCGCCGTCCTGGCCCGCGCCGACGGCACCAAGGCCGCTCCGCACGACGACTACGCCAAGCTCAACCGGTACTGCGCCAAGGTCGAGACCGAGCTCGGGCTGTCCAGCGACCGCACCCCCGGGCGTGGCTCCCGGACCCTGCCGCCCGCGTCCCGCGCGGACCTGCTCGCCACCGAACGACTCTCCGGGCGGACCAGCGGGCCCGATGGCCAGGACCTCCCGTTGCGCGACCGGGTGCAGCGCGACGTGCGCGCGGCGGCGACGGCCGCGAGCACCGAGACGGAGTTCGTCGACGGGATGCGCCGGGCGGGGCTGTACGTCCACCCCCGGTACGCCCAGGGCGGCCCCGACGAGAACGGGCACCGGGAGGTCACCGGGTACAAGGTCGCGGCTCTGCGCGAGCGTGACCCCAGCGGTCACCTCGTCTACTTCGCCGGCGGGCGGCTCGCGCGGGACCTGTCCCTGCCCGCCCTGCGCGCCGGGTGGGACGACACCGCCGGGGAGCGCGCTCGAGCGCTGACCGCCTGGTCGTCGCCCCAGTCCTCGCAGGGGTCCCAGCAGGCCGGCGGGACGAGCGCTGGTGACGCGCCGGGCGGCCGTGGCTCCGGCCGCGGTCTTGGCCCGCGCCGCGGTGGTGACCCGGCCGCCGCGGCCGCCGCGGCGCGCGAGCTGCACGCCGCCGCGCAGCGGCTGTCCTCGACGCCGGCGGCGTCGTGGCAGCAGTGGGCCGGTCTCGCCCGGGAGACCTCCGGGCTGCTCGCGGCCGCGTCGTCCGGCTGGGAGGGATCCCATGGGGGTGGGCTGGACCGGGCATCCCGGCGACTGGCCCAGGCCTCCCAGGTGGCAGGGCGCGGCGGCACCGGTCCAGGAGTGCGGGGGGCGTCGTCGAGCGCTGTCGGGGCCGGGCTCAGTCACGGGCTGGGAGACCTGGCGACGGTGCTCATGGCCGGGTCGGGCAAGGGCGGATCAGCGGCGCTGCTCCTTCAGCTCACCCGGACCGCCGAGGCGATCGGGGACGCCGCGCACGCGGCAGGTGCGGCCAGGGCCGCGCGGATGGAGACCGCGGCGCTGCGCCAGCGGTTTGCGCAGGAGACCACCAGGGCCGCCGCCAGCGCAGGAGCGACCGCGGCCACCACAGCACGCACGGCCCCCCACACGGCAGGGGCCGCCGTGGCGTCCGCCGACGGCAGCGCATCTACAGGAGCAGGAGGCACCGCCACGATGAGCGAGTCCCCGGAGACCGACGCGATCGAGAGCATGCGCCCGCTGGCGGTGGCGGCCGCGGCGTCGGCGTCGCAGGCCGCGCGGATCGCGCAGCGGATGGCCGAGCGGTCCGCTGACCGGGCCCGTGAACAAGCAGCAGCCCAGGCCGAGCAGGAGCGCCAGCTCGAGGAGCTACGCCGCGAGGCCCGCGGCGCCTACCGCGAGCTCGCCCGCCGCGAGGACTGGATCGGGTCGGCCTCCCGCGAGGACCTGGCCGAGGCTGCCGACGTCCTCGAACGCGGCAGCGCCCACAACGACCCCCGCGACCGCGACGCGCTGCGACGGATCGAGGAGTCCGGTCGTGACCGGTTCGGGGCCGACTGGCGCGGCGCCGACGACGACCAAGGGCGTTCCGACACACCGGACCGCGAGACCGCGGCCGACGAGCACACCGCCCGGGCCGAGGAGGCCGAGCGGGCAGCAGCCGACCTGCGGGAGCGGGCCGAGGCCGAGCAGGTACGGGCCGCCGAAGCCCGCGAGGAGGGCCGCGAGGACGACGCCAAGCGGCACGAGGGCAGCGCGGCAGACCTCGACGAGCAAGTAGCCGCCCGCTCGGCGGAAGGCGAGCAGGCCCGGGGCGAGGCCGACCGCGCCCGCGAGACCAGCGGCACCGGAGAGGACGCCACGTCGACCGGGGAGCAGACGACCACCGCGGGCGAGGACCGCGGCCGCGACGCCGGCAACGCCAGCCAGGATCAGGCGGCCGCGGAACCGTCTGAACTGGCGGACAACGGCGACGCCGGGGCCGGCGCCAGCGGCGGACGCCGGCTCAGCATGAGCCGGGCGCGAGGCCGCGGCCGCGTCAACGGCAAGACCGGCGCCGCCGGCCGGCCCAAGAACGCTGGCTACAACACCGAAGCCGAGCGATGAGCGTCCGACTATCCAGGTGAGCGCTGCCCGGAAGAGGCCCGGAAGAGGCCCAAGAAGGCTCGAGCGCCCACCTAGGCCATGGTGGCGGGCCTCGAGTCGACCACTCACACCCGAGGCGCGGCGCCATGCTCACGTGGCTGGGTGCCCGCTCGTTGGAGTGGAAGCGAAACACTCGAGGAAGCGGACAGGGCCCTAGCCGGCTTGGCCGCCGCAGACAGCGACGTCTGTGGACCAGCGTCTGACAGACGCGGCAGACCCTTGCCGTGGCGCATCGGAGCGCCGCCACCCACCAGCCGTGCGCGCAGTGGTCACCCATGAACTCGCGTGACGCTAAGGGCCCTTGCCGTGTCCCCCGGTCGTCTGACCACTGCAGTCAAGGGAGGCACCCGAGCTGTTTCAAACCTGGTCATGGCTCCGTCGACGCGGCGCACCGCCGTTCCAAGTGGCGGGAGGGCGACTCACGTAGCAGCGTGGCCCGGGTCAACGATGACCAACGGGGGGAAATCGGATGAGCGCCTACTCGTCGAGCGGCCACAAATGGGTCTGTGGTGAGCCGTCATGAGGGGTATTCTCGTGGGCTACGGTTTCATTGCCGCGGGCCACCTCAAATATTACGACAAGACCGCGGGCGTCGACATCGTCTGTGTGATTGATGCGACCAACGACCGGCGCCGGGCGGCGGCGGAGCGTGGGTATGAGGTAAGAGAAAACTTGAGCGAAGCCCTCGTCGAGTTTCGACCCGACTTTGTGGACGTGTGCACACCTCCATCGACCCATTCTGAGTACATGCGCACATGCCTAGACGCAGGCGTCGCGGTTCTATGCGAAAAGCCAACCTTCACAGTCGACGAGGACGACTCGATCATCTCGTCTTCAATCGAGGCAGGGCGTCCTTTCGCCTATCCCGTCCACAACTACCGGTACGCGCCGGCGTTTCAACGTCTTTCCTCGCTGTTGGCAACGCATAAGCCGTCCGCTGTCGCAGGCCAGATTCGAACCCTCCGCACTGGGCACGCCAAAGGTGACCAGAACTGGGAGCCGGACTGGCGCAGAGACCCATATTACAGTCTGGGCGGAATCCTCAGAGATCACGGCCCTCACACCATGTACTCCGCTGAACTACTCACAGGATCGAAGATGCGCGCCGTGCAGGCATGGCTCCACAACGCCGACTCATTCACGGATACGGAATCAACCGCCAATCTACGTATTCGCTTCGAGAATGACGCCGAAGTATCGGTACACCTCTCATGGACAGCTATCGCCCGTGAGTCCCATTACGAGATGTCTTTTCGTGGCGGAGATCACATTAGCCTGACGAACGACGTTCTTACTGGTCGGATCGGTGGCACAGAACTAGACGAAACCATACCGTCGAACTTCGATGACGCCTCGCACTCAGAGTGGTTTGGGGGGGTCTGGTCAGAATTCTTGCAGGCCCACCACGACACGTTGCTAAGGCGCACGCGACTCGCTGAGGCGGCACGTATACGCGATGCCATCACTGCGGCATATGACTCCGCGAACAATGACGGCGTATGGAGGAGTCTTACATGAACGAGGGCGTGCGTACACAGAGACTTGAGCGGCGTGCGGAGAATAAGGATGTGCGTGCCCGCGTCCGCGGGCCCGTGCTGCACGGCCCGTCGGACCCGAACGATGACTACCCCGTGTACGCAGCTCGCGCCGATGGTGCGCATCTCTGGGATGTAGACGGGCGGCGCTTCACCGACTTTTTGCTCGGTTATGGGCCCGTCATACTCGGGCATAACGATTCTCGAGTTAACGGGGCCGTCATCTCGACGTTGACTGACGGTGGCGCAAATTGTATGGCGCCGCTTTGGCCACAAGAGCAGGTAGTCCTCTGCGAGGTCCTAAGCAGAGTTATTCCGGGCGCCGAAGCGGCCTTTCTGCTGAAGACCGGTTCCGACGCAACGTCCGCAGCGGTCCGAGCGGCGCGAGTATTCACTGGGCGCGAGATCATTATCAGTCGTGGCTATAATGGGTGGCACGACTGGGCCGTGCGTCCTTCTCCCGGTGTACCGGAGGGCGTCCGTCGTCAAACGCATCGCTTTGAGCACACCGATGACGGGATCGAAGAGGCTGTCGCAGCGGCTGGCTCACGGCTAGCGGCCATCATCACTACGCCCTTCGGCAATGGCACAGCGGACGTTGCGCAACTCAATCGGCTTGCTGATGCGGCCCATCAGGTGGGCGCGCTCTTTATTCTAGATGAGATGCGCAGCGGCTTTCGACTTTCCTTGGGCGGCGCACAGGCTGCCCTAGACGTCAGAGCTGACATGGTCACCTTTAGCAAGGCACTCGCTAACGGTTTCGCCATTTCAGCCTTAACCGGGCGCAAGGACGTTCTCGACTCCTTGAGTGAGACAAAGGTGTCATCTACGTTCTTCGCCAGTCGCCCTGAGATGGCCGCAGCAATCGCGACCATAGACGTACTCGAAACGAGCGATGCCCTAATCACGGTAGATGCTCGTGGGACGCAGCTTCTCGAAGGCATGCAACGTCTCGCTAAGAACAGCGGTCTTCGCGTTGAGGCAGTCGGCTACCCGCAAATGCCATTTCTCAACTTCGATGACGTATCGATGGCTGAACGTTTCAGCGCGTTATGCGCCCGAGACGGAGTTCTAGTGCATCCTTCTCATCAATGGTTCGTTAGTGCGTCTCACACCGTCGATGACGTCGATCACGCCTTGGACGTCATGCGATCGGCGGTAGACGTAGTGAGGCGTGCGTAGTGTCCGATGACACCATTGTGTGGAGCGCTCTACGAGCAGCTTTAGTGAAGGATGGTCGCAGCCTGCGCCATCAAGCCTTCCATGCGCATCCACCGCTGGTCGTCGAGCGCTTTGACCTAGATGCACATGATCTGCTTTCCCGCACTCTACTCAGCTTCGGCTTGAGCGTTATCAGCGAGGAACACGACAGGCCTATGGACGGCCATGGTGCGATGACGGGCCCATTGCATGGTCTTACCGCGTACCTCGATCCCATTGATGGGAGTGCCAACGTGGGCGCGCCAGCGGGCCCTTTCGGCCCGAGCGTTGCAGTGATTCACCATGCCCAAGTGGTCTTCAGCGCCGTTCTTGATCTGCGTTCCGGCCGAGTGGTCGGTGCCGGGCCCGATTTGCCGTTAGTTGAGCCGACAACCCTCGAGGCAGTCGACGTGCTGCGGTCCTCCGCGCCTACGCCGGCCGTTCTACTCGGAGGGACGGGAGCCATTGCAGACGCCGGGCCGAGCAGCGCACAGGTCACCGGAGTCCATGGCGCCACGGCCCACGACTTATGCGCTCTGGCGCTGAACGAGCATTCAGTCTACGTCGATGTGAGAAACACGGTCCGGCCTTGGGATTACCTCGGCGGACTGCACGTGCTAAGGGCTGCGGGAGGCTTCTGCATGGAACTTGACGGCCGTGAACTTATGCCTGACGTCACTGTTAACGATCGAGGCAGTCGACGGCTTTTCGCGTTGTCGCCAAGCGAGGCTGTGACGCGAGTCGAGGACTTCCGCGGCCATGGCGCCCTCTCGTGAGAATCGGTGTTCTAGCGCCACCTTGGCCCATCCCGCCCGTTGACTACGGTGGTATCGAGAATGCTATCGATGCTCTTTGTGTCGGTCTAACGCGTGCTGGACATCAAGTCTGTCTTTGGTCCAGCCCCGACTCGACGGTGAATGTAAGCCAGTCGTCGGGAACAAGGCTGCCGGTCTCTGACAACGGGGCTTGGCACAGCGCACCGATGGAGTTGAATCACGTCCTCCGTGGGTATGTCTGGCTGAACGAACAAGGCGTGGATATAGTCCAAGATCACACCTTGGCGGGTGCAGTCATGGGCAATTCGCTGTCAGCCTGCCCTGTCGTGGTAGTCAACTCCTTGCCATTCCAACCGCCTGCCGAGGCGGGGGCACACACGGACGTTTCGGCCATCTACGCGGAGGCGGCCAAGCGTGTGCCTGTCATTGCCATAAGTTTCGACCAAGCGTCACGATCGTCAGTGCCTGTGGCGGCTGTGCTTCACCATGGCACCGACTTCGGCTCGCAGTATGCCGTGCAAGGCACCTCAAGCCAGTACGTGGCTGTGCTGGGCAGGATGTCGCCAGTCAAGGGCATCCGCCAGAGCATCGAGGCGGCACGCGATGCCGGATGGCCGGTTCGCGTAGCTGCGCGCATGGAGGAGCCTGATGAGTACGCCTATTTCCGCGACGTGATTGAACCAATGCTCGAGCGAGATGCGGACATCACGTATGTCGGCGCTGTGGCTGCCCCAGAGCGCCGGGCATTACTGAAAGGCGCTGCATGCCTCGTCAATCTCCTTAATTGGGACGAGCCTTTCGGATTGGTGATGATCGAGTCGATGGCTGTGGGCACGCCAGTGGTAGCGGCTCGCCGAGGGGCGGCCTTGGAAGTGGTCGACGAAGGTGTGACCGGTCGTGTCGTTCGGTCGCGGGAGCAAGCCGCTAGGGCGATTGCCGCTGTCACTTCTGAGTTGCCTCGGGACCGCGTGTGGAGCCATGGCGTAACTAGGTTCGGTCTGGACGCTTATGCGGAAAGGCATCTTAACTTTTATCGTGCAGTTTTGAAGGCGGGCTAGATTATGAAATATCACGCAAGCGTCATCATAGTGAACTGGCACTCCGAAGGCGATGTTGTCGCCTGTGCTGCCCTACTACACGCTTCGACACCGAAGCTTCGCCTGCAAGTCATCGTCGTGGACAACGCTACGCTGGGTCAGCACGAATACGCAGCCCTCAACGCCAATCCGCATATCGAGACGCTGATCAGGACCTACGTCAACGTAGGTTTTGGCCAAGCGTGCAATCGCGGGGTCGCTGCGGCTTCAAGCGATAACGTGATATTCGTCAACCCCGATGTTCGAGTCGGCCCAGGCGTCGTAGACACGTTGCTCGCTGTCCTTGAGACAGACGTGAATGTTGGGTGTGTCGGCATCAGGCACAACAACACGGACGGATCACTTCAATGGAGCACGGACTCCTTGCCGAACCCGTACGCGGAACTCTTCCACTTGACGCCCCTCAGCCATGTGCCATTTATCCAAAAGCTCGGGCGCAGGTTCGTGAGACGTTGGTCCGACCATGATAGGGATGCCGACGTCGGTTGGGTCAACGGTGCGTGCTTTGCGATGCGCCGCGCAGACTTTCAAGCCCTGAACGGATTCTCGGCCTCCTTCTTTCTCTTCGCAGAGGAACTGGATCTATGCCGGCGGGTTCATGAGCGAGGTCAGCTCGTGCGCTATGTAGCGCAGCCGGCGATTGTGCACTCGCTGGGCGGTAGCTTCGGCCACGGGCGGGCGAGTGAGTATCGCTTGGCTCTCTTGCATCAAGGTATGCTGCGCTACTTCAACGCCGCGTCGGAAAGGCGCAGTTATGCAATATATCGCGAGGGGAGTCGCCCAATTGGAGCGACGATGCTTGCTTTATCGGTACTCTTGAGTTCAGTCGAGCGCCTCTCAGGTAAGAAGTTTCCGGCGCGTGTATGGAGTGCTTTCACGTGCGGTGAGCATGGTCTCCTTGGTGGCGATGCTGTGCTGGCTTGGTGGCGTCTCCTCTGCATCCGCCGGGAAAGTACGGTAGTGCTATGAAAAGGGGGACCAGGTGGCGCCCCGACGTCAGTGGCTACAAAGACCTGCTGTCGCTCAGCGGGGCGGCCAGCCTAATGTTCAGTAGTGCTTTAGCGCGCCTTGGGGCGGCTATGATCGGCGTTGGCGTCGTAACGATGCTGGCTGTGCAAGATTACGGCTTCGGCGTCGCCGGTGGCGTGACGGCGGCTGGAATGGTGGCCTTGGCCATATGTGCGCCCCTAGTTGGGCGGCGTCTAGACGTAAGTGATTCGAGGAAGTTTCTCCTTATGGTCGGTGGTGTAGCCACGACGAGTCTTCTCGGACTCGCGTTGGCAGCCTCCCTAAGTGCGCCTGTGTGGGCCCTGGTATTGGTGTATCTACCATTTGGCGTGCAACCGCAAGTAGGAGGGCTAATCAGGGCCGAATGGGCCAGGCGCATGAAAGGTAATGGCCCCGCGCTTTCGGCTGCCAACAGCTATGAGCAGGTGGTTGAAGAGGGTTGCTACCTCGCGGGTCCTGCGCTCAGCGGGCTCTTAAGTGCGTTGTGGTTCCCGGAGGCTGGCGTAGTAGTTGCTAGCGCCTGTTTCCTTGTCGGCATCCTTGTGCTTGGAGGGCGCTATTCATGGCGCAACACCCGAGGCGCATCCTCGTGGGGCTCGGACGAGGAAAATGGTAAGGCGCCGTGGCGGAACGCCCCTCTTCTCGCCGTCTCGGTCTGCGCGCTATTTTTAGGGGGTGTGTTCGGTTCGTATGACGTGCTCGCCATCGCTGCTGCTGATGCAACTGGGCGTACTGAACTAGGTGGTCTACTGATTGGGACGCTGGCGGCTGGCAGCTTGATCGGTGGGTTAACGAGCGGCTTGCTCTGGTTGGGCGCACATCCTTCGAGCAGGCTAATGGTGTCGCTGACGGGACTAGCCATAGCGACCGCAACCTTGCCGTTTCTACCAAGCCTGTCGTGGCAGTTCCCTGCGGCCTTCGCTGTGGGCGTTTTCGTAGCGCCCTCGCTGGCGGCGGTGATGGCTTGGGCGCAACGCCTAGTGCCTAATGGTCGGCTTGTCGAGGGAATGTCCATTGTCTCTACTGGCATTCTGCTCGGGGTTGCCCTCTCGTCTTGGGTGGCAGGCATGGCGACAGAGCGATTGCCTTTTCCAGGTGATTTCGTCGTTACGGTGGCCTTTGCTGTCCTGGCGGGTCTGGTGTGCGCCGTGGTGGTACGGCGTCAGAGTGCTGGTCGCGTCGTGGCTGAAGTTGGTGGGGTCCGCGCGGAGACTGATGAATAGGAGACCATTGATGCCAACTGGGTCGCCCGGTGCTGCTACAGGTAATGGAGATGTGGGCGCTCCCGGATGGCCTGGCGTACTTGTGGGTCGACTGGTCATAGCCTTAGCACTCTTTTACTATGGTGGGTCGGCGGTTCTGTGCGGAGACGTCACTGGAACTGGCCCTGTCTTCGCCCTGGGTGCATGCTCAGTGCTGTCCGGTATCTTGGTGCTGGTGTTCATAAGAAGGTTGACGAAGCATCTTCGATGACGGTGGCGTCAGGGGACCAGGAAGGTTGCTAATTACGGTCGGGCCGTCCGTCGCGTAGTTCCCAAAGTGGGCCCAGGGTCGCCGGCGTCTCGTCTCTCATTTGAGTTCTGGGTCGAGGACGTCGAAGCCGACCTCCATTGCCTTGTCGGTAGCGCAGTGGTACCGACCGTCCTCTTATAGGGTCACTCGTGCTGCGAGGGCGTCACCGGGGCGGTGTTGATAGTCATAGTGACCTCCTGCACGTGCGGGTGGGCTATTACTGAGCGCAGTGCAGCCAGGCGGTCCCGGCGATTGGAAACTTCCCACGCGCCTTCCGGTCAGCGGACACAGTTGGGGCCACAGTCAGTGTGCGTCAAGGGCGGCTGCCGCTTCTGCGGCGTCCTGCGGCTCGGGGATGGCCACGATGCGGGGCAGCGTCACGTCGCTGGGCGAGTCCTGCCACGGCAGGCCGGCCGTGTGTCGGTGTCCGCGGACGCACTGGCTGAACGGGCCGGTGTCCTTGTTGAGCAGGACGGCCAGGTGGGGGTCGGCGTGCTGGAGCCACCAGGTCGAGGCGCCGTCGGCGGGTGCGTCGTCGTCCTCGACGAGGGTCGAGTAGGCCATCGCCAGGGCGTGCAGCCGGGCGACCGCTTCGGGGTGGGCCCACCACTGCGAGCACCACACGAGCTGCCCGTGGGTGTTGAGGTCGCGGTTGACGGACGGCGCGAGGACGTCGCGGACCCAGGCGACGAGCTCGGCGGCGTCGTCGATGTTGTCGAGGTAAGCGGCGTCGGTCTCGCCGGTGGGCGGCTGGTCAGGCATGGGTGGTCTCCCACTCCTTGCTGGCGGCGGTGATGGTTCCCGCCTGGCGCTTGTCCTCGAACCACCGCATCGGCTCGACGAGGACCGGCCGCCCGCCGGCGAGGACGACCGCGCGCTTGGTCGGCAGGGCCGTCAGCTCGGCGGTGGTCATCGTGCGGCGCTGGCGGGTGTCGACCGACGTCGAGCGGCCGTGGCGGCTGGTGGAGACCGAGCGGTGGACCTCGTCGTGGTCACCGATGAGGTCGGAGAGCTCGGCCAGCCAGCGCTGGTCGGCCACACCGCCGCCGTAGACCCGGATGGTGGCGGCCGACCACAGCGTCCGCATCCCTTCCTCGCCCCAGACGGCGACGCCCTGGGAGTAGGACTGCAGGAAGGTCAGCAGCGCGATCCCCCGCGAGCCGTAGTGGGAGTAGAGCGCGGGCAGCTCGGGCCAGCGGCAGACGTTGGCGGCCTCGTCGAGGACGACGACCAGAGGGGTCGGCAGCCGACCGGAGCGGTCGGGGTTGGTCATGGCGGTCCGCTCGGCGTCCTCGCAGACCGCGGACGTCAGGGCGGTCACGACCGCACCGGAGGACCCGGCGCCCTCACGGGAGAGGGCGTAGAGGGTGTCGGTGGAGCCGACGAAGGCGGTCGGGTCGAAGGTCGGCAGCCCGGGGGTGGGCGTGACCCAGGCGAGCAGCTGAGGGTTGATCAGCGGTCGAGCCATCCGCTGCGCGGTGCCGTAGACCGAGCCGCGCATCTTGTCGGGCTGGTGGGTGACGGCGTCCACGGAGGCGGCGGGCCCGTCGTGGCCGTGCTCGCGGAGGAGCTGGACGGGGGTGTCGTCGGAGGAGTCGGAGACCCACGCCCACACATCGCCCAGGGGACGGCCGTCGACGGCGGCGGCGAGCATCAGCCAGGCGAGCAGGTCCGCGCCGGCGGTGTCCCACTGCGGGTCGGTGCGCGCGCCGGGCTCCTTGGTGTCGGCCACGAACAGCGCAGCGAGGCGCTGGGCCTCGACGGCGGTGCGGACCCGCGCGAGGGGGTCGTAGATGAAGGTGGGTGCGCCGTCGCTGGCGATGCCCTGGGGGTCGAAGACCCACACCCGGCCGGTACGCGCCCGCACGCCGGCGGTGGTGTCGAGCAGGTCGCGCTTGTTGGACGTGGCTACGGCGGCGCCGGGGGCGGCCAGTAGCGCTGGGACGGCTCGGGAGGTCGTCTTGCCCCGGCGGGGTCCCCACACGTCCAGGGCGACGTCTTCCCAGCCCTGGTAGACCCGTTGGCCGCCGTTGACGGTGCGGCCGATCAGCAGGCCCGGGGAGTCCTTCAGCGAGGGCGCCAGGCGGGTCGCCTCGGCGGTCCGGGCGCGGTGGCCGAGCCGCTGCCGCTCGGGTGCCTTGGCCAGGTGCCGCGTCGAGCGGTCGACGTCGGGCCGGTGCCTCATGCGCCGGGTGAGGCGGGCCACGAGGAGCACGAGCAGCGTCACCGGGACGGCCACCGCGATGGCGGCGACGACCAGGGCGAGGACCGACGGCAGTGCGGCACCCTCGAGGGCCACGGCCCGGCCGACCTCGAGGGGGTTGGCGGGCAAGGGCTGGTCGGCACGCAGGGCGTCGACGGCTTCGGCCATCCACAGGAACGTGGCCGCGGCCGCGGCCAGCGCCGCGGCGCCGGGGATGACCCAGGCGAGCAGGACCGAGCTGTCGAGGCCGGCCTGCGGCCGCCCGGCGCTCACCAGCCACCGCCCTGGGCGCCCACCGGCTCCGGCGCCGCCGGGTGCTCGTCACCGCGAGCGTCGTCGAGACCGCCGAGGTCGTCCGCGTCGTAGGGGTCGGCCGGGTCCTCGTCGACGACGTCGACGACCGGCTCGCTGTAGGCATCGGCCGGCAGGTGGTGGTCGTGCCAACGGGAGTTGGTGTCGTGCAGAGCGAGCTCGGTCTCGGTCACGTCGACCTTGACAGGGACCCCGGCCCGCTCACCGACCTTGATGAGCATCTTCCCCGCGCCGGGCGGCGGGACCGGCCGGCCGTTGGTGCGCCGCGGCGGGCGCCACGACTTCGGGGTGTTCCACCCCGAGACCATCGCGATCTCCGGCTCGGTCAGGTGGACGACGTCCGACAGCGCCTTGAGCTCTCGGCGCGGCAGGGCCGCGGTGATGATCATGCCGGCCCGCTCCGCGAAGCCGCGGGCCTTGACCCGGTCGGCCTCGTTGGCCATCGACTCCATGTCCTTGAGGGTGTGGGTGAGCATGATCTGCCCGACGCCGAGGCTGCGGTTGAGGCGGGTGATGGCGTCCATCCGGTCCGGCAGGCCCGCGCCGATGCGCAGCGGCCGCCACAGCTCGTCCATCACCACGAGGTACTTGCGCCGCGGCGCCAAGCCCGCGTCCGCGAGGGCCTGAGCGGCTTCCATCGCGGCGAACCCCTCGGCCCAGGTGGCGAGCATGACCGCAGCGGTCAGCCGCTCGTCGCGCTCTCCTAGCGCGGAGATGTCGACGCACACGCCGGGGGTGTCCAGGGGGATGCGGGTGGTCGTCGGCCCGGCGAACGTCGACCCGAGCGGCCCGGCGACCACGGCCTTGAGCGACTTCTGCAACGGGTTGGCCAGGGCGCGGTACTCGTGGGCGTCCCCGCGGGCCAGCGCCGCGATCATCAACGGCTCCGGGCCCTGGTCGATCAGGGCGATGAGGTCGGGAAGGATCGGCGCCGGCTCGCTGGCGTCCCGGTCGGACAGCAGCAGGTCGATGGCCGCCGCGAGCAGCATCTCCTCGTGGTCGGTCACCGGCGCCCGCCGGACCACGGTGATCAGCGCCGCGACCATCTCCCGGGACCGCGCCATGGCGTCCTCTCGCAGCTGCGCGCCCTCGAGGCCGCCGATCCGGTCGGCGGCCTCGACCATCGCGCCGAGGTCGAGCACGTTCATCTGCCCGCGACCGCGGCCGTAGGAGATGACGGTGCCGCCCAGGGCCCGGATCGTGTCGGCGTAGTCGGGCTTGAGGTCGCCCAGCGCCATCGGCACGACGCCGCGGGCGGCCAGGCCAAGGATCATGCGGACGGCGGTCGTGGACTTGCCGAAGCCCGGGCGGCCGAGGATCAGCGCCGACGGGTTACCCACGAAGCCGACGTCGAACCACGTCAACGGGTCGCAGGAGACCGTCGTGCCGGTCTGGAGGTCCGGGCCCAGCGGGACGCCCACGGTAGGCCGGTTGGACCCGGCGACCATCGGCCACAGCCCGCAGACCTGGACGCTGGTGCCGCGCCACTCGTGCGGCACCGGCAGCGTGTTCCACCGGCCGCCCGCGACCCCGGCGAAGCCCCGCGACGTCGCAGCGGCACCCTGCCGGACCGACGGGCGCACCGGCTGAGGCCGCCTGCGGAAGGTGCTGCTCGCGCCGTCACCGGATGGGGCGTCCTGCTCGTCGACGAGGTCCTCGACGCGCTCAACAGGGTCCACCCCCGCGGTAGCGGCGGTTGGCTCGGTGCTGTGACGGCGGCGGCGTCGCATGGGTGATCTCCCTCAGCGGTCGGCTGGGAACAAGGGGACGGGCGTGAGCCCAGGGGCCGGTCAGGGCCAGGTCAGAGGAGGTCGCGCACCGAGGTCGGCAGTACGGCGTGCTCCCAGGGCAGGAAGCCGACCGGCAGGGTCGTGGCGAAGGCTGCGGCCTGGTGGCCGTAGCAGCGGCGCAGGGTCAGCTGCGAACGCTGGCCGAGACGGCCCACCGCCGCGGCGGCCTCCTCGAGCGTGGTCTCGTCGCCCACGGTCACGGTGACCATCAGCGCGAAGCGGGTCACGCCAGCACCGGCGGCGACCTCGCGCTCGGCCTGCTCGGCGGCCATCACGACCCGCTCGGCGGACGCTGAGACGCGGCCCTTGCCGCCCTTGGCGGTGAAGGAGGCGGTGTTGGAGGCCCGCTCGGTGACGCGGGTCGCCTCGCCCGGGTCGTGCGGGCGGTAGATCAGCGCGACGCGCTTGCGCACGAACGCCGGGTGCGGCGCGAGCAGCGGAGCGAGGACGTGGGAGTAGACGGTCCCGGCGGGTGCGCGGGTCATCTCCCAGGTCATCGAGGTGCCGGAGTCGTGGCGGTAAGACCCCCATGCCTCCTCGGCGGCGACGGGTCCGGCCTCGGACCAGTCCAGCTCGATCGGGTCTCCGGCGGCTGTCGCGGCCGAGAAGTGAGCGTGGGTGGCGGGGTCGTAGGCGACCCGGGCGATGGCAGGCAGCTCGGCCGCGCTGACCGGCTCTACGTCGCCGCCGCCGGCGTCGATCAGCGTCGCGGCCAGGCCGGGGACCTGGCGGGCGATCTCGGTCAGGACGGCGCCTGTGTCGCGGCCGTTGCGGACCAGCTCACGCCCGGCGTAGGTCAGGGCGACGTAGACGGCGTTGTCGGAGGAGGCCGCGGGGTAGCGCTCGACGACCTCGCTCATCACGGCCTGGGCGACCGCGGGCGCCTCCGGCGACAGGGTCCGCTCGTACTCACCGCGAAGGCGTGTGCCGGTGTCGGGGGCGGTGTCGACGACGACGGTCGCCCCGCGCAGGCCCTGCTCGGCGCCGAGGGTGGCCAGGAAGCCCCCGTAGCCGGCGACCCAGTTGTCGACGACCTCGCGCTCGACCAGGCCGGCGCCGTCGGCGGTGCAGCGCAGGACGACGGTGTAGAGGTTCTTGCCGGGGCGGTAGATCACCCCGACCTCGTTGTCGTAGCCGTCGACGACCGACAGGATCTTGGTGCGGGCGAGTACTCCCGGCAGAGGGCGCCCGGCGGAGATGGGCAGGTTGGTCAGGGCGCCGGTGCGGTACTGGTGACCACGGCGCATCCACCGCCACAGCCACCCTCCCTGGGTGGTCAGGACAACGGCCAGAGGCCGTCCGTCGACCGGGATCGACGCCAGCGCCAGCGGTACGGCGAACACGGCGGCGACCACCAGGGCGGCCCATCCGCCGGCGGTCATCGACACGATCAGCACGATCACCAGGCCGATGAACACCGCGACGGTGGACCCCAGGCCCAGCGGGCCGATGCCGGCCGACCGCGGCTTGATCCAGTTGCCGTACAGCGGGGCACGCTCAGAACTTGCCGTGCTCATCACTTCTCCCCATCGCTGGTGCTGTCGTCGGTGCCCCCGTCGACCCAGGACCCGGTCGCCTCAGGGATGCGCTGCGGCGCCGGGCGGGGCAGCAGGGGGCGCCGCACGCCCGCCGGAGTGCTTGCGGGCGCCTTAGTGGCGCTCGAGGGGGCGGGGCTGGTGGTGCGGGCTCCTGAGGGGCCCGAGCCGCTGGGGCCGTTGCCCGTACTGCCGCCAGAACCTCCGCCGGACGTGCTGCCCCTGGAGGACGCGACGGCCGGGGCGCCGGTCTTGGGCGACGCGCCACCGGCGCCCGACCCAGAGCCGGAGTGGGAGCCCGCCGTCGACGCGGGGACCGGCTTGCTGCCGCCGGCGCTGGTGCCCGCGCTCGTGCCGCTGGTCCCGCCTGCCTCTGAGGTGCCGCCAGCCCCGGAGGTGCCGCCAGCCCCGGAGGTGCCGCCTGCCCCGGAGGGGGGCGGTGCGCTGCCGCTGGGCTTGGGTCCACCGCTCCCCGGACCGCTAGGAGCGGGACCTGCGCCGGACGGGCCACCCCCGCCAGTGCCCTTGCCGGCCGTGGCAGCGCCGCGACCCGCCTTGCTGGCGCCCTTGGCTGCCGCCGCACCGCCCGCGGAGGCTCCACCAGAGGCCAGGGCTGCACCTGCGGCCACGACGGTCACGGCACCGGTGGCGACCGCTCCGACCCCGGCAGCACCGATGGACGCGGCGTTGGCCGACCCCAGAGCCGCGGTCGCCGGGACGATCACCCGCATCAGCGCCGGGAGAGCGAGCACCGCGAGGATCAGCATGGCGACGCCGCTGACCATCCCGAGGATGCCGTCGCTGCCGTCGGAGAGGCGGAACGCAGCGGCGTACAGCAACGCCGCGACGGGCTTGTAGAGGATGAAGGCGGCCAGCCAGGCGACGAGCTTGCCGAACCACTGACGCCCGGTCCCGGTCATCGAGGCCGCGGCCGCGACCGGCAGCAGGCCGACGAGCACCGGGATCAGCGCGGCGCGAGCGAGCATGAGGCCGATCTGCACCACGCCGGTGATGCCCGCGGCCAGCGCCATGACCAGCACCAGGCCCGGGGAGACCGCTGACGCGAGACCGATGCCGAGGTTGATCGGCTCGTTGCCGACCGTGCCCTCGTAGACCCACGAGGCCCACTCGTCACCGATGTAGACGAGCTGGGCGACCACGAAGGCGGCGCCGGAGGTGACGAGCATGACCATGGCCAGGCCGCGGACCATCTCCCCGACCGGTCGCTTGTCGCCCGACAGCGCGGTCTTGATGGCTGCGACGAGAACGCCGGTGACCGCCGCGGCCGCCACGAACAGCCAGGTCGCGTCCGCGAGCCACGACGCGACGCCCACGTCGGCGTCGACCGTCGGCGTCGGCAGGTCCAGCCAGAACCCCGTCAGGGCCTCCATGACCTGCGTGCTCATCTCCGCGAAGTCCTGCGCCAAACCCGAGATGACGCTGTCCGTCGCGTTACCCACCGCGCCAGCGATGACGTCGCTGGCTGCGTCGCAGACGCGGCCAAGGCCAGGCAGGCAGCCGTCCCCGCCGCCGGCGGCGGCCATCACAGGCCCCAGGCGACGTAGTCGTCGAGGTCAGCCAGTGGCGTCAGCGCGGCCGTCTCGGAGCCGTCAGCGAGCAGCTGCAGCTTCCAGGTGTCGTCCTGCCAGACGACGGTGAGGGCCGACGCGCTCAGCGCCCCGTTCCCAGTTCGGTCGGCCAGGGAGATCACGGCCTGGTCCGGAGTGAAGGACTCGACGCGGAAGCCGACGGGCTGGTTGAAGCCGCCGGCGGGAGCAGTGACTCCTTCGGGCCCCAGGTCGCGCACGAAGTCGAGGTAGACCTGCTGGCCCTCATTCTCGACGAGCTGCTGCTCCCCCACGGCGACCAGGTCCTCCCCCACTGCCCGCAGCGTCGAGATGCTGACCGCAGCCATCGCCGCGCCCATGGGGCTGCGCGAGAAGCAGTCCCACACCGGACCCGTGCGCACGGTCGGCCCGTAGGTGTCGCTGACGGGCACGATCCCGCGATCGACGACCTCGAACTCGAGGTCGGCCGGCGGCGCGGTGGGCAGCTCCTCGGATGCGGGTGCGGGGTCGCACCCGTCGCCGGTGCTCGCCGCGGTCGACGTCGGCTCCGGGGAGGTCGAGGGAGCCGTGGACGCTGACGGCGCGGGCTCGGCCGCCGGGGTCGGCTCGTCACGGCCGCCGCCTGCGATCAGGACGCCGGCGACCAGCACGAGGAACACGACCACGACGGCGCCGGCGACGACTGCGCGCCTGCGTGCGGTGTCGGTCAGGGCCGCCATGTCAGCTCTCCTCGATCGGGCACGGGGTAAAGGGCGGGACGCGGTGGGGGTCGTGCCGAGGGTCAGGGTCAGCCGATGGCCCAGGTGACCAGGCCCGAGGCGCCGCCGATGAGGATGCAGGCGGCCAGGACCATGCCGAAGCGGCCCATCTGGTCGCTGAGGTCGCCGCGGCGGTAGGCGATCACCATGGCGATGGCGGTGAAGAAGACACCCGCGATGCAGGCAGCGACGCCGAGCCACGCGATGAGGCTGAGGATCGTGTTGACCCGGTCAGCGATCTCGGGGGGCGCCTCGCCCAGGCCCGGGTCGGGGATCCCCGATGCGGGTGCTCCCTCTTCGGTGGCGCCCGCGGCGAGGACCGCGGAGGACAGCTGGACGGCGAGAGCGTTCACGGTGGTGCTCCGTTCAGTACGGGCTGGGCAGGGCTAGCTGGGGGTGGTCATCTCGGACAGCAGGTGGGTGATCTGACGGCCCGGTGGTGCAGCCGGGGCGGTGCGCCAGGGCTCGACCCACGGCACCTCCCACAGACGCGGCGTCGCTCCTGACAGGACCCGGACCTGCTGGCGCAGCTCGCGGGGCAGCCGCCCGGGGGCGTCGGCCACCAGCACCAGCCCTCGCAGGGGCGCCTCTCCCCCACTGCCGGTCCGGCCGGTGTGGGCGCGCAGCGCCTCGCGGGCGGCCTTCAGGCCGCGGGCGTGGGTGCGCGCCACCAGCAGGACGGCCGTCTGGAGGTCGAGCGTCGGCGGCCAGGCTCGTCCCGCATCGGTGCCGACGCCGGCGGCCGCGGCGAGCGTGGTCGTCCCGGCGCCGCCGTGGGCGCCGACCCACAGCAGCCCGGTGTCCGGGCTGAGGTCCTGCGGCCGGGCATCAGGAGGGGCCAAGAAGGTCTCGTCTGCGCTAGTTGCCGGGGTTGTCGCGGCCGTCTCGACCGGGTGGGTAATCCCACTCGTACGGGTGGTGAGGGTGTGTCGGGGTTGGCCAATGACCCAGCGGCTTGAACTCATGGCCCGCGCGACTCCTCTCGCCCCACCTCGTCGTCGAGGGCGGGCAATCGCCGCCCCCCGGTCGGCGCGGACAAGTTAAGCACATTTAGTGCATACGTTGAGTAGTCATCGTGACAAGTTGCGTACATTGCAGCTCTTGCCGCGGGGTGCCCGGTCGTGTGAGCATCCGGTCAGAGCCGGGCGGCCACAGGCCACGCCGGTACCGTCCTGCGCCGTGAGCGAGGACGCCCCTAGGCGGGTATGGCCAGAGGTGATGCTGGTCGAGGAGGCCGCGGACTACTTGCGGACCACCACCCGCTCGCTGCGTCGTCTGGCCCGTGAGGGGAAGGTGCCGGCGCGCAAGGTCGGCGGGGAGTGGCGGTTCCACCGCCTGGCTCTGGAGGACTACTTCCGGCAGCCGCAACCCCAGGGGGACCTTGATGACGACCACTCCGACGACCCTGACGACATCGACAGGGACGACCAGCAGGACTGAGACCCGGCGCAGCACGACGTCGACGTCGTCTGCGCGAGGAGCAGCAGCCGCAGCAGCTGGTCTGGCGGCCGGGACGGTGCGGCTGGCCGTCGTCGACGGCCGGGCCACCGTCGACGGGCAGCCGGTCGAGCCGGTCGAGGGCCTGACGCCCGAGGAGGCGGCCGTGGCGGTCCTCGCGGACAGGGCCGCGGAGCTCGGCCGGCCTGTGCGGGCCCTGGCGGTCGACGACAGCGGCGCCATGATGGCGCTGCTGGTCCACGCCGACGGCCGTAGTGAGCCCGACCCCACTGGCAGCCGTACCGACGACCTCCCCGCTCCTGTCGAGTCGCTGGGCGACGAGCAGCCGTCACCGACCGCTGTCGAAGGGGAATCCGCGCCAGAGTCCAGGCCGGTCACGACCTCGCCGGACGTCGAGTCCACGCCGGCGGTACCGGTCACCGGGGCGGCGCGTCCCAGCGCTCAGGACCTCCTGAGCAGCCGCCGCTCCCGCACCGTTCCGCAGCGCGCCCGCGAGGGCTGGCGCGGGTGGCTCGTGCACGAGGTCGGCCTGCCGCTAGCGCCCAGCAAGGCCGAGAAGGCCCGCCACGAGCTGACGACCACCGTTCAGACCCAGCTCCCCGGCCCCCGCACGATCATGGTCGTCAACCCCAAGGGCGGGGTCGGCAAGACCACCACGACGCTGCTGCTGTCGGCCGCCCTCGGCCTGGCCCGCGGCGGCGGCGTGGTCGCCTGGGACAACAACGAGACCCGCGGGACGATGGGCCTGCGATCCCGCGACGCCGGGCACGGCGGCACCGTGCGGAGCCTGCTCGCGGCCGCGCCGGACCTGACCTCGACCGCCGGGCGGCTGGGCGACCTCGACGCCCACGTGCACCACCAGCGCGGCGTGCGCTTCGACGTGCTGCGCTCGGACGAGGACCCCACCGGGGCCGGCGTCGTCGACGCCGACGACTTCGCCGCCCTGCACACCCTGATCCAGCGGTTCTACCGCCTGGTCGTCGTGGACACCGGCAACAACATCCGCTCCGCGAACTGGCAGGCCGCCGCCGCCGCGGCCGACCAACTCGTCATCACCACCACCGTCCGCGAGGACTCCGGCGCCTCGGCCGCGTGGATGGTCGACGCCCTCGCCGCCGGCCCCCACGCCCACCTGCTCGAGCGCGCAGTGACCGTCCTGTCCGACCCCTCCCCGCGGACCCCCGAGGACGAGCGGCGCCGGCTGACCGACCACTTCACCGCCGCCACCGGAGGTGACACGGGCGACGGGGGCCGCGTCGTGCGGGTGCCCTTCGACCGGGCGCTGACCGGTGGCGGGGTCATCGACCACGACCTGCTGTCCTCCCCCACGCGCACCGCATGGCTGCGCGTGGCCGCCGCCGTGATCGACCAGCTCGCTGCCCCGGCCTCGGCCTCGGCACCGTCGTGAGGGCAGGCACGGCCGCCGCGGTCCTCGCGGCTCTCGTGGCCGTGGCCACGGCCTGCTCCGACGCCCCCTCGGCCCCGACCTCTGGCCCGAGCGCGCAGTCGGCGCCCACGCCGACCGGGACGCCGCTGGACTTCGACCTGCCCGATGACGACCGGGAGACCTACCCCGAGTGGGACCCGGCCTCCCGGCAGCAGGCCGAGGCCGCCGGCGACGCCGTCATGCGCGCCTTCGTCCGCCCCGCCCCGGGCACTGACGGGGACGCCGAGACCGCGGTCATCGAGGCCGGGTGGTGGGAGACGCTGGCGCCGCTGCTGACCCCTGACGCCCAGGACGCCTACTTCTACGTCGACCCCGCCGAGGTCCCCGCCACGGCCGTCACCGGCCCCGCAGCCCTCGTCGAGCCCGGTGCTGACGGGAGGCCGGGCACGACGGCGTTCCTGGCGACCGTGCAGGTCCCGACGGACGTCGGCACCTACAACGTCCTCCTGGCCCGTACCGGTGGCGGAGCTCCGTGGCTCGCAGAGCGCATCACCCCGCCCGAAGCCCTCGCGGTCCCCCCGACGGCGCCGCCGAGCGAGCCGCCCACGGCCGACGCGCCGGCATGAACCCGGCATGAATAAGGGCGCCAAGACCGCACTGATCCTCGCGCCCGTCCTGCTCTTCGGCGGGTGCACCGGCGGCGTCGTCCTGGTCGCCGCGCTCGTCGACAGCCGGACCCAGGACGAGTGCGCCACCGGCACCGGCACCGGCGTTGTCGTCGACGCCGCCGGCATCACCGGCGAGGTCGCCGGCTACTCCGGCGAACAGCTGTCCAACGCGGCCGCCATCGTCAACGCCGGTGCTGCGCTGGGCCTGTCCCAGCGCGACCAGACCATCGGCGTGATGACCGCGATGGGAGAGTCCGGTCTGCGGGTCCTCAACTACGGCGACGTCGCCGGCCCCGACAGCCGAGGGCTGTTCCAGCAGCGCGACAACGGCGCCTGGGGATCACTGGCCGACCGGATGGACCCCACCCGCTCCGCGACGTCCTTCTTCCGGGTCCTGGCCGACGTCGACGGCCGCGACCAGATGGCCCCGACCCGCGTCGCCAACCGGGTCCAGCGCAACGCCGACCCCGACCACTACACCCGCTGGTGGGACCCCGCCGTCGCCGTCGTCGCCGCCCTGGCGGCCGCCGGAGGCGACACCGCGACCACTCCCCCGCCGCCCCCGCCCACGGTCGACCCCGCCGACCCGCGAGTGGCAGGCATCGCACCCGACGTCGTCCCGGCCGCGGTCGGCACCGCGGCCTGCGGAGGCAGCGCAGGTGGGGACGGCGCCGCCGCCGGTGCCATCACCGCCGACGGCTGGACCGCGCCCGCAGGCGGGCCCTTCACCAGCCCCTACGGGATGCGCACCAACCCCGTCACCGGCATCTACAAGCTCCACGGCGGGATCGACCTCGCGCCACCGTGCGAGTCCCCGATCTACGCCGCGGCCGCCGGGACCGTCGTCCGCTCCGGCGCCGCCGCGTCCTACGGCAACCTGATGGTCGTCGACCACGGGAACGGCGCGACGACCTACTACGCCCACATGCACTCCGACGACCTGCTCGTCGGCGTCGGTCAGCAGGTCGCCGCCGGTGCCCAGATCGCGCGCGTCGGCACCGCCGGCAACTCCACCGGCTGCCACCTGCACTTCGAGGTCCGCATCAACGGCGAACGCACCAACCCCCTCCCCTTCCTCGAGGAGCGCGGCGTCGACGTCGGGCCCTTGGTGTGACGCGGCACCGCGACACGCCGACTCGCGTCCCTGTTCCAGGAACGTCCGCACGGTTGGGTGCCGTCATGGCACGCACCCCGAGTGGTGGTCGCCCCAGCAAGGGGGCACGGGACCACCTGGTCACCCGTCCGCCCGCAGCCCTTGGCCGCGCTGTCCGCGAGAGCGCGGAGCGCGAGGGCTACGAGTCCATCAGCGACTACCTCGCGGCCGTCCTGGCCACACACGAGGGCCTGCCTCAGCTCGCGCCCACTCCGGCTCGAGTCCCGGCCTTCCAGGAGTTGCCTCTTCAGCACACCGCCTAGGGCAGTGCCCTAGACAGACGAAGGCCCCCGCGGGAACGGGGGCCTTCGAGTGAAGCAGTGACCGGTTAGCAGCCGGTCCAAGTACGTCCCTCGGCCAGAGAGGCGTGGTCTTGCCTTGACGATACAACCTGCCCTCGGGCAGGTGCCAGACCCGACCCCTGACACGCCCACCGGACGCCCCGAACGGGGCCACCGGCGACGTCGTCGTGGGCGGCTGGCCCTGCTCGGCCGACGGGCCTCCGAGCGTCACCCCGCGACCATCGCGGCCGCGGTCCCTCGCGGCTCGACCCGCTGCCCCCACCAGCGTCGCTGGCTGGACGCTGTGGCGGCGCACCCCGACGTCGCCACCTGGCGCGCCGACCGGGTCGCCAGCTACCTGGCCATCGCCCGCGAGGTCGCGCTGCGGGCCGACTGGACGTGGGGCACCACCCGCCCCACCTGGGACCACCTCGCGGCCCGTACAGGCCGCTCTCGCCGCACCGTCGCGCGAGCCCTCGCCTGGCTGCGCCATACGGGCTTGTTGGGCCTGGTGGCCCCTGGCCGGTCCGCCGGCTACGCGGCGATGGCCGGTGACGAGGGCGCCGACGCTGCCCTGTACGTGCTGGCCGTCCCGCACGTCCTCGCCCTTGTCCTCGGCGCCGACCGAGCCCGGGAGGACACCCGCACGACCCCTGCGTCGTTGGGTGTGGATGAAGTTGGCACCCCCTCCGGCGTAGCCGTCTCCGTAGGAGACCCCCGCGCGGGCGCGCCCGCGAAACTGAGTCCAGCCACCGCCGATCGTCGGCTCCCGGCATGGCCCCTCGGGCGACGACCGGCCACGAGGCCGGAGATGGCCGCTGCCGCTGCCACCGCCCGTGCCCTGTGCCCGCCGCTACGGCGCACGACGGGCCCGTGGGTGGTCGCCCTGCTGCGGGAGTTCTGGCTGGCCGGGTGGACGTTGCGCGACACCCTGCGGGCCCTCGACGAGCGGCCCGACGGCACCCCGTGGCCGCACACCGCCGACATCCGCCACGTCCCCGGCTGGGTCCAGCACCGCCTGGCCACCTGGCGGACCGACGCCGGCACCCCGCAACGCTCCCCGTCGCAGTGCTCGGCAGCCGCGCAGCACCAGGCCCGGGCCTTGGCCCGAGCCCGCCGTGAGGCCCGTGAGGTCGACGAGGCCCGCCGCGCCAGCGCCCCCGAGACCGCAGCCGGCGCCGCTGAGGTGCGAGCGGCCCTGCGGGCGCACCGTCGATGACCGCCCCCCGCCCCCGCCCCCGCACCGGCTCCTACGCTGCGGTGATGAGCAGCGACGAGGCCGCTGACGGCGCCCCCGCCGCCGTCCAGTCCGTCGTTCGCGCACACGTCGACGACCTGCTCGACCGCGCCGCGGCGGCCGGCCACCGGCTCGAGCCCCGGCCGGTCGTGGAGGTCCTCCCCGGCCGTGGCCACAGCAGCTCGCGCCCCGCGACGTCCCGTGAGGCCGCCGCCGTGCTGGTGGGCCGCGACCTGCTCGACGCGCCGCCAGCGGTCCAGCGATGGGGCCTGGCGCACGAGGTCGCCCACCTGCTCCCGTCCCCGGCTACCGCGCGAGGTCACCTGGGCCCGTGGCTGGGCACCGTCGCGGCCGTGGCCACGCTCGTCGCCGCGGCGGCCGCGGTGGCCAGCGCCGTCGCCCTGGCCACCGCGCCTGGTGTCGCTCCGATGCCGCCCTGGCTGCCGTTGGTCTCCGTGGCCGGCGTCGTCGTGCTGTGGCTGGTCCTCCAGCGGATGCGCCGCCAGCTCGAGACCGCCGTCGACGTCGCCACCGCCGCCGTCTTCGGCCTGGTCCTGCCCCCCGAGGGTGTCCAGTGGCTCACCACCGCAGAGGGCACCGTCAGTCGCCGCCTGCCGGTCCTGTTGCGGACCCATCCCCGGCCTGCGGCCCGGCGCCGGACCGGTCTCGACACGCTCGGCTGACGTCCGGCGGTGCGCTGGACTGGGACCCGGCCGCAGGCGCACGATGAACCCAACGAGCCGCCGGCCCGGTGTGGCCCCCCTTCACCGGGCCGGCGCCTCGTCGGCCCCGCCGATCTCCGGCGCGCAGGCCACCGGCGCCGGCCTGGCGGTCCCCCCGTTCCCCAGGCCGGCGCCCGGGTCTCACTTGTCGAAGCGGATGGCGGCCAGAGCCGCCAACACCACAACCACATCAGCCACCTGACCGGTGACTAGCAGGGTCGCCACCGCGACGGAGGCCAGAATCGCCAGCGAGGCGGTTCTCTCCGTCAGAGGGTGGTCAGGGGGCGGTAACCGCCGTACGGTCATGGGGACGACCTCTCTCTGAGCGCATCGGACTGGGTCGAGAGCGGCCTCCCGTTGCACCGGGGGGCCGCTCGTCTTTCAAGCGGCCCAATGGCCTTCTCGCCTCGCACGCCATGGTGCCCTGTTCGCCGTTGCACCGTGTACCCAAGATCAGCGTTTTCGGAGGTCAGCGGCGTCTAGCCGTGACGCGCACGGCTCAGACGAAGGTGTCGAGCACGCAGTCCACCCGGCAGTACGGGTAGTGGATCGAGGTGCCCGACGGGCTCGACAGCACCACGCAGAACGCGTCGGCTCCGGCACCGATGGGACGGCCGCACTGCGGCCGCACGCAGGTGGCAGGGTCGACCAACCCGATCAGGTCGACCTGGTAGTCCTCAAGCAACGGGTACTCCGCGTTCCACTCCTGCTCGGCCTCCCGGAACGAGATGCGAGGCAAGACCGGAGCGGCACGGCGGCGCCTGTACGCCCTCGCCTTACAGGCGTCTGTGCAGTACTTCGCATCAGCCCTGCGAGTCGGCCTCACTCTGCCGCCACATCCCGCGCAGGGCGTCCAGGTAGTCGACCGAGCACCCACGGAGGCAGTCTCGCCCCTCGCCCACACGTGGACGGCCCGAGCTCGCACGCGGCTCCACCCGCCCACACCGATGGACGACGGGACCCACCCCTCACCAGACCCGCACCCCGCCGGCTGACGCCGACCGGGCACGGCCCTCCGTCCTTCGGCCACCTCCTCGAGCGCAGGCGCCACGCCCTGGTGGTCGACCTCGCAGCCCGGCCGCTGCTCTGCCCCCGTCCCCTCCCAATAGATGCCGCCCGTCGAGGACGACGGCGGGGTCCAGGGGGACCCGCAGGGCCATCGCGCAGCGACGCGACACGCGCCCTTGACGCCGCCGGCGGCGCTGACACGCTCCGGCGTCGGGAGGGGACCGGAACACTCCGCCAGTGACGTCAGGCGCGCTGACGGGCGTGCTGGTGGCGCCACTCACGGACGTTGGCGACCAGGACGACGACGGAGCCAGTGACGATGACGTACAGCGCAGGTCGAGACACCTCGCCGGCGAACTGGAGGAGCAGGCCCACAACCAGCAGTGCGGCCGCCAGGCCCAGCAGCGGGTAGTAGAAGCGGCTGCGGGTCTTGGCGGTGGCCATGCCGGGCATCCAAGCAGTGAGCTGTCGGGCCTGACGGCCCTTCTCGGAGCGGCCTGCGGCCGCGCAGCGCCCATCTGGGCGACGGGACGTCCCCCGCCGTAGACCGCTGCCGGTCAGTCGGTGGTGATGGGCGCGTAGCCACGATGCGTCGGGGTTCCTCCGTCCCTCAGACGACCGGAGGAAGCCACACCCGGCGGCCGGCCGCTGCGCTCTGCGGAGGGCACCCCGTGATCCCTCGTCGACGAAGAGCATGTCGACGAGGCATCACGAGGACCCCGCCCTCCTCCGCCGACCACCGGGCGCGGCATGGCTACGCCTCGCCTGAACGACGGAGGAACCCCACCAGCTCACCAGGGGTCTGCCCCGCGCCCGTCGTCCGTAGCCGGCGCCGCAGGCGGCACCGGAGACGCGGGGGCGCTGCCCCCACACCCCCGGCCCTCACTCCGAAGGTGCCCCCCTCGGACCGCCGCGCACACGTCCTGCGTTGACGGAACCGGACGCAAAAAGGTTGCCAATCAAGTTGACCGGGCGCGGTATAAACGGTAGAGTTGCTACCGTAAGCAGGAGCGAGGGAGCCCAAGATGAGCAGCCACGAGAAGCGCCCGGTGCGGATCACCGCCCGCCAGGCCGTGCAGATGGTCGACGGCGGTGCCGCCGGGACGGTGCTGCCGTTCCTCGTCACCTACACCGGCTCCCTCGTGGACCACCACAGCGAGGCGTGGCACGTCGGGGACTGCCCCTGCGTCCAGTGCTACGGCGCCGGGTGGGCCGAGCGCCGCCACGCGCTCGTCACGCTCGCCGGCGAGCTGCTGACCCACGTCGGCTCGACCTCCTGGACCCCGGTCATCGAGGACCTGCCCTGCCTCCACCCCAACCTTGACGGCGACACCCCCTGCCCCGGCTGCGGCCAGACCGAGCACCGAATAAACGGTAGAGTTAGAAGGGAAAGAAGTTATGAACGACAACGGCGACGACGAGCGGACCACCCCCGAGGCGGACGAGCAGGCCCCCCGTGTGGCGCGGCTGTGGGTCTCCAACAGCGGGCGCGTCGCGTGCGACGCCCACGGCGGCATGTATCTGACGGTGGCCGTCGAGCAGGCCCCCCGCCGCCGCCGCCACACCACGCCGCTGGACGCCTGGGAGGGCTACACCGCCGGCGAGGTCGCCCTGTACCTCGACGGCGACACCTCGGTCCTGGCCTGCGAGGACAGCCGGTGCGGAGCCCGGATCGGCCCGAGCGCCTGACCGTCCGGGCGACGGTCGGCGCCGCGAGCCCCACGGGCACGCGGCGCCCCTCAGCCGCCCGGCTGGAAACCCCCCCACCCCGGCACCACCCCGAGCGAGGAGCACGCCGTGAGCAAGAGCACCACCGCCCCGGCCCCCGAGGCCACCACCGACGCGCCGACCCTGGTGCACGTCGACCCCGCGACCCTGGTCCTGGCGACCAACGTCCGCACCGACGCCCGTCTGGACGCGGGCTTCCTGGCCAGCATCCGTGAGCGCGGCGTCCTGGTCCCGGTCGTGGCCCACCGCACCGACGACGGCGCCCTGGCCGTCCTGATGGGCCAGCGCCGCACCCTCGCCGCCGTCGAGACCGCCCGGCCCACCGTCCCGGTCCTGGTCGTGTCCGACCTGGCCGAGGCCGACCGCCTGGTCGACCAGATGGGCGAGAACGACCACCGCGCCGGCCTGACGACCGGCGAGCGGGTCGCCGCCTTCGCGCAGCTCGCAGCGCTGGGCGTCTCGGCCGCGCAGATCGCCAAGCGCACCGCGACCAAGCGCGTCGACGTCGACGCCGCCCTGACCGTCGCCGCCTCCGGCATCGCCACCGGCGCCGCCGAGCGGTGGGACTTCCTCACGCTCGACCAGTCCGCCGTCCTGGCCGACTTCGAGGACGAGCCCGAGACGATCAAGGCCCTGGTTGCAGCGGCCAGCACCGGCCAGTTCGACCACGTCGCCCAGCGCGCCCGCGACGCCCGCGCCCTGCGCCGCCAGGGCGAGCAGATCGCCGCCGACCTGACCGCACGCGGCGTGGCCGTGATCGACCGGCCCCCCTACGACGGGCCGTCGCAGACGCTCAACAACCTCCTGGACGCCGACGGCGAGGTCCTGACGCCCGAGACGCACGCCACCTGCCCGGGCCACGCGGCCTACCTCCACGCGACGTGGACCTGGACCACCACCGCCGCCGACGCCGAGGGCGCCGTCGAGGAGGACGAGGCGTCGACCTACGACGACGACGAGGACGGCTGGGACGAGGAGGAGGGCTGGGGCGACCACGACGAGCCCGACGCGGTCCTGACGAGCACCCCGCACGCCCCGCAGCGCGAGCGGGTCGAGACGATGACCGCCTACTTCGTCTGCACCGACCCCAAGGCCCACGGCCACACCGACCGCTACGCCC
>Ga0325400_1000258_pt1 | contig 36256 bp, 24 predicted proteins | sample PopdelMetagenome_2_FD_205662 | JGI IMG/M metagenome (GOLD analysis project Ga0325400, IMG submission 205662) | Populus deltoides microbial communities from Bellville, Georgia, United States - Xylem-PdKOR-R1 | ecosystem: Host-associated > Plants > Phyllosphere > Stem > Wood/Secondary xylem...
TAAAAAAACATTGGAAGTTTCGAAAATGTGTTTTCGCATGGATTTCTTAAACACCAAAAATTGTTTTTCTTGCATTTCTGGATTTTACAACATGTTTGTAAACCTCCAAAGGGTATTGGCCAATATTTCAAAAAAATATAAAAATCTTATTTTGAGGGGAATTCATCTATTATTCACCGCTAATGTTTGGATAAAGAAATCCTTAAAGGACGAATATCCAAAATATTATTGGGGGTAATAAATCCGCACACGTCCTTGAAAGAAGCCTTGATTATAATCGAGGACATTTCAAAATTTTTTTCCACGATTTACGAGCTGTGAGAGTTAAAACACTAAGATAAAAAATAGGTTTTTAAAGCACCCTAGATTTCTAAATTTTTGCCCCTCCTCCTTGCGATTTACGAGTCGCAAACCCTTGAAAAACTAAGGGGAAAATGAGCTTTTAAAGCACATCGAACTTCCTTGGGTTTCTATCCTAATAAATTTAGTTTGAATCAAAACCTAGAAAACTGATGGGATTAGAAAACATCAACACCATAGCAATTATAAGACAAACAAAATACTAAGCAGCTTACCTTAGGTATGGCGTACTAGGGGTGCTAATACCTTCCCTTTACGCAACCAGTCTCTTGCCTTAGAATCTCTGACAGACCAGTTAGGTTTCCTAGTGACCATAATACTAGGTGGCGACTCCTTTACACAAAAAGACCCCGAAACCAATCAATGGTCGCCGCGACGCCGCGCTCCGCCAGCGAGGGTGCGACATGTACAATGAAGGTCCATAAACAAAAATGAAAAGAAAAAATTACTTTTGAGGATTATAAGAGTCTCTTGGATCATTCAATTTTGAAATCTTTCACTACTTGCTAGTTTTTGCGCTAAGATCTTTGCAGATGTTTCTTACACGGTATGGACATATAGATATGATTGGAACTCTTCTTCTTCCACAACCTTTCCTTTCTCATTGCAGCTCTTCACTTTGTTGTCATATTGTTCCAATATGTTGATGCCCATAACAACCAAGTATTTGGTATGTAGGGAGATCCGTCATATCTTTATACTGCATTACATAAGCATTCCTAGGAATGATACCTTCTTGATCAAAGGGATGACAATTTCTTCCTTTTCTGGTTCCCTTCCTTTCAGTCTGGCCAACATTTTTTCTCGTTTGAATATCAATAGCTCTTTTATAGTTTTTTTTTTCCAAGCTTAAAGCCAAGCCCAAATCTATGATTTTCAGTCTTCAACCTTATCAGACTTATCCTCTCAGGATTCCCAAGAGAAAGGACCATACTAGAAATGAAGTTTATGCTTTAAAAAATATTTGGCTGCCATTCTTGTGGCTTCATAAATTATTGGTTTTCTTAATACTGTGTTTTCTAGCACCCATTTTGCATTAACAATTTCAAAGCATGGATATTTCCATATTTGTTCCCTCCTGCATCTATGTAGAGAACGACCACATTTTGCACCATTGCCAAGGTCTTTTTGGCCTTAACTATCACCAATCTCCCATTCACAATATACTTCTTACACTGATGCAAAAATGATGCTATGACGTTATCGGCGTGTATTTAAGGACTTCCTAATAACATGTTGTATGACAGGTGGTGTTTATCACTTACATGGTTACTAAAAACACTTGTGGGCCAATGAATAACTTTATTTCAATGGTCCCCACCCTTGGGGAATCGTCATAAGCCCTAGTTGTCATGATGCTTGATAGCATATGCGTTGAATAAACTAGCATTTCATCCAACACATGTTTTGGGAGTACAATTAAAGCTGGATCGTTATCCACCAATACATTTCCAATGGTGCAATCCTTGCACCTCACAATGATGTATAAAGGCTTATTATAACCTGTTCCTCTGGCATCGAGCTTGTTTTTAGTGAATATAGGTAATTTGTCGCATGAATTCTTCTGACCAGATGCTTCATCGTCCTTTAGGTCATGTCTTGAGGCATACATTCCTTGTTTAACATACCTTTTGCTATGGATTATGGTGTGACTTAGAACTCAGGATAAGAGGCATCAGGGGTATCCTTGTAGGGGGTTTTTAATTGCTCTATCACACTATATTTATTGTGCTTCATCAATTTTAGGAATTCAACCGCTTCTTCCTCATTCACAGGTTTGTTTGTTTCTATATATTTGATGGCATCTACAACCTCTTTGCGTTTGACTTTTCATTTCATTTCTAGTTCTTTAGATGTAAAATACATGCCACTTCGAGTTAATCCATCAATTTTAGTTTGAAACATAGGAGCAAGACCCTCTATATTGAGAGAATTTCTATAATTATAAGGCAATGCATTATAGTTTGTATTATAGGTAACGACAGGCCTTGTCAGGACAAGATTCGATGGACCATTCTCGGTATGTTAAAGCCTACACATCTCTACTTTCTTCCTTTAGAAACTTATCATGTCTATGATATCATCATTTTCCTCATTTGTATCACCTTCTAGTGAAACTCTTCACATTCATCGATGTTATATTTCATTGCTTCATGGAACCTACAAAAATCATCACTCTTTCTTGAACCTAATTCATTTTTTGTTGGAAAACACTCAACTTACACTAGCATGTCATATAACATATCCATATTTACCCTTAAAACCTTTTCTTTCTTTCTTCCAAACTCCACAACATTTACTCCCTCACTACTAGAAGCATGATTAGGCAAGGGGTGGAATTAATGTTGAGGGTATCTTTAAAGGTTATTCATTTTGCTTTGAATAATTACAAGAGCTTCCTCTTGAATGCTAAAAAAATATTAATATTGTGGCTAGAGTTTTCGGCATGGTACTCACAGGTTAGATCTGGTTTGTACCAATTTGGTAAGAGAGGCTTTAGTGGTGAAAATAAAAGAGGGGCCACATGACCTATGTTTAACTATTTTGCATACATTTCTTTTAAGGGCATAGGTAAAGGCAGGAGTTGTTCTAGGTTTATTTGATAAACTCTCCTTGGATTATTTTCAGCTTGGTTTTCTAGTGGGTTGGTGGGCTGGTTTTTCGAAAGAGGCTTAGCAAAGTTAATATTGGATATTTGGGAAGATGGGGTCTGGTAGCTTTGGTAATTCTTTTTACCCTTATATATCCTCTTTCCACATTACTCACATCAACATCCGTTTTCCCCCTACTAAACCCTTTCTTCTCGGTAGGTTTTGATATTCTTCCACCTTTTATCCCTTGTTCTATTCTCTTAGCTATAATAATATCATAAAAATATTAGGTGGAGCTACCCATCAAATGCTTATAATATGCATTGCTTTGTTTTTCCACCTATATACATACTCCCTTATAATTTCCTTGTTGCTCTTCTTCATCACCATCAAGTTTTTTCTGGTCCGTAGTGCTGTCAATATTGAACTTGTATTATTTCAAGAAAGCATCAACAAGATCACTCAATTTCTTAAACCTTGTGTTATCCAAGGTCATGTATCAACTTAACGCAGAATCGGTCAAGCTATCTTGAAAGAAATGGATGAACAACTTCTCATAGCCTATGACTTCTACCATTTTATTGTAATATGACCTCAAATATATATTAGGGCATTCCAGTCCCATATACTTAACAAATTTTGGCACACTAAACTTCTTGGGCGCCATTATATCTGACACCAAGCATATCTCAACTGGGTTATAGACGTCAAATCCCTCAACAACCCCTAATTTTCCTCTTAGACAGCCCACTAATCTTATTCATGATGATCAAAGGATTTAACCTCGTAGGATTCCTCTATTGTTAGAACTATTATAGCAAGCATTTGAGTAGGCGTAATCGGGCGAATCATCAAAATGCTTGTTGTTCCTTATGGTCTAGTAGCGGGATTTTACACCAAGTTTTATAAGTTAAGGATAACTGAAGTTGTTGGCAGCAATAACATGGTTGGTTGTTAACTAGATGTTCTTTCCCCAAACTACGCTTGCAATAGTTGCTCGAGTAAACTAGCCATCTGAGCCATATTATTCTTAACATCTTTTAGCTCTCTTTGGTAGTGGGCCTTAAGGTGAGCCATCTCTTCATTCTTCATCCTTTTGCAAAGACTAGTATTGTATACTCTTGAAGGGGGACCTATATTTCGAGCACCTTCTATGTACATCCTATAATTCATAAACATAAACGCATATGGATGTATAATTATACATGATGATGTATATTGGATATGGATTAGCTATACCTTGAGCTAATATATGGCAACCATTCCTGTATAAACGGGTAGGATTCTTATCATTTCATAGTTGTCGAGACAATTTAATATAAGCCAGTGCTTAATAAAAATAAACTCGTCACAAAGAGATATTACTCAAAAGGTTGGGTCTAAGCCCTTTTCATTAATACTTGATGAAAACTTTTACATTTAAAAGCTAATATACTCATTATCATTGTTTATAGGGAGAAAGGCAAAGCTTTTGTTTTTTATGTCCTTAAGAAAAATATTAGTCTCAATCATGCTTTTTTGATATCGATGGACATCCTTTCCAACTTACCAGGCATTGTGGCGAATACTTTGGGTATGGATAAAGGCTTCATTAGTCTAATCATCCGTGTTTCTTATCTTCTCTAAAAGTATCATATTATTCATAACCAGTTGATTGTTATTAGTATCAATCATCTAGCTGTGGTGCTTTAACAGTCCATTCTTTTTTTCCAAATGTCTTTTCTTGGCATTTTCTTTGTCAAGCTTCTTCTCTAACAAGTTGATCTTATTTCTCTTATTATTCAAATCAGTTTAAAAAACCCCGACAACTTTTCCTTTGGCTTTCGCTTCAGCCAGCTCATTTTTTAGCATCACATGCTTTTTGTATAGCCTTTCATACTGCTCAATCCAACTTTCTAACTCAGTTTTGGTCCTTGAAGACAAATTAGTCCTTTATTGACAATTGTTGAAATTATTTTTCAAAGTCTTTAACTCAGTACTAGTTTGCATCCAATGTGTTCCTAATTTTCCTAGCTCTTTCTCAGCTTGGTTTTTAACCATCTTTTCTTCTTTTAATTGCTTCTCTAAGGACATGATTTTCTTGTTTTTTTTCTTCAGTTGTTGCTTATAAACTTTCTCAGTTTTTCTTTAGTGAGGAGTTGCTCCTCGAGAGATATCCTAACAGCTTTACTGGTGCCCACCTCTATTTGAAGCTTTTCCAAATATTCTCTCAACTCTTTCTCATTACTAATTCCTTTTCTTTTAGTTGGTTCAATAGCTTGCGAAGTCCTGACTTCAAATCCAAGAGTCATGGGGATGGTGACTAAGGATAGATTTCTCCACTTTGGATATTTTTCACTAGCAATTGGAACTCTCAAACATCCGATTTCTTTTTGACCAATACCAGAAGTTTTTAGTCTTGCTTGATGTTCTCCATAACTTCTAAAATAGATTGGTCCTTAAATAATCTAGAAAATTGAGATAACTCGGTCATCCTTGGCACATGTTGTCCCCAAGTTTCGTTACAACCAAAGTGAACGCGTAGCTAACATATCCAGTTACTCTAATCAGAGGCACCCATCGTCTTTTCCCACAACTCATTAAGCAATATGTTGCTCTCATCCACGAGGTTTTCCACTTCACTTCTCCTTGCAGGATTCCTTGTAAATTTATTTTCCAGTTTTCCTTGCTCAAGTCCTTCAACTCCTCTTCTTTAACTATCTTCAATGGATTTTTACTACATCATCAGAAGTTGTTAAATATCAACTTCTTAGTTTCTATATGGATAATCAGCCATATGTACAACAAATGTTCACAACATCTCATTGATCATTTGTCAACCCTCCTACAATGGTTGAGTGTTAAAATAGTTTTTGCTAATATTGCCATAATGGGATTTATTAAGTGTTTTCATATGTAACAAATATTGTAGCCGCCTTTAAACTGATTATTCTAGTGAGGTTTGGAAATGACACCAACTTGACGATTTCTAAAGCAAGTATTTTGGCTTTTTCTTCAATAAGTCTAGATTCATTCTTCCTCTTTCCGAATACCTCTTTGATCATCTTCCACTTCAGGCTGTTAGCACTTTTCTCTAATGTCTTAAGGTGATCTAGAACTTTGATCAATTTGGCGAATTCAGTAAGCACTTGTTCGTGCCTTTGGTGGAAGTAGACTTTGTATAGATTTTAAGGAAATTTGGTCAATAAACCATACTCTTCTAAAGTAGGGCACATGTCTACATTCCTAAAAATTAAGCACCGGTACTTAGGGTCCTAAAAATGCATCAAGGCTTTAATTGCTAAATTATGCATGGACACCATTGTGATTTCCACTATCTTCCTATATTTCTTCAAAAACTCATCCTCGCGGATGCTTTTCATGTGTAAGATGAGCTTCTACAGTCTTTTCTGGAGCAACTTATATTTTTTATGGGTGGTAATTTACTATCATCTAGTCTTAGGTAATCCCTTTATAACAACTGTAGGGATTCAGAATCCAACCCGTATTCAACAAAAATCATCTTTTTAATGGTGGCTATTTTATCTTTGTTGAATACAGGTTGGATTCTGAATATTGAGCATGTCTTAATCCAACAATGTTTAATTATACATCCTGCAAGCAAGTTATATGTCTTTTTATGTGAGACATTGAGGTAAGCATTATTTAGTCTAAAAAAGATCTCTTATTGTCCTAGTGATTACCCGAAGGTTATATGAGAGCTAAGTATGTAATGGGATGGTATGCATACCAATATCAACTAGTCCAAACAGTCAACAAAGAGTCAAATGGTTTCACGAACTTAAACCTTGACTGAAAGTCATAGGGTAAGCTATTACTCCCCCATCTAACTTGAAGTTTCCATATGTGTGCATTCCGAAACGATATATTATAAATAGACTAGTGATGCATGAAGACATTTATTCATATCCAACGTACATGCATGAGCATGATAAAACATGTTAAAGCATAAATAAGTATAAAAAAAAACCAAATGCAAAAATTTAAACATATTAATTCATATAAACTATATAAAACACACAAAGCCTAGCCCAATACTGTAAAAAATAAAAGGTCCCTATTGGAGTCATTATTCTATCGTACATAAGCCCATACGACATAATGGCATCAAGATTAAGGAGTTTCCACCTAGTTGTTTGGTTTAGGTTCACTAGGAGACATGAGTGGACTAGTCTTATCTTAAACTCTAGTGTAAGGGACTAGTTATGGCTAGGAAAGGTATTAACACCCCTAGCGCAGATTACCTAATTTGCATTGTATGGTCTTGATATGGTTTAAAGGTGTTGTGGGTTCTTAATCGGTGGTACATCTATGGCTCAGAACAAAACTTTATGCTCATGAATAAATATAGCATTTTAAATTTATTACGAGCTTGTATGCCCGGGTAAATTCTTATAGGAAGAATCCATTTTGGTGCCCTAACAGGGTTCACCTATCATGGAAGGCAAAAGTGTTTTCCACAACTCGTATATTGTGGTGCAAAATACTCCCAATTAAAATTGGTAAATATCTAAAATAATTCTGAGCATTTTCTAGTCATCTCTTAGTACTTAAATACCAACCTACTGATAGGTCCGGTATTTATAATAAAATATTGACCATTAATTTTCAGGAATTAAAATTTTTAGGGTTATTGAGATATAAGTCAAATTCTCAAGGAAATTTACAAACTTATTTTAAATTAAAAAATGCACAAATATTTTCTAAAAACAATGCTAAAAAAACATTTTCCCCTATTTATAAATAAAATGTAATTTTTATAAGGATTGAGCCATATGTAACAAGCAAAAATCATTTTTTGGTTTTTTTTAATGCAAAAACTTATTTTTGTTAAAACCAAAACTATCAAAATGAACCTAAGAGGTGTTTGGCAAACACACCCTTAAATCAAAAACACTTTTAGCAAAAACATTATCAACCAAATAGGGTCTTAACCATTGACTTAATTTTGACACAACTAGGTTGACCCGACTGAGTTGACCTGGAATCTTTGTTCCGACCATAAACCAAACCAAAGACATTCACTTAGATTATCCTTTCACTAATTATCATCCATTCATTTTGATTATCAAGGAATCAACACGATTTGGTCCAAATGAGTTTCAATTCTACACTGAAACCTTAAGATTAAAACCATTAAAAACTTGTTATTGATATCAATAAACCCTAGATTATTAACTAATCAAGTATCACGAAGTGTTTAGTGCAAACAAATTGACCAAAATCGATCCAAAGCATAAAATTAAGGCAATGTTCTTCTTAAGAACATGAAGAATATTGCCTAGTAACCTAGAAAAACCAAGCACACTATTAAACCCTAGAAATGGTCTTCCAAGCCTTAAACCACACTACTTTTGGTCCTCACAAACCACATTACTAATATCAAACATAGTTGAATCAAAAGAACTAATAAAAAAAAGATCAAATCATCAAAATCATGCATTAGATTCCACCTTCAAAACTTTAGCCCAAATGGCAACCAATAACAACATCAAATTTCAACTCAAAATCGACTCTCTAAACAACTTGGGACCCAAATAAAGCTCATGAACCAAAAATTACACTAATAAACCTAAAAAAAAAAAGCATCAAACACCTACTACCATATTTGGTAGAATACAAAAATAATTTTATTTCAACAAAATAAACATCAAAATATTTTCTAAAGAACCAGTAAACAGTAACAAACAACTCAAATCAAAATTAAGCAAAGAAAAACAACATGCATTAATCAAAATACAAGTTCAATACAATGTATCACCAAAAACAACTTCAAAACATCATTGAAGTATGCAATGGAGAGCTAGAGGTGTGCTTCATGGATATCACCTACTAGATTAAAAGTGTTTTTTCATATACTTTCCGAGCTCTAACAATGGTTGCTACCCTATCTTTTCCAAGCTTGCAACTTTCTCTTAAAGTTAAGGAAATCTTTGTGCTAGGCTCTTAAACCTAAACTCTTGGAATTCCTTTATTCTATCTTCCTTTCTCTTCTCACTGCTGCTACTCAGCTTTTATTTTTTAGGGGTATTTATAACGTTTCAAGGTAGAATTCAATCAAAGATTAATCCTCTTTCATCAAAGCTTGGCCCTCTAATCAAAATGAGAGATTTTTTGATATGTTTTTATAGTTATATGCTATGCACCTATGTTGTTTTTACAATGATGGTTTTGCAATAAACTTGTTATTGTGTTACAACTAGACAACCTTCATTTACATAACTCTTTCTTTCAATCCTACACTTCAATTCCCACCCTTGAAGATTCCATTTCTCTCATTGATCACATGATCAAGACCCTCCCTTCTTTATCCCCTAATCGATCAACTTACCGTGTTTTGCTTTCACGGTCTTGCAGAGAATCTAATTCTTCACTGTCTTCTTATCAAAAGGTTTTGAACTTGATGGTTAATAATGAGTTTAAGCCTAATCAAGTTACTGTTGATGTTGTAATTAGGTCGTTGTGTTCTGTTAAGAGAGTAGATTATGTTGTTTTGTTGGTAATGGAATTTTCTTTGAAGCATTCAAAGCCTGATATTTTTACCTATAATTTTCTTGTTAAGTCTTTATGTAAGAGTAGGATTTTGAATAGTGTTTATAGTTTTATTGATGAAATGAAGAATATTTTTAATATAAAGCCTGATCTTATTACTTGTACTATATTGATTGATAATGTTTGTAATGCAAAAAATATTTGTGAGGCTGATAGATTGGTAGGTATGTTAAAGAAATGTGGGCTAAAGCCTGATGCTTTCATGTACGATACAATTATGAAAGGTTATTGTACGTTAAGTAAAGGGATTCAGGCTTTTAGGATTTATAAGTAAATGAAAGAGGAAAGAGTGTTGCCTGATCTTGTTATATATAACACGTTGAATTTTAGGTTGTCTAAGTGTGGGAGAGTCAGTGAAGCCAAGAAATTTTTGAAAATTATGGTGGAATTGGGTCAGTTAGCTAATGTGGTTATATATACTTCCTTGATGAATGGGATGTGCAGAGAAGAGGATGTACTTAGTGCGATGACACTGTTGAAGGAGATGGAATTAAAAGGATGTAGTCTGAATTCATGTACTTATAATACGCTGCTTCATAGGTTTTACAAAGGGAGAATGTTGAATAATGGGATTGAATTATATAGGTGATGAAAAAGGATAGCATGAAGCTTAAGGCAGTTTCTTATGCTATGTTTGTGATGGCTCTTTGCAGGGAAGGTAGAGTTGCGGAAGCTTATGAGGTGTTTGAATAAGAAGTAGAGAGTAAGAGTTTAACTGATGTTGTTGCTTATACTACAATGGAGAGTACGCTGAAGTGGTTGAAGAAAGCCAGAGAGCAAGGCCTTGCTGTAAAGATGGTGTGTTGTCTGAAAGAATTAAAATATTTCTGCAATTGCTTGAAAGGGCCTGTGTTTTCTCTGCCATATATATATACACCCAAAGTTTGTTACGGATCATTTATCTTTACAAGAGTTTACATACAGAAAGAAATCTAAGGATAAACAAAGAAACAGATGTTTAAACATAATAGGACTAGATCTCAGTGTCTTTCGGCAGGCTCAGCATGCTGAGGTTTATCCTTATCATGTTGAGCTTTATCCTTATCATTATACTAAGCTTTATCCTTATCATTCCCCCGTAAGCTGGCAGGGAGATCTGTTACAGAAAGTTTATCCTGGAGAAAGCAGAACCAATCAGCTGTATGTCCCTTAGTAAATATATCTGCAGGTTGTAGAGAGGTGGGGACATATTGAAGAAGGATATCTTTGTTGGCCACCTTTTCTTGGACAAAGTGGTAATCCACTTCAATGTGTTTGGATCGTGTATGAAAAATTGGATTTGAGGCAAGAGCTAAGCACTAATGTTATCACACCACGCGACTAGAGCAGAAGCAAGAGAAACCTGCAGCTCATGCAATAACATTCACAACCAATATACCTCAGCAGTAACGAGAGCCAAACACTTGTATTCAGCTTCAGTACTGGACTTTGACACTACAGGTTGTTTCTTAGCTAACCAGGAAATAGATTGGGTCCAATAAAAACACCATAACCATAAGTGGAACGTCTGTCATCAAGATCACCAGCCCAATCAGAATCACAGTACGCATTAATGGCAAAGGAACTAGGTTTGTAGAAGAGTCCATAATCAAGTGTATGTTTTAAATATCGCAGCACACATTTGGCTGCTGTCCAATGAGCAGAGGTTGGTGTTTGCAGATGTTGATAGAGTTGATTTATGGAGTATACGATGTCAGGGCGTGTGAGAGTGATATACTATAAAGCACCCACTGTGTGCATATATTCAGAGGGGTCTGGTAGAATTTCACCATCAAATTTGGACAGCTTAGAACCTGACACATAGGGAGCACGATATGGACGAATACCAATTAGATTCACATGATCCAGAAGATTTATAATATACCTATTTAGCGAAGATGTAAGCCGGTACAATTGCATGTGGCCTCAATGCCCAGAAAATATGTTAACTAACCGAGATCCTTTGGAGCAAACTCAACTTGGAGTTGAGAAATAAGAGAGCTAACAAAATTCTGATCATTCGAGGTAACAAGAATATCATCCACATAAACTAACAGAAATGCATGGATGTTCTCTAAGTGATAGGTAAATAATGAAGGGTCAACTTAGGAACTGCAAAAACCGGGAGCTAATAAAGTAGTGGACAGATGATTAAACCATGCGCGAGGACTTGTTTTAACCCGTAGATAGATTTATGAAGCTTACACACAAAGTAGGGGTGTACTGGATCCACAAAACCCTTTGGCTGGGACATATAAATTTCCTCTTCTAACAAGCTATGCAGGAAGGCATTAGAAGCATCAAGTTGTCGAATGTTCTAGTGGAAATAAATGGCAAGAGCAAAAACCATGTGGACAGTAGAAGGTTTGATGACTGGGCTGAATGTTTCAAGAAAATCAACTCCACTTCTCTGTAGATAACCGACAGCTACCAGTCTAGCCTTATGACCTTCAACACTGCCATCAGGTCACCATTTGAGTTTAAAAACCCATTTATAAGGAACCACATTCTTGTCAGGAGGAAGAGAACACATTGACCAAGTATCATTCTTTAATAAGGACTAAAATTCATTGTCCATTGTTGCACGCTACTCGGGTTTTGATGCCGCTTGTGAGTAGGTTCGTGGCTCAAGAAAAACCAGACCTGCATGCAATGCTTGGAGGGGGTGACGAGTAGAATCTAAATGAAAATCAGGAAACTTGTGAGGCTTAAGATTACTAGTCTTTAATCTGGTGATAATTTGAGAGGAAGACACATGAGGAGAGAGAACTCCAGCTTGGAGGTTAAACTATGCACTCTCCTAGGAAGCAGCAAAAGGATTAAGAACTAACACAGGTGAGAAGGAGAGAAAGGGCTTGGGTTGACATAAGCAAGAGATGGGACAAAAAAAATTAGAGATTGTTGGCAGTAGAGATAAATTCTGGAGTACTATGAGTGTCGGGTGAGTCACAGGTAGGAGATGATTGTGGTAAAAAAGATTCACGGGGAGGAGAAAAATCAAAGGATGAGCAGGAAATATGAAAGGGAAGAGTGGAGGACAAACCTGAAGTCTTACCTTAGGAGGGGACGCAGCTGATAGGATTTGTGAGAATGGATTGTGCTAGAAATTTCTCCTCGTCAAAAATCACATTTCAAGATATGTAGACACGTCTAGAGGAAGGATGTAAACAATGAAATCCTTTGTGATTAGAACTATAACGAATGAAAATATAAGGTGTGCTATGATATGATAATTTATCATTTGTGTAATGGTGAAGACATGGAAAACATTGACATCCAAAGGCTTGAAAATAGGTGAAGTCAGGTGGATGGTGAAAAAGACGTTCATAGGGTGATAAATAATCAAGAACTTTGGTAGGTAATCGATTAATTATGAAAATAGCAGTTAGGAAAGCATCAACCCAAAATTTTTTAGATAAGCAAGAAGAGTAAGCCCCATATCCATAATATGATGATGTTTCCTCTCAGCGAGACCATTTTGTTGATATGCATATGGACATGACAGTCGATGAAAAATACCATTGTCACTAAAAAACTGTTTAAAGAGGGTAGAAAAATATTCACCACTATTATCATTTTGAAATTGTCTTATGGTGGAGTTAAATTGTTTTTCCACTAAAAGCTTGAATTTAACAAAGGTAGAATAAACATTAGATTTATTTGAAATAAGAAACATCCAAACAAAATAAGTAAAATCATCATTAAAATAACATAATAGCGACAACTACTCAGAGACAGAGTGGAAGTAGACCAGACATCATAATGGATTATTTCAAAAGGAGCGGTGGATTCTCTTGAAGAATCAAATAATGGCAATTATCTAGAATTGCCTAGTTGACAAGACACATATACAAACTTTTTATTGATTGAATCACTAACTGGAAGGGAAAAATTGGAAATGACACGATGAAGAATATCAGTGGAAGGATGACCCAAATGACAATGCCAGGTAGAGGTAGAAGCCTTGACGCCAATAGTCATTATGAGAGCATGATATGGTGAGGAAGAAAGTTGATGAAGGTTGATCGGATACAATCCATTGTCACTTGGCCCTGTTAGGAGCGTGTCCCCCATCCGAATGTCTTTCACATAGAAATCAAAACCAGTGAGTTCAAACAGAACATTATTATCGCTACAAAATTTATTGATAGAGAGAAGATAAGCAAAGGCTTTAGGACAATAAGCAATATTATTTAAAGCAAGAGTAGAAGACAAGGTTTTGATAGAAGCATTGTCAATGCGAGATATGGGCAAACCTGTTTCATTGCCTATCCCAACAGAATCATCCCCTTTATATGTTGAGAGGTTGCAAGATTAATAATATCGGAGGTAACATGAAGATTAGCACCACTATCCACATACCATTGATGTTGATTTAGATAAGTGGTATTAGCCTCCGCAACTATGGCAGCTAATTCAATAGGAGGATGATGACCCTGAAATAAGTAATTCATTTGATTAAAACAATCCAAAGCCTGATGCCCCTCACGCTTACAGATTTGGCATGGGGAGCGAGAGCAAGTTTCAGAAAAAGCCATGGAAGATGTGCAAGGTAAATGAGGTAATGGCTGCCTAAACTGGGAAGAAGCACCACCCGAGCCTTTAGGCATCCCTGAGAAGCGAGATTTAGCATTGTTATGGCGAGGACCTATTTTAGAGCCAGGTTTATACGAGTAAAGAGTATAGGAACCGACCTCAGGTTAAATATAGTGGCTATGAAATTGTTATATAAGGTCATGGTTCAACAATTCTGCATGGAAATCTGAAAATGGCATGGATTTCTCCCGAGAAAGAAGCATATACATAGTGACAAAGGAATGAAATGAAGAATTGAGACCATTGAGAACAGATAAGATTAAATCAGAATCAGCAATTGGTTTCCCAACAATAGAGAGTTCATCAGCAAGAGTTTTAACTTCATCCAAACAATTCTAACAGGAAAAGGAACCTTGCTGTTAAGACTGTAACTTTCTCTTGATAAGATAAATGCAAGAAGTTAAAGGTGCAGCAAAACATGCACCAAGGGCTTGCCAAGCAAGACGAGAAGTCTCAAGGCCATAAATAGTAGAGACCATCGTGGTAGACAATGAAGAAATAATCCAGCCAAGTATTGTTTGGTCCTTATACTGCCAAGCTAGATAAGCAGAATTAAGACCCTTGAGTCTTGTGTTCTTTGCAAGAAAATTGATGAGGAAAAAAATCAGAAGCATCAACAATTCTCATGAGTCCATAGCTCCGAAACAGAGGAAGCAATTGAGCAGACCAGGCAAGAAAGTTAGTTGCATCAAGTTTGATGGAAATCACTTAAGCAGGAAGATGAAATGCAGTGGGAGACAATGAAGAATCTGTTGCAGCAGTCATAGGATCGTTAGAAGCGTTAGCTATGAGATGCTCTGATACCATGAAAGAATTAAAATATTTTTGCAATTGCTTGAAAGGGCTTGTGTTCTCTCTGCCATATATATATATATATATATATATGGTTGTTAAAAACGAGTTTTGACTCGTAAAATCGGCGATTTTACGAGTAAAATGCATAAAACGTGTAAAATCAGATTTCAAACTCGAAAACCGGTAAAATCGGTCAAATATGGTCAAACTCGCATAAAATCAAGTCAACCCATAAAAAGCGTAAAAACCGGTTCGATTTCATGTGAAATTTAAAACCTGTGCCCTATGCTGACTCAGCACCTCCCTTTCCCAATCCCCACCTCACCCGTGACCGACACGAATTGAAATTGTGCAAGTTGAGTAAGGAAGCCAGTACTACAACACTGGAACCAAAGGCTATGGCTTCGTCTTCCAAGAACTAGGCTTTTATTATTTGAAGAAGAAACGATCATCATTTGGAGTGGAGAGAGAGCTGAGGGAGAACCCAACACCACCATGTTAAGGGGACCTTTGTTGTCCACTTGATGACTCTGGTTTTTATGAAAGGATAAAGGATTCACCATCTCCATCTCTCTCCCCCCCTGTCTAAATGCGCAGAAGCAAGAACCATCACAACCAAGAACAGAGACCGACTCAGACATGCCTGTCTTTTACAAGGCTTTGTTGGTGGTGTTGTCAACTTCTCTGTCCAAGGTTCCTCCGATCCTTACCTCGTCAGGTAATTTTATCGCCACCCCTCTTTCCTAGTTCTAAGGTTCCTTTTTATGATTGAATTGCATTCTTGGAGGTAAAAAGTCTCATTTCAGTGCTATTTAATGAACTCACAATGATGAGTTTTGTTTAGAGTTGGTAAATTTATATTTATGCATTTCTTGCTCACAGGCACACTTAAAATGAGATTGTGGTGGATATTGGTTGTGATTCTTTCTAAAAGTGGAAGAAAAGGAAACGAAATGGGATTTTTATGCATGTTGGTTTAATTATATTTAGTAAAGATTGATTCTTTGCTTTTGTTTGTATCCAAAAAAATTAATTTTTGTTGTTATTTATATTGTGTGCTTAAATTATTATACTATTGACTAATTTTGATGTTCTTTCCTTTTGGGTTTCCATTGCAATCAAGGTCACAGGAACTTCAGAGACCTTGTAATGTATCTGTCTTAGTTCTCTTCAGTTTTGTGTGCTGTTCCACATTGTGGAATTTGATAAATAGTAATTTTTTAGTACTTGATGATTAAACACCTTGATATACTTTGATTCTTGTCTTTTTTTTCTTTTGCTTAGACTTTATTTTACAAAAGTGAAATTGGGTTCTCCTCCTAGAGAATTTAATGTGCAGATTGATACTGGAAGTGATATAGTGATGTCTTGTGGGTCTGCTGCAATTCCTGCAACAACTGCTTGCATACTAGTGGCCTTGGAGTAAACTCTCTTTCCTTGCTTTGTCATTAGTCTTTCTATACATTTGCAGAATTGGAAAACTTAAAACTAAGGTTCAACTTCCTGTGGTATGATGTTTGTGTTTTGCAAATTCAGCTCAACTTCTTTGATTCCAGCAGCTCATCAATTTCCTATGGTACTGGGTCTATAATGTCCTTTTCTTTTATGTCAATCTTTACATTAGTTCAGTTTTTTTATATTTTTATAGTGAAAAGAGTGGTACTGTAACCTAGTTTCCATAGAAAATTCACATGCCCATTTAGGCAAGTCAATTGTTATCTAGATTTGTAACCAAAAAGTTTTTGTTAAAATTGAGAAGTTTAGTTGTTGCTTGCATTGTGGGGTTGTTGGCAGCCTCAACATTTATTAAATTTCTTATCCTTGCATAATTAGCATGTCTGATTAATTTGTGTTCAAGTGTATTGAACTGTGGATTAAAATGCATATTTAACATGCATGCTTTTTATTTATTGAACTGTGATTTTACGATTTTTAGTAAAAAAATTATACTTGCAATTTTACGATTCGAGTTTATATTGTATATTCCGTGTCGTGTTAAAAAAAGTTTTTTACAATCTTGAGTTTACATATAAAGGGAACATAAACAGAGAAACAAAAGTTTAAACACTATAGGACTCGACCTCAGTGTCTTTCGGCAGGCTCAGCTTGCTGAGCTTTATCCTTATCATTATACTGAGATTTGTCCTTATCTTTGATATGGTTTTCTACATGTCGATAACTAAAGAAAGAAATTTTTTAAAGATGAAGCAATATTATGCCGACAGAAAGAGAGGCTATTTTCAAGTTTTTGATCGAATTTCTAATGACTGGGAAACTACAAGTAAATAAATCCGAAGAGAGGATCACAATCAATAAGACTGTGCTTTCTGTTTCTTTAGAAATAATTATGCTTGTTGAGATAGCTTGTTTGGTGTTTCCATTAATTGAAAAGAAGTTCTCTGTCACCGACTAATGACTGTCACGTAACTGTCCAAGAAAGATTACATTTTTCTTTGTTTAGTGCTTGACTGTCATTTTGTCTGCATTTCACACAGAACAATTATACCATGGCTCTTTCTTACTAGTCATTTTCTCTTGTTGTGGATCAAGTCCTTGGTCTGACCTTATGACCTTATAAGTTCTTGGTTCTCCTGTGTGTATAGTCATCTAATTCTGCTGCTTTAATTTGAATTTGAATTTGAATTTGAATTTCCTGTCATTTTTCCAAGAACTGCTATTTATCTTTAAAAATTTGGATTCAGTTTGTTTTCTTCCTCTTCCACCTTTGTGCCATCAGAAGACTAAAACATAATCATGATTTTGCACCCTTTTTGCTGCTTATGAGATTATCAGTGATGATGTCGTCTTTTTTTCCTCAACATTTTTGTGGGTGTTTGGAGTGTAATAACAATTATTTTTTAAAATATTTTTTATTTAAAATTATATTAAAATAAATAATATATGACTTTGCTACAATTAAATGAGGATTTATCTCGTACAAATTACATAAACATTTAATTAATTGTTGCTGCTACATCTGTTATTTGATCAAAGTTTTTTTCTACTATGTTAATTTGCTTTTATTAAAAAAAAATTATATATTAATTACATAATTTATCCTATTTTCAATATGCACGTGATTGTTGCGATTTGAGTGGCATTAAGGTTTTCTTTTCTTTTCTTTTCTTTTCTTTTCGGTGTTGATTATTTCTTGTGAATATCTTTTTACAGCCCTTGCATCCCCCTCGACCAAGTTTCTCATATCTAAAGCTACTGGGCAGTGGTCGCTAAGGTAGGCAAAAGATACGACAGCCTTGAATTTGGATATTATACCAACTTCAAAAAAATATATATATTATTAAATAAAATGGTGCATGTTCTTCAGTCAGAGGTTCGGCAGCATAATCTTATTGCAGATTCATGTGTTAATTTTAGTGAAAACCTATAGGGATAGGGCACAACTTTCTTGGGAAAAAAACCCAAAAATGCAATATTGTGAATTTGTTATATGTATTGTGTTTATGATCTGAATTGTAGGAATAATCTCGAGAAATCTCTAGTGGTAAATTTTGCATTGCGCTAGCTTGGACATATCCAAATGCAAAGTTGAATTGAAATGCAAAAACCAGTTGTGTTAAGTAGGAATTATTAAACATAATCCACCCACTAACAATAATCTTGAGTCTACAGCATGGAGTGATAAGGCAGTTGACCAAGATGTAGTTGTCTTTTCAAAAATAACTTGAAACAACGAACCATTTGTCTACAGCATGGAGTGATAAGGCAGTTGACCAAGATGTAGTTGTCTTTTCAAAAATAACTTGAAACAACGAACCATTTGTCGATCAAGCACTGAGGCCGAGTATCGTGCTATGGCCAACATTGCTGCAGAATTAACTTGGCTCACTTTTCTCTTACGTGATCTTCGTGTTCCTCAATCACAACCGTCAATTCTATTTTGCAACAACTTAAGTGCATTACATATGACTATTAATCCAGTTTTTCATGCTCGAAGTAAGCACATTGAATTGGACTACCATTTTGTTCGTGAAAGGGTCTCCATGGGTCTTCTTGTTACTCGCCATGTTTCTTCTAGTCTACAAATTGTGGATATCTTTACTAAACCCCTTTGTAAAACTGTCTTACACCACTTCCGCAACAAACTTTGCCTTCAGCCTCGACATGGTTTGAGGGAGGATATTAAACATAATCCACCCACCAACAACCATCTTGAGTCTACAGCATGGAGTGATAAGGCAGTTGACCAAGATGTAATTGTCTTTCCAGAAATAGAAGAATCATGAAGAATAATTCAAGGAGTCTTGTTGAATCCAATCACTGCATAATAGGAAATCAGTCCAGTAATCTACTCCAGCAATTTACTCCTGTAAAATAGCTATGTAACAGCACTAAAATAGAAATTATAATCTGTATAAATTTACTATTTTATTTGTAGTTTTCCTTTTTAATATTTCTTCTACGTTGTAAAGTCTATATATATATTAGTAATCAAGAATTCTCTTCTCACGCTTTGTATGAGAAGCTTTCTCATAGATATTCGCTGTGATATTTTTTCTTTAGGAAAGAGCTTCACTTTTTGACTGTCGAACACAATGTTTTAGGATTAGTGATCGCATGGGCATAAATTTTGGACCTCAATCCTAAATGGGCTCCAAAAGGGATGAATTCCAGATGGACAGTCCCAAAGAGATATGTGCAAATAGGGCATGAGATGCTCATGTGGCAGTCCTTCGTCTTTTACTGTACAAAACCTCCTCATTCACTCTTCGTGAAAAGATTTTGATTGTGTTTGAGATTGCAGTGTAATGTATTTTTAAAATAATATTTTATTTAAAAATATATCACAATAATGATGACAAACACCCCCCCTTCCATACATCACAATTGGGTATCCGTGCTACAAGATTTGCCAACAGAAATTAAAAAAAAAAAAAAAAACAAAAAACATATATAGAGCACGATACTGTCTCCTTGTCCCCCAAAAATGATTGACAGTACATGGTGCAAACCTTGATCCCTTATGGTACACATTACTACGGAATTCAGCGCCCATGGATATAATAGTATAATGAAATTGGAACCCCCTAGCTCTTTATAAATTATGAAGCATGCATTGCCGGTTATGACAATACCTTAGATTCTGAAAGATCCTTTCTTTATGCAGAATTGTGTCTCTTTTTGTCGTTATCTTTCTCGTCAAATAATCATGTAATTTGCCAGCCTTTCATGTTCACGACCTGCTAGCAAGGGATATAATTGAAAACTTTTGTCAGTGTTACAGGTACGATCAATGATTAGGGGAGGCGTTATGGCTCACAAACTTCCATGGGGATTACAAATAATATAATAAATCCAAGCCCTATCTGTTATTGTTGCCCATTTCCAGACCTCAAGATTTAAGAAACAATTTAGGGTTTGTAGGTTGCTGGCTAAAATGGTTACAAGAATCTTGCATCCACATTGCCATCACATGAGCCTACTGCTTAGGCATTGAATTAACAAACAAATTCCTCATCGTTGTGTTCGTATAAATATTAGGGTACGTAGGGCATAATCTCCATTCAAGGCATTCATTTGTGACTATCCGAGTGATATTCAGCATTTGCATAGCAAGTAAGGATGGCTAGCTTGTCTCCCATTAAATCTATCCCTGTTAGGTCCATTAGCTTGCCTTCTAGGTCACATCCAAATTCTCTCAAAATTGAAGCTCAGCTAACCAAGCTAAGAGCTTGGGAATCATCTACAAATCCTTTATCAGCTGACACTATTCAAATGAGTTTGACTAAGCTAGCAGAGTTGTTTAATTGCATTCAGGAACTCATTCACTCACCACTCACCCAACAAGCCTTTCACCATCAGCATTTGAGTCAAGTGGAAGAGGCACTTGAGGGTTCGGTTGCCCTGTTAGACGTGCTTAGCAGGGTAAGAGACTTGTTCTTGACAATGAAAGAACGTGTCCAGGAGCTGCAGTCCGTGATACGTAGGCGTGGGGCTAGAGATTCAAGCATGGGAAGCAATGTTCACGCTTACATTAGCTTCAGAAAGAAGACAAGGAAGGAAATTACCAAGTCCATTAGAATATTGAAAAGAATGGAAATCAATGTTAATGGATCCTACCGTCTCGGCAGGGATGTAGATAATCACCTATCATATGTGATTGAAGTCATAAGAGAAGCGAGGGCTATCACGATTTCGATCTCCCGATCTCTACTTCTATTCCTATCTATGCCAGAAATGAAGACGAACACTGGTGGATGGTCGATTATATCGAAACTGATGCTTTCAGGGTTGCTAGCTTCTGACAGAAGTCAGAAGATTTTCAATGAAGTTGAGAGTGTTGACATAGCTCTATGTTCCCTTCAAGGACAAATTAGGAAAAATGATGCCAAGGTTGATGTGCAAGAAGTGCAAAGGAGATTTGAGACTCTTGATGCTTGCATCAATTGTTTTGATGCAAAATTAGATCGCATGTTCAGATGTTTGATTCAAAATAGAATGTCCCTTCTTAATCTTGTTAGCCCTTGAAAGATGTTCTTTTGTACATCAAACCTGTCATGGCATCCACGTTTTAAAGGATACTTCCATGTACAAAAAACCCGTATTTGTACAAGTATTAATTAATTGGTGATCATTACTAAGATTTAAAATTTCTTTTATTTTATTCATTGTACCTTTTTATCATTCACTGAAGACTATTTTTCTGTAGAATTCCTTCTATAATCGTTTTTCAATAATACTTTTCATAAGAAAAAAAAAAAAACTTTTAAGCTATTAGATTGGTGGAACCTGCCGTAACTATCATATTAATTATTAATTGCCTAATTGGATGGTTCACAATTTTTCTTATAATCTATCATTTTTACTATTTTTTCTTATGAAATTATAACATTACTTTACGAATGGTCGAGTTCATATAAGAAAGATTATTTCTTTCTTATAATCTATCATATAAGAAAGAAATAATAGATGTATTTAAGAAAGGGAAGTACTATTTTAGGATGGGAATGGTCGAGTTCATACTGGATTTCTTCACGAATGGGCCTGATAAATGTTATCTTTGAAAGCAGATTTTCACATTTCTGATATATAATTCTTCTTGTTGAGTTCCGGGTTTAAGAGATAAAAAAAATGGGTTTGATTTTTCTTCTGTTTTGTTGTTGCAAAGAATTATATATATCAAATATCAACATGGCTGCACTCATGTTAAATCATTGGCTCAATTACAACTTTTGGTAGTTGAAGGACCGAACGGTAATATTAATGATAGTTTGAGAAACTAAAAACATGTTAATTTGAAGTTAATAAAAAAATAAAAAAATTTCAATTTTTTTTAAAAATGTTTTTGAAACGCAGAAACAAACAGACCCTAGTTTGTTCAAAAAATCTCTTAGTTGCTCTTGGATTTTTCTTTTTTTTTTTTATTAAGAATAAAACAATGAAGGAGCTCTAATTGCATGTTGTTTTGTTGGAGTTGTCTTTGTGCTTTGATCAGTAGGGCTATGAGACATGCTTTCTATTGAGGGAGTGTAAAAGTATGAAATTGTTATTGTAAATCTAGAATAGCATCATTCAGCATTTTCACCTAGTAGGAAAGCTGGTAGAGATCTAGAAGAGCTGGAGTACCTATGATTGGGAGGTTAGTTACTTTCTAATGGTCTAAAGTCTCTTAATTAGTCGTAAACAATAGAAAAGAATTTTGAGGTGTGAAACAGGAATGAATAGATTTTGTTAAGTTACTACAGACGGTCACGTCATGAAAACTTTATAATTGGATTGGGTTTTTTTTTGGTTGCTTCTTGATCTGAAGTCGTGGGTTTTTTCTTTGTGTTTTGTTGTCTTTAAAAAAAAAAAAAAAACATTTTTTTATTGGAATAGGAGACTCTTGCTGCTTAAATCAGTAAATGTAGAAGTAATATATAAAAAAGAGAGAAGTAATATATCCGTATTTCATGGTGAGTTACTGATTGGTGGAAAAATTGGTGTTTAGAACTGGTTGCATTGTCTTGCTGTGTTAGCGGTGGATAAAATGCTAGTTGATATGTCATTGATTGATTGAGAGCTTGATGTTCTGACATCGGTTATTGGTGGATAAAATATGTTTTTGAGGTTGGATTGAGGCAGGGATCCTAGTTTGTTTGGGCTGATTGCAGGGGTAAAAGTCCAAGGAAGAAGAAAGTAGAAGACCAGTCCAGTTAGGCTGGTCTTGTCAAAGAACGGACAAAATTATGTCCAAGAACGAATAGAAATTCTATTAGTTTGGGCTTGGCCCGAATGGACAATCAATTTATTTTTTAATTTCTGGTGCCACTTCAGAGTCTAATAAGGAATAACAAACGCGTAGCTATTGAATGGATAGGGATCAATTTTGGCAGAGTGGAGCTGGGAATGCTAGGGGAGGCAAGGAGACACATTGCAAAGATGCATGCCCTATAGCCTGCATTTCTTAAAATTTTATCTTCGACCATGTGATTAAATATACATTAGTTGTTGCAGATTGTTCGATAGAATAACTATATTAGAATCAGAAAAAGCAGTGCACCTGGCTACATTATTATCACATGGATGCTGCTTCTCGAGAATAGGTCAAGCTTCCTTGCGGAAACATGTCCAATTCATTGAAATTTTTATTTTGTGGAGTTATATCAGCTCATGCAAAGTTTAATGGAAGGCTAATAATATAGATGCGATTGCACGTAAATTCCTGTTAAGACCATCAACTCAGCCTTGTCCTTCTCCTCCACAAGCTGCCTCATCAACTTGTGCATGTGAGAGCAGCAGCTGCCCCCAACAGCCACACTATATAGAGCAGTGAATACCATACTGTTATATAAGTATTATCAGTGTTACTTGCAGGTGTTGACACCGCGAGCAATGCACTTATCCTTGCCCGTGTGTACGATTTATTTCAGCGATGAAGTTTAATAAAATCATTGCCAGATGAAAAGGGAGACAAGACATATCCAAAACACTCGTGCAAACATTATAACAGTAACCTGAGTCTTAAAATGATCTTGAAATTGTAATCATTGCCTATATGATCATGCACTAGTACTGTAACAATTTATTGATATCAACAGATCTGGATCTTGATTTGTTTAGTGCAGTTTAAATTATTGCTGCCTAGCCTCTTGCATGTGAATGTCCGATCAAGACTACTTGCTGCCCTAATATATTGCCATTCCTTTTGACCATGGCTACAAGACAGGCTTGTCTTTCTCAAAATGGCATTTTATGGGGAATGAAGTAATTATCGCTTGCTTCCACCCTTCAGCAGTCCCCCAATTCTGTGGTTTATACTTCCATTTAAGGAGCTCAACTCAACACGTACGTAGAGGAAGTTGCCATGCAAGCATTTTCTCCCCCAATATTTTTTTTTCTCGTTGATTCTCTTCCAAAATTTAATTTCTAGCAGTTTTTCTTGATTTAAGCTTAATTGTTCTAGGCCAACCCCTCAGGTGATCTTGTTGAAAAAACTAAGAGAGGACAAGACATGGGCAGGTCTAACAATTCAGCCCTTATTATTAGGATTTGTGCTGTTTAATTCCAAAATTAAATGGAGGTGTGTTGCCCTATCCTAAGCCACAGGTCTGCGCCGACCCAGCATTGCAAATTTTTGGAGGCTTCTACCAGCTCCTGACCATTATAATAAAAGCTAAATCACCTATAATAAAAGCTACATCACCTGGAAACATTATTGGAGATAGTTTTACTTTTAATTTATCATTTTTTGCACAGATATTGTTTTTTGTTTTTCTTTCTCTTGATTTATTACTTTTTCTATGTCACTTTAATGTCTTGAATCTGGCTTGTTTCTATAATCATGACTTGGGTTTGATAAAAATATCAGTTCCACAAGTATTATGGGTCTGGCAACTACGCCAGGTTCAAGTGTTTTAGGTCTGACAATCATATTTGAGTCTAGCAACCAAGATTGGACTGCAAAAACAAACACCATCGCATTCAAGCAGGATTTTTCATTCATATACAGTAGAACTTAACTACAAACTTTTTTTTATTTGTGCAACTTATTTTATAAATTTGTTATATTTAAAGATGAAAGAATGGAAAAAAATATTGAGTTTTAAATGATTTATTTGAAGTGTTTAAAAAAACTTATGTGTGCACTGTGGATGAAAAATATTTATAAGGAAACTAAACACATATATTCTAGTATTGTTAAAAAAAAATATAAATTAATGTTTTTGTCAGTGAAAAAGCACAAAGGACCACTCTTTAAATAAATGTTTTTTTTTTTTTGCATTGAGTTTGATTAAAAAATATAAAACAATAAAAAATCTTTTAAAAAAAGAGAAGATAAAATTTCTATTGAAGGAACAACAAATTTATAAACATAAAAAAATAAATCATTATAATAGGAAGATATGATTTGAATTTTTAAGTCTAAAACATTAAATTAGATTTTTGTGATGATTTGTTATTTATAAATAATTTCTAAACTTGGATTTTTATTTATGATACTTCAAGGAGAATTTAAATGTTTTTTTATAAAAAAATAAAAATATATATATATAAGTCTCAACATTTTAATTATCATTTCCTCAGACCCAAGTCGCTTGAGTTTGGCATGGTTGTCAGGCTTAGGCACTTGGGTCATGCCAGACCTAGGCATTGAGTTAAAAAAAATATATAGTTAAAAAAAGAAGAGAGAATTTCTATTGAATGAATAATAAATTCATAAACATAAAAAATAAATTATTTTAATAGGAAGATATGATTTGAATTTTTAGATCTAAAATGTTAAATTAGATTTTTGTGATAATTTGTTATTTATAAATAATTTCTGAACTTGGATTTTTATTTAGGATACTTGAAGTATAGTTTAAATTTTTTATATATGAAAAATAAAATAAAAATATAAGTTTTAACATTTTAGTTATCACCTACTCATACCTAAGTCGTTTAGATCTGGCATAGTTGCTAGGGCCAAACGCTTAGGTCATGCCAGACCTACGCATTGAGATATAAAAAATATAGTTAAAAAAAATAGAGAGATAAGATAGAATTTCTATTGAAAGAATAACAAATTTATAAACATAAAAAATGAATTATTTTAATAGAAAGATATGATTTGAATTTTTAGATTTAAAACGTTAAATTAGATTTTTGTGATGATTTGTTGTTTATAAATAATTTCTGAACATGAATTTCTATTTAAGATACTTCAAAAATAATTTAAATATTTTTTCTTATAAAATAAAAAATAAATTATAAGCCTCATCATTTTAATTATCACCTGCTCATACCCAAGTCGCTTGGGTCTGGCATGGTTGTCAGGTCCAGGCACTTAGGTCATGACAGAACCAGGCATTGAATTAAAAAACATATATAGTTAAAAAAAAGAAGAAAAAAAAAGAAGAGAAAAAGAATAGAAAAGATAGAATTTATATTAAAGGCATAAAAAAATTATAAACATAAAAAATGAATTATTTCAATAGGAAGATATGATTTAAATTTTTAGATATAAAACGTTAAATTAGATTTTTGTGGTGAATTGTTGTTTATAAATAATTTCAGAACTTAGATTTATGTTTATGATACTTTAAGAATAGTTTAGTTCAAATGTTTTTTCTTATAAAAAATTTTAAAAAAAAAACATACAAGTAACATTTGAATTATCATCTGCTCAAACTTGGTTCTGGCATGCCGCCAGAGCCAAGACTCATGGGTCTGACATTGTTATCAGACTCAAAGCGCTTGGATCTTGCATGACCGTCAATTTTAAATTGCTTAAAATATTCTCTATATTTTTTATATTTTTTATATTTTAAAAAAATAATATTAACTTGTTGTAAAATACGGTATAATATATTAGTTAACTCAATTCTATATCACCACCTTTTGGGTTCTTGCCCGCCCCTGATTGTTCCAGAAAAAAAAATGTTAATTTAGGTTTAGGATAAAACTAGATAATTGTTTTGTCTTGTCAGTCAAATCACTTATTTTTTAAATATAGAAGAAATATTTAAATGCCATAGTTTTGAAACCCGGCCCGGCCCGGTGGATCGACCCGGAACCCGGCCCGGCCCGGACCGGGTTGAAAAAAAAATAACGGAAGGAAAAACCTGGTGTGACCCGGTTGACTCGGCAAGACCCGGTCAAAAACCCAGTTGCAACTCGTTTATTTTTTTTTACTAAAACGATGTCGTTTTGATTTTAAAAAAAAGAATTGACCCGGTCAAAACCCGGAACACGGTCCTTGGACCATGCCGGCCACCGGAACAGGTCTGAAAACTATGCTAAATACTGCTAACTTGTTTAGTTAACCTTAAAACATATGATGTATATATTTTTCAAAATATTGATATGATAATATATTTAATATTATATATTTTTAAATATTAAGTTGGTGATATATTAGTTCAATCCAGGTTAACGTATAAAATTTGCGACCCAGATTATAAGACTGTAATAGCCTTATAAAAAGAAAAAAAAAATTTGAAGGTCAATTCGTAATCAACCTAATGTTAAAAGATAAATTGAAAACAAATATTAAAGTAAAAAAGGATAAAAAAGCAACTTGAGTTAACTTATCAAACCCGCAACAAAGATCATGAAATTGAAATAACCGTATAGAAAGTAACTAAAAAAACAAATTATAAAACATAGTTTCCAACAAACTTAATGTTGAAGGATGTAATAAAGAAAATATCAATTAAAAAAAGGATAAAAGATAACTCAAGTCAACTCAGGCTAAGTTATTAAACTCGTGACCTGGATCATGAAATTGAGATAACTTCAAAAAAAACAAATATAAAAACTTATGAAGCTTTATTTTCAACAGATCTGATGTTGAATGTTGGAATCGAGAAAAAAACTAAATACATGAGTTTGATATAATTTCATAGAAAACAAATTAAAAAAAATTATGAATCTCAATTCACGAACAATTAAATATATATTGAAGGATGAAATTGAAAAAAAAAATAAATAAGAAAATATTGAGTGTTTGGAGGGTGAAATTAAAAAAAATAAAATAAATTGAGTTAAGTCAAGTCAACTTGTCAAACCTGTGATTCGAATCATGAGATTTGGATAAACCTACAGAAAACAATTAAAAACAATTAAAGCCCAATTAAAACAATATTCAATTATAAAAGGACAAAAAAATAAACAGGGTTAACCTACCAAACTTACACCCCAGATTATGATATCGAGATAATCTCATGGAATACAAATCTAGAAAAATTATAAAACCTAATTTCCAAACAACTCAAAGTTAAAGGATAGAATCGAAAAATAAACAATTAGAAAAGGCATAAAAAGATATCTAAATCAACCTATTAAACTTGTGATCTAAGTCATGAGATCATGGTAAATTATAAAAAGCAAATAAAAAAATAAAGTTTCACTTCTAACTGATTTAATATTGAAAATTGAAATCGAAAAAAATTAAATTTATAAAATTGATATATAATCTAATAGGAAAAAAAATACAAAAGACAATTTATAAAACAATTTAATATTAAAAAAATTGAAAAAAAAACTAAAATAAAAAATTAAATCGTTGAATAGTGAAATAAGTTTTATTTCAGGTGCTATTTTTTAAAACAACACAATGTCAGTTTTAGAGTGTTTATAAACTTCTTAGAGCGTGTTTGGCAGTGTAGTTGCGGGTGTTTTTTAAATAACTTTTCGTGCCAAAATGCATGCCAATGATTTTTTTTATTTTTTAAAAATTATTTTTGACATCAGCACATCAAAACGATCCAAAACGTACAAACTATATTAAATTTTAACAAAAAAAAATTCAAATTTTTTGGGAACGGAACCGCAGCCGCGTTCCCAAACGGTGCCTTACATGGCCCCATGTGTCATTAAAGAGAGCTAAAAGGAGGCTTATTTTCTTCATCCCAAGGCCTCGCATATGTGCTACGACACTATATCTCAATTATTATTTAATTATAATATTTTTAAAAAATTGATGAATATTCAATTAATATAAAATTTATGTTTTATGATATTCATAATATAATTTTATGATATTCATTATTAAAAAAAAATTCTTTCATAATGTACAAAATCTAAGGCTTTTTTTAATATTTTATTTTAAATTTGGTTTTAAAACCATAATGAATCTTTATTTAGTATTAAACAGTGCTTGCAATTACAAAATATCTCAACATTGGGTTAATTTTTGGTTTTGTAAGTGTTTATTTTTTTAACGTATTATGAAATAAAAAATAGTTTTTAACAAACATAAAATTAGTAAATTCAGTTGAGTCCATAATCAATATCGCAGATTGATGAGTTAACCAAAGTTATTAAATCTAGTGGAGTTCATAACTCGGGTCGCGGGTTTGACAAATCAAACCGAGTTAATTTTTTTAAAATTAGATTTTTTTTTCAATTTCATCCTCTAATATTGGGTTAATGGGGAATTGACCTTTATAATTTGTTTTGTTTTACTTTTTATAATATTATCACAATTTTAAACAAATATTCTAGCATTTGATTAGTGCTTGATTTTACTAGCGTCTATTTTTTATCATATAATTAAAAAAAAATAGTTTCACAAAAAACAAAAGTTATTAAACTTATTGGAGTCTATGGTTCTGATCACTTGTTTGACCAGTTAAGCCATGATGATTCAAGTTGATCTAATATATTTTCGTCTAATTGTTTTAAAAGAAAAGATGTTATCTTGAATATTTTATATAAGTTAAATTATATTTTAACCATTTGTTTGGATCGTCTTTAAAATTATCTAGTTGATTAGGTCGTATTAGAATAACTTGTATATGATTTTATTTAAAATCCAAGCTAAATAAAAAAACACGTCAAGAAATTTTAATATTAAACTGATATATCATATTTGATACCATTGCCAAATAGTTGCTCATAACCTAAACATATTTTTTATATTAAAAAAAAGTTATCTTCCGTGCATAAGCTACTTATCGAGTCAAAAACTAAAACATAGCTCATGACCTTTCTTTTCTACTTTCGAAATCTCAAGCCAGAAACTTACTTATCCCATAGCGTAACACAGAAAACATGTTTTGTGGGTATACATGAATATGCATGGATTCATTGTTAGTCACCCACTAGACTAGAGTCCCTTGGTAGTGAGAAAATATAAAATAAAATAAAACAAAACAAAATTGAAGCAATTCAAGTAAAATTGTGGAGCCACAGAAACTAGTGCCATGTGAGCTGACAAATCAGGTGGCATTTTTTGGGAGGTTATGTAATTTCAAAGAATTCACACTTCACGCGTTATTAAGCAGATAAAATTTAGCAAGAAAAAATAGATCTAGAGGGAGGAAGACAAGTGAAAAATGTGCCAGATGAGCTCTGCGATCAACCAAAGTGGTCGTTTGGTATTGTGGTTATGGGTGAGCTTGACCTGCAGTCACACAGATATTCTTATTTAATTAAGCAAAAAAACATAATTTTATTCTGACAATACCAAGCATAAATTGTGTTTGTGCCACAAGTTTAACAAAAGCACAAAAAATATGCTTCGCAAACAGCACCTCCTCCACTGTTCACGTGAACAGTGGAGAATAAAGGAAAATTGCAGTAAACCAGAAAGGGAAAGAGCAAGTTTTCGTTGAAAAAGAAGAGCAGCCCCAAGTTCATTGAATGCTGATCACTTGCTAATAATACTGGATCCCTTATCAAGAGCAATGAAGAAAACTAGGAGAGGTAAAACGAGGAAAATCCAAGTAGAAGACAGTGAGCGCAGCCTATACTCGGGACCCAATTTAGGATCGTGGAAAATTACCTCGCAAGATGGCATCCAAAGTTCAAAGATTCATCTGAATCGCCAGGCTGCATTGACAAGAAATCAATGAGTTATTCATTTGTAACATAACAAACATATCATTGTGAATCTTCTCCATATGGGCCTCTTGCCAAAATTTTCAAAACCCAGATCCATAATATAATTCACGCGGAGAGCATATTCATTATTCATGGTTGGACCGGATCCGGTTTAAATTTAAATACTGGATGTATGGGCCAATCCTAGTAAAATAAAAAAAATCCAAAATAATTTCTCAGATATTGTGTTTTATTTGAAAAACTAATGTTTAATATTATTCAATAACACTACATAATTATATTAGAAAGAGATCGCATGATGACGTAGCACTTGCAGAATTTGATCGCAGTCCTAATTTTGTTCCTGATGATATTTTACCTGATGTTATTTCACGCTCAGGAAGCCATTAAAACTGTAGTTCTTATCGGATATATTTTATACATGATGGAATTATAAATAGTTTAAAGGAACAATAAAAAATAATTTATATATTGTTTATTTCATGATATAATAATAGTAGTAGTTAAATGTACAATATTTCAATTAAAAATCATCAATATTAATATATCTTTTTTTTTGTTATTTTATAATCTCAATTTGAAAAGCATTTTTAACCAAACACATTAAACTATTTTTTGTTCAATCTCAATTTCAACCATATTTTTAACCAAATATATATTTTTCCAAACCAACCTCAATTATAAGTACTTTTTATAAAATATTTTTTTTCAAACCATAACCATAACAGCTACTACAAACCTAAAAAAAGCATTTTTACTGTACATTCAAAGAAGAAAAAAAAACACTATAGGTTAAAATGATATTTCTTCTTATTTTTATTCTTTAAATTTTATCTACTTCATTAATTATTTTTTATCTTATTATTTTATATATTTTAACGAGAAATTAGATAGTTAATTTACTTTCTATATAATTATTATAATATTAAAAAAAAGTTATGAAATTGACTGGATGCTCAATTTTTTTAAAAAAATAATTAAGTTTCATTACTTGAAAAAAAAATAAGAGCCAAAATCAACATGAGATAAATATTTAATTTGTAACATAGTTAATTCAGGTAAAACTTGGTCAAAATTACAGTAAAATACCTATTGATTTAAAAAAAAAAACAATATTATTCTGATTTTTTAAAAAAAAATATTGATTTTACCCTTCCAATTAATGTCTATGTTTCGACTGAGTTTTTAAATTATAATAATTAATTTTAATTTTACATGTTTTAGATAGTTTTGAAATTAAATTTTTTTAGATGAATATTTTAAAAATAAAAAATAAAAATTATTATATAAGAAAACGTTATAAGCTTAAAATGATAGAAATTCTTCAAAATACAATGGAGAGACGTTACCTGGGATTCCTAAAAGTGGGACCCTTGAAATTGCCACGTTTTCACTTACCATAACGGCTAGTTTTCTATCGTAACCCACCACACACCAGTCTTTCAAGTATCTGAGTCATTTGATCATGATCAAGACCCACAAAATAAACAAAAATATTTCTAAAATCAAACAGACCGTTACTTTCCCTTTAGAAAAAAATCCTGTCTTTAATTGTCTTTGCTTTCTCTTCTGAGGAATCATCACAAGACAGAGAGAGAGAGAGAGCCATGACTGCTAGCAGTGTAGTCACTTCTCACACCAAGAAATTCATGAAGCTCACTATCTCAATCTTTTGTCCACGCTTCAACTCTTCAAAATGGTATATTTCTTCTTGAAAGCCCTTTATTTATTTTTCAAGAAACGAGAAGTGTTGCTATTTACAGTGGGAATTTTTATGATTTTTTTTTGTTCACTGGAGTTTTTGTTACGAATCCAGATGCTAGTTTGTGTACAAAATGGAATATTCGTTATACACTTACAACCCCTTTGTTTATTTCCCAAGAAAAATAATGTTATTACACTCAAGTTTGAATTTTCTATGTTATTTATTTTCTTCTGGTCATTTTGTGATGAGCCCAGATACCAATTTCTTGTTTACTTTGTGGTGTTCGAGTAAAACATGAAGCATTTTGAAATAAACTGAAAACCCTTTTTGTGTGGTTGCCAAGAAATTTTTTTGATATTTTTAAAAGTTAGATTCTTTGATAGGTTTGTGTATAGCTTTTGGTGCTTTTGTTATGAACCTAGATGCTGATTTGTTATTTTGTTATGTGGGGCTTTTTGGAAAATTTGGAATGGTGGGGGTTGTAACAGTAAAACAGCGGCTAAAATGGCAGTGGCCAGGATAAAGTTGTTGAGGAATAAGAGAGAGGCAGTGATGAGGCAAATGAGGAGAGACATCGCCTTGCTTTTACAATCTGGTCAAGATGCTACTGCTCGTATCCGGGTATTTAAAAAATGCTGCCTTTGTTTGTTTCTTTATCATATACTGGGTTCTATAGTACAAGTCTGTGTTTTCCTGTTTATTCTTTGTAACTTGTGATGATGGGGGGTTGAATTCAAGGGGTGAATCAATGTTTTTTTGAAATGACATTTGAATATGGAGCACAATGTGTTTTGTAAAATATTTATATTCTGGTTTCAAGTGGCTCATAATCCAATCCCATCACTTTTTTTGCGGTTGCTATTATGAAGCTATGGGTGCGGAGTAAATTGAAGCTATCAGGGCCTGTCTAGTTTCAGTCTCCATGTAATATCTAATAAAAAACCGTTCCTTTTAGCAAAGTCTAGCTTGGAGTTTCAATTACTAGTTGCAAATGTTTATGGTATTTGTTCTTGATGTAACTGTTTCTGAAGTAGAAATCATGCAAAAGAAAATTCTGTTTGATAGGCTTGGATTACAATTTCTATCCATTTGAATCCAATCTGACAGTAGTTTGATTTGTAATTAAGAGCATGGATGAATCAAATTGATATGCAAATAACATTGAGCTTATTCTTGTTTTAGGAGACCTGTAATCAGACTTTTTCTTGATGGTAGAATGGTTTCCAAAAGTTGATGTCTACATTTTCATGTTATTCTAGGCTTGAAACCCTCTTTCCTTTTTATATCTTTATTCATCGATTCTGTGATCCAATATGGGATATGAACATAGGTATTGACAAAGTTTTCCAGGATATTAGATTCCTTGCAATATGATTATATATTAAGATAACTCGTAAATAACTTTCTGTGTTCATGGTTTGGTAGGTTGAGCATGTTATAAGAGAGCAGAATGTTTTGGCTGCAAATGAGTTCATTGAGCTCTTCTGTGAGTTGGTTGTTTCTAGACTTTCAATCATTGCAAAGCGAAGGTGAGAGCAGTATAGAATACTGTGATTGCATGTCATGGATGAAGTACAAGTTCTGATGTTTCTTCGACATATTCAGGGAATGCCCAGCTGACCTGAAAGAAGGGATTTCTAGTTTAATATTTGCATCTCCAAGGTGCTCTGAAATTCCAGAATTGGTAGCACTCAGGAAGATTTTTGAGAAGAAGTATGGGAAGGATTTTGTGTCCGCAGCTACTGATCTGCGACCTAACAGTGGTGTAAATCGCATGGTAAGCACTCTCTCTTGCTGTTATCGCAGTCATTTCATCTGAAAATTTGTTTTATATCTGTCCTTTTACAAGTTGAAATTCAATTGATCATTACTAGTTAATTGCTGCGTAGGCATTATCATTTTTTTTCACCGATTAGCTTATATGTGGTGGCATAGAACTACTGGATCTTTTATATTATTTTTAAGGTTTACGTTCTTTGGAACTTCCCAAATTGATATTAAAGAAAATCTTAATTAAGTGACTTCTTTCTTATTAGTTAATCGACAAGCTTTCTGTTAGAACTCCAACTGGTGAAGTGAAGCTGAAAGTCATGAAGGAAATTGCCAAAGAACATCAGATTGAATGGGATACTGCAGAATCTGAGAAGGAGCTTCTCAGGGCTCCAGAGGAGATGATTGTGAGTTCCTCTCTCTCTCTCTCTCTCTCTCTCTCTCTCTCTCTCTCTCTCTCTCTCTCACACACACACACACACACACACACAAGAAGCTCAACTTGATGTTTCTTATAAAAATCTGAATACTCTCTTTTTCATCAGGAGGGACCACACACTTTTGTTAGTGCCTCCAGTTTACCCATAAGGAGAGCTCCATTCCAATCTGTTGAGCCAAATCAACCAATTGCTAGGTTGGTCTTTAATTTGTTTCCTCCATTTCTATTAATGATTTAGATGTTGAAGAATTATAATGGTTGTTTCAATGTGTTTTCTGGTTTTCCCAGGTCAACCATTGAGACAGAAACGGGCAACATGCATTTTGAAGACACTGTGTCCGCTGCTCAAGCAGCTGCAGAATCTGCGAAGCAAGCAATTGCAGCTGCCCAAGCTGCTGCTTATCTAGCCAACAATGGTCTGAATCAGGTCTCTTCAGTGTCTGGTTTGGATCACAAGTTGAATACTTCTAACATCAATCATGGATTAGGAATGCTTTCTGGCAATTCAACAGGCCTTTCCATGCCAAATTATTCCCAGATCAACTATCAGAGGATGGATCATTATTCTGATGGTCCAGGGAGAACGTATGAGTCCCAGAATTTTGATAGATCTCACTATCCAGGCAATGAAGGAACAAGACCAATCCAGACAGACAGCAAACATGTCAATAGGAGAAGACACAGTTACAATGAGACGATGCCAAAGCAGATGGATGGTCAAAATGTCTCCCGGAGACACAGTTACAATGAGGTGAGGCCAATGCAGATGGATGGTGAGAACATTTCCAGGAGACAGAGCTACAATTCTAGTTCTCCACATTCAGATATTAAGTTCGATGAATCAGACTGTGATGAAGAGATTGAAACAGAAGAACCACCTGCTGGTGTTTATCCACCACCTGAGCGCTGTCCACCGCCAGTGCCTTCATCTCATGCTAATCTGGACCCTGTTGCCCGAGTTCACCCGAAATTACCCGATTATGATGAACTTGCTGCCCGTTTTGAAGCTCTAAAATATCGCAAGTCATAAACCTGGAGTCCAGAGTCACTGTAGTTTTGTTTTCTTTTACGAGTCCTATGCCGTATACTCTAGATAATAAATACTATATACTACATATATTCGTTTTCTGTAATATTTACGATAGGAAATCATCAGGGTCATTGATTTTTGTGTGTAATTTCAATTTCATCACATCCTAAAAACTAAATCATACATTGAGCATGTAAAAGCGTGAGCAGCACCCTTGGGATTTGTTTATTTCATATACCACAGATACTAATACTACATACATACAACTATGTTTAGCATGAGCACTCTTCATATTATTTTTGTATTGCATGGCATGAACACGAGCACACTTGAGATTGTCCTAAGTTGTGATTGGGGAAAGATGGAGCTAGGGTAATCCAGGAATGGTGAGCATCCTAAAGAGCAATGGAAAGTAGGCCAGAGGAATAAACACCAGGGATTACTACTCAAAATTAAAGGATATCATTCAACACTCCTGTTGTTAGCACAAAGGACAGAGATTCTAGGAATATTGATGAGAAGAAAAATAAGCTGCCCTTTTCTTTAGAAAAAAACTAAAATAAGCTGCCCTTTTCTTCAGTCAGGGTAATGTTTATGTTTGAGATGTCAAGCAGTCCCCCGCCGGGGGGGGGGGGGGGGGGGGGGGGGGGGGGGGGGGGGGGGGGGGGGGG